>Ga0116183_1004777_pt1 | contig 13138 bp, 8 predicted proteins | sample AD_UKC078_MetaG_FD_89753 | JGI IMG/M metagenome (GOLD analysis project Ga0116183, IMG submission 89753) | Active sludge microbial communities of municipal wastewater-treating anaerobic digesters from USA - AD_UKC078_MetaG | ecosystem: Engineered > Bioreactor > Anaerobic > Digestate | place: USA... | reverse complement strand
TGAGTTTGAACGCTTCACTGTACCTCATTCTGTCCTTCATTGCTACCCGCTTTCTTCTTAGACTTCAAGAAGAAAGTGTAAACCTATCGTAAAGCCGGACAAACATTCAACATTCAACTCTCAACTTTCAACGCTCAAGTAAAAATCCTAACTCCTAACTCCTAACTCCTAAATGCCAACTCCGCGCACAGCGCGGAAGACGGCTCAGTAAGCGCCATCTTGCGGCGGCTTCCGGAGTGTGTCGGGGGGCTCGAAGTCAAACATCAGCGGCAGGTGATCGGAGAGCCGCACGCGGGGGATTTTGAAACGGATCGGGGTGATGGAGGGATCGTGGCAGATAAAATCCAATTCGCGGCACGGTGCCCAGCTCGGGAAGGTAGGGGAGTGGCGTGTGTTGGCGCTCTTGAGGCCGGTTGCGCGCAGGAACATGCGCATCTCCCAAACGCCGGTGAGGGTATTGAAGTCGCCGGCCACCAGACGCGGCTTGTCGCACCCTTGGACCAGGTCGTATAGGTCGCCGAGCTGCCGTTGCCGGGCACGCATTCCTAGGGCGAGGTGCACGAGGAAAAACGTGACTTTTTCCAGTTCCACCTCGATCGCCAGGCTTTTGAATCCGGTGTCGAAGTCGTGGAAGGCGGAACGCAAAATCGGTTCGCGCGAGAGGACGGCGTTGGCTTGCTTGTTAAGGACCGGCACGCGACGACCGAGACCGTTGTCCGGATATTTCACGCGGTGGCAGTGGTAGTAGTCGAGGTCGTTGGCCAACTCTTCGGCTTGGTTTTTGTGCTCTGTGCGGAATGAGCCGGCATCCACTTCCACAAGCCCGATGATATCGGGGTCCATGTGGCGCAGGAAGCGCGCGATGTTGGGGAAGTGCTGCGTGCTACGCATGAGGGTTTCCAGCCAAGCGAAACGGCGCAGCCGTCCGGTTCCATATTGAATGTTGTGAAGCAGCAGACGCATGTCATCCTATTCCGGTTTTTCAAAGAGGGAGGCCGGCAACAGGCAGGTAGCGACTGCGTGCCCTTCATAGAGTGTGGTGTAAATGGGGTTTTTGCGTCCCTTCAACTGCTTGAAGGGCTCCAACCACTGTCCGAGCAGTTCAATCTGGAGCCAGCCGGTCACGGCGTCGATGGCTGTGATGCGCAGATCTTGCGGACTGTAACGGATACCGGTACCCAGCGCTTTGGAGATGGCCTCCTTGGCACACCAGAAGCGCAGGATTGCGGTCGGGGCTTCACCCGTGTGGGCAGCCAGCTCTAGCTCCTCGTGCGTGAAAACACCGCGGGCAAAATCATCGCTGAGGGCACGGCCGAGCATCTCGATGTCGAGGCCGATGTGGGCATTGGCGGCAACTGCGGCAATGATCAGCTTTGCGGTGTGGGTGATCGAGAGATCGATCTTGGTAGCGGTGTGTTCGCTCCAGGGGCCCAGCGGGTGGGGCTTGCCGGAGTCATCAGGCCAGATGGGAATGTCGGCGTTGGTCCAGCGCGCCTGATGGTGTTTGATCAGGAAGCGCCGCGTAGCTTCTTTGGCAGCGGCGCGTCCGAAGAGCCACTCGACACGCCGGTTGGTGGCGCCCTGCATCTCCAGCCACTCTTCGCGTTCGACCGGCGAGAGCAACACATGGGCGAGTGTCTTGAGCCAGAGTTCCTGATTGTGCTCGAAGATCTTGAACGGCACGTCAGTAGCGACCGAAGCGGCGACGGGGGTGGCGGGGCTCCCCAGAAGTTCTACAGGTAATTCGCGGGTCAGGTACTGCTCGGAAGGGCGGAGGATGAACTGGTGGTATTCCGGCGGGACACGTTCACATAGCTCTTCCCAGCCGCGGATGTGGATGAGCAGGTTGCCGTTGCCGTCGGAGATTTGGATGTCGGCCACATGCGAACGCGGTGTGACCGAGATTAGGCGGAGGTAGCCGCGCAGGCGGGCACCCTCGACGAAGGTGTTGGCGTGGAAAATAATGCGGCGCGCACGGAAGGGCATGGAAATCGCACCAGCGAATTTTTCATGTGCCCGCCACAGCGAGAAGGTCGAGACAATGCCGTCCATCAACATGGGCCAGATGGAGAAGAGCGGGATCTTGGTGTGTCTGACGGCATTGGCGCGACTGGGCACTTCGACCTCAAAGTCGATGCCCTCTTCGCTCCAGATATCCACATGGCGCACGATGCGCAGACTTTCGCCGTGGAAGAGGCGATCGGGATAAATGTCGTGTCCTGACCAGTTGACCGAACGCGGGTGAGAGAGCGGCGGCGGCTGGATTGAGGGTGGGGCGGGACTGACGGTGGTCAGCAGGATGACCGCCTCGACGATCGGCCAGGTGAAAGCGCTGTTGGGGGCATCGTCACGGAGTTGTACGCGCACGGCCGTGTAGCTTGAGTCGGGCCAGGAGATACGTTCGGCGCGCAGGATGACGTGCAGCGAACCGCGTTCGAAGCCGACCCAACGCTGGGCGTGCAGGTTGTGGACTTGCGCGATACGGCGGCGCGGCACCAGTTTGCGGGCGGCCTCGCACATCATCTCGAGGCTGGAGATCAGGGAGAGCAAAGTCAACCCCTTGAGGCCGGGCGTGGCGTAGGAGAGCTGCGAGGTGCCCAGTGCGTAGTCACGCAGGAAAGGATAGTCCTCTAGTGTCAATGTTTTGGCGATTGTCATCGTGACGCCGGGCTGCTCTTCGAGGATTGAAGCGTTGGCGAGCATGGGGAAGTCGGCCCCGAAATCAACGCCTCGCCTGTCGGTGAGCGCTGGCGCGACCTTGCGCGCCTGCTCGGGGGCGGTGCGCGAAGAAATCAGGAATTCACCGGGCGGTGCGAACGGGGTGAGCGTCGGGAGCCGGGCGGCGAGACGCAGTTCATTTTCCGTGCGCGTGACGACCGAGAGCGGACGGTTGAAGTCGAGCATGCGGCTACGGCGGTGGCGGTGAAGCATCGAAAGGTCAATCGGCACGCCCTGCGCGGCCAGCAGGCCGAGAGCGTGGTGGAGCTGGGTCAGCCCCGAACGGTGGATGCGGTCAACGGCCACGGCTTGATGCGGTTGCCCCTTGAGGGTTTCGTCGATGGCAGTGGTCATGTTGCCGCGTGCGCCGAGTTCAATGAAGACGCGGAAACCGTCAGTATACATCTGGCGGATTGTGTCCTCGAAGAGGATCGGCGCAGTCCACTGGTCGACGGTGAGATTCTGGATGGCACGCGGCTGCGTCGGCAGGCGCTCAGCGGTTGCGCAGGAATAGACTGGGATCTTGGGCGCGTGACGTGCCCAGTGCGAAAGAAACTGCTTGATAGGAGGCAATACTTTGCTGCACCAAGGCGTGTTGAAGGGCCGATCTATGGGCACGGCCATGGTCTTCACGCCAACCTTGTGAAGTGTGGCGGTGACCTCTTTTTTAATTTGGGGCGAGAACGCGATGGTCTGCTGACGCGGACTGAGGAGGCAAGACAGCGCAATCCGGCCGGGATGGGCCTCCATCAATGCGTCGAGCGTCTCGCGCGGCGCGTCGATCACCGAGAGCATGACGCAGGCAGGTAGATCTTCACGCTCCACCAGACGGCTCAGCATCTGATAACCCTCGCGCATAAACATAATGCGTTTATTGCGTGCGAGATCGCCATAAACGCCTGCGACCTCAAGCGCGGCGAAATCGCCGCCGCTGAATCCGGCCAGTCCGTCAGGAGTCACACCCATACGGTCAAACAGCCGGAAGAGCGCGGTGTTGGCGGCGTGGACGGCGATGAATGACTCGGAAAAAGCCTGTGCCGAGAAGGTTTCGATGTTGTTGCGGTAACAGGCAGCTGGGGGAAAGATGTAGTCCGCCGGAGAGAAGGTTTGATTGTCGCCCGTCTGGAGCGCCTCCTCCAATTCGTCAAAGGCGGTGCGGCAATCCTCGAAAGCCAAGCAGAGATCGCGCAGCATATCGGGATAAAACGAAACGGCACCGGGAAACAGGAAAGCGACACGCCCGCGCGGACAGAGGCGGTCACGGAAAAAATAGGTGCCACTTTTGTCGCGGATGCGCCCGGCATTTTCGGATAATTTTTTGTGGACCATTATCAAGCGGTCGCGAAGATCAGTGACCGAGGTGGCAACGACCGCCAGCACGGCAGGCATGCGGCGCGCAGAACAAGCGCAGGTGTAGGCGACATCCTGCAGCGAGACTTCCGGCGCATGTTCGAGGAAATGGATGAGCCGCTTGACCTCCTCGGTTAACCGGGTGTCGTCGGGCGCGCCGATGAGGCACAGTTCGCAATCGAACGGATCGTAGAGGTGGATGCTGCCGGTCATGTCTCCTCCGGATACTCTTCGAGGATAGCGGCGGCGCAGGTGCCGGAAAAATCAATCACGGCAACACAGGCGCGGCACGGATTCTTTTTGCTGCCTCGCAGCCACGGGCGCGCATCGGAGAGCAGGTAGATCGGCGATTTGGCCGAGAGGATGCGGGTGTTCGGTTTGTCGACGGCGACATGCGGCGGCAGCACGCGGTGTGCGAGCGCGAGCGCGGCCTTCAAGATGCCGGCGGCACCGGCCGCCCAAAGCGTGTGGCCGATGTTTCCTTTGACCGATCCGACGCCGACCAGCGGCTGACCTGCGCGGCGTTCGCCGAAAATCTCCTGCATCACCTGGATTTCGGTCTGGTCAGAATGCGGGATGCCGGAGCCGTGTGCTTCGAGCAGGTTGACGGTGTCGGGGGGGACATCGGCGGTGTGCATGGCGCGGCTGATGGCGCGGGTCAGGCGTTCCGGCGTCGGTATGCGCTGGTGCTGGTCGAGCGAGGCTGCGGCGATGCCGGTGCTGCGGATGATGGCGTAAATGCGGTCGCCGGTGCGCAGGGCGTCCTTGAGGCGTTTAAGCACAAACACGGCGCCACCCTCACCGGGCAGCGTGCCATCCGTCTCGCGGCTGAAGGCCTGAAGGTTTTTTTTGCGCGAAAAGGGCAGTGTGCCGGAGAGGCCCAACAGCACTGGTCGATTGAGCGGCGGCTGTACGGCACCGGCCAAGGCGATGTCGGCACGGCGCGTGAGCAAATCGTCCATCGCACCTTGCAGGGCCTGATGGCCGGAGACGGTGCCAGCGTCCACCACAAAGGCCGGTCCGGCGAGACCCAGCAGGTGCGCGGTCCACGATGCGATAACGCTGCCCAGTGCCGACAGGAACGCATACGGGTTGGGGGCTGGCAAGGAGGCGGCGAGCTGTCGGCGGATTTCACCGAGCTGCTCAGCCCCGGCTGCCGGGAAAAATTTTGCGAGGATGTCCAACGTCTGATCGAGGAAAAAGGTGTGTTGCAACCAATTGACCGAGGCGGTGTTGAAGGGAGGCGCATAACCTAACCGGAAGGAGATACGGTCTGTGGGCAGACTGCTGATGGTGCTGCCACTATCGCGTAGCGCGTCGATCGCGAGTTGGACGGTGAAGAAAACGTCCTGGTTCTCGCCGGCGTTGATTGTGCGCGGGAAGTATTGGTCGGCTGGTGTGCAGGCGTAAAGGTCACCGAGTTGTGCGACGGCGGCCGGGTAGGGGCGGTCGAAGAGCGTCGAGGGCGGCGAGTCGCCGGTGGGGGGCTCATCTAACGGCGTGAACAACGCGCGCCGCTGCATGACGTTCCGCCAGAGGGCAGCCAGATTCGGCGTCTCGGCGAAGCGGCATGACATGCCGGTGATCACGATGTCTTCACGAGGTGAACGCATAAAGAACTCTTTAGGGGGAGGCGGGGGCGTAACAGTGTTCCGGTGCCGGGAAAGTGCCGGCGGCGACCTCGGTAGCATACGCGGCAAAGGCGTCGCGCATTGTCGCAGCGAGCGAGGCGTACGGTTTGGCGAATTTCGGCGAACGCTCGGTCAAGCCGAGCATATCGTGCATGACCAGCATCTGCCCGTCGCAGTGCGGCCCCGCGCCCACGCTGATGACCGGCACTGGGACCGCTGCGGTAACATCGGCACCGATATCGGGCGGGGTACACTCCAGCACGATGGCAAACGCACCGGCCTCAGCCAGCGCCTGTGCGTCCTCGATCAGGCGGTCGCGGGCTTCGTGCGTCTTGCCCTGAACTTTGTAACCGCCCAACACATTGATGGATTGGGGCGTGAGACCGATGTGGCCCAGAACCGGTATGCCGTTCTCCGTGAGTGTCCGCACCAACTCGGCACGGATTGCGCCACCCTCGATTTTTACGGCGTCTGCTCCGGCTTCCTGGATGAAGCGACCGGCGTTGCGGAACGCTTCTTCGGTGTTGATCTGGTAAGAGAGGAAGGGCATGTCTGCGACAACCATCGCAGAAGTTACGCCGCGCGCGACTGCCGCAGTGTGGTGGAGCATGTCCGCCATAGTGACCGGAAGCGTCGAGTCATAACCCAAGACCGTCATGCCGAGCGAATCGCCAACCAGTAGCAACACGATGCCCGCAGCGTCGGCCAGTCGAGCGCTACCGGTGTCATAGGCCGTCAAGCAGGCGAGCTTGCTCACGCCCTTCGTGGCCTTGATTGAGGTTGCATTCCACTTTTTCATACCCGTACTTTAGCATAATTCTACGCTCCGGCAAACTGGAACAAATGCGAGGGCGTTTTCTATCGCCACCTGCGGTCGTTGATGCACGGGATCACGCCTTCCGTTTGGGGGATGTCGTATGGGCCGCGACCGACATCCGCTGGCGTATAGTTGAGCGGCCAACCGGCGGCGGGCTTTGAAAAGAACGTTTCGCGAATGGCCTCGAAGAATCCGAAGCCGAACTCTCCATTCGGTTCGGCATACGAACCCTCGCCCCATTCGTTGAGCGGTGCCAGGACGAAACGGCGAATCCCCGTTTCTGTACCGAAGCGTTTCGCCCCCTCGCACATCCGACGGAAAGCCGCCACGTTCTTGTTCGACACGCAGAATCCATCGTTCCAGGGCTGATCGTCCCAGCCGGTCGACAGATTCGGCAGCGTGGCTATGCCCTTCACGTCTGCACAAGCCTTCCAATAGTCGTACCATGCATCCGCCACGGCATCGAACGACGACGTACGGGGTCCGATCTGTTTTCCGTTCGTCCCTAGAAAGTGGTAGGCGGTCACTTCGTCGAAGCCCTGCTCCCGACGACGTTCGGCCAGTGAGCGTCCCGACGCCGGAGCGTCGTCCCGCAGCACCATGGCCTGAAAGTAGATGCCGGCGTAACCGGCGCCCCGCGCCATCTGCCGCGCAAACTCCAGAAGGCGACGGCAACTGCCAGGCCCGTTGTCACGGTCGAAGGCGTCGGGATCCCAGATACTCACGTAGGGTTTGCCATCCACCTGCATATATTCGGGCGTGTTGAAGCAGGTGGTGATCAATCGCTTCACCACGTCTTGCCACTCCTCTTCGTGACTCTTGCCGTGGTTACACCACATGGCCGCCCACTTGATGTATTTGCGGTAGCGAGCGTGCGCGAGGGCTTGTTCGAAGAAGTCAACGCTGTGCCAGCCTTTGCCGGCATACCAGTCTACGATGTAGAAGGAGATGCCGTTTTCCACGGCCCATTTGATCTGCCAGTCGAGGACCTCGGAACACTTGTTGTTGTACCAGCCGAGCGCGGGCTTGCGTTTAGGATCGATGCGCCAGATCTTTAGCCAGTGGTCGGGGCGCACCCAGTCGCAGAAGTAGAACGCGCCCACCTCCCACGGCTCCTTTGCGAGCGCCTTCGGTTCGGGCACATAATCCGCCCGAGCGAGGCCGAGCGAGGGCACCACCTTCACCGGCACGTCTACCCGGTTTTCCGGAATGCCGCCGCCGAAAAAGCGTGCATGAAGCGTAAAGGCACATGGACTCTCGGCATGCAGGATGATCCGGTGGAGAGCCGAACTCCAACCCGGCAGACTCAATACACGCCGCGCCGCGGCGTCGTTCACGAGACGCACGTTTTCCGGTAACCCCGTGATCTCCACCTGCGCACCTTCCACCGGTAGAGTACCGGGGTTGAAGAGGCCGATTTCCACGGGGAAGTTCTGCCCCACACGATTGAACGCGAGCGGTGTGTCCGTGGCGGAGAGGACGAGTTCGCCGGGGATGTCCGGCTTGCGATCGGTGAATACCACGTCCTGGATCGGTATTCGTTTCCCTGTCCAGCCGTCTAGGATGTTGAAAATCCTGATAGAACCGCGCCAGTGCCCTTTCTGCTTCTCGTTGTAGTAGTTGCCGCCAAAACTCGTGCAGGCAGCGCCGTCGAAGTAGTAACGGCGTGCGCGTCCGTCGCCGACGAGGTGGAAATGGTTGGCCAGCCGTCGCCGACCTTCCGTTTCATCGCCATACCACTCCACATGCGCCCAACTCGTGCGCGTGCGCGGCGGCACCGTGAACATCACGCCGCCCTGCGGATTTGCGGTCCCCAACAACGCCTCCAACGGGATCTTGTCCTCCAAGGCGATGGATTCGATCAACACTTCGCCCGGACATTCACACGGATCGAAACGGAGGAGTCCGATATGGTCTTTCCAGTGCGGGTTCCCCTGAAGGTAGAACACGTAATCGTGCATCTGTCCGTCTGTTTCCGGTGGCTCATTCTCCTGCACGGGCGTATGCGTCAAGCCCGAGCGATCCGCCCAGAAGAGACGCACTGGGCCGGCCGCATTCGTCGGGAGTTGCATCCGCACCACAGCACGCTTCCAGTCGCGTGCCTCCAAGTTCACACGGATATTGATGGCAGGATCAGTCGTCGTACACGACAACGCAAGCCCCTCGGGTGTCGGACGGAACTGCTGGATACCCATCAATATCTTCCATCCATGTGTTGTGTCCCCGCGGAAGTCCCAGCGCACGACCGGGCAAACGGATGTCACGGACGTGTGTGTACCTGCGCCGTTCTCGGCTGCAAACCCCGTCAATGCCACACAAACAAGGGCACCGCCTAACAACATTTTTTTCATTCTCATTCCCGCTCTCATTCGTACAGAACAATCACACCGTCGTTCTTGTGCTACTGCGCCTGAGCCGGACAGACGACGCGGAAACCGATATGGGCGCGGCGGGTTGTATATTGAAAGACACACTTGTAGGCCGCGCGGCACGCAGGCCAGTCGGAGGCGTAGTGCCCTCCACGTGTCTCGTACCAGTCATTTCCCGAATTGGGCGGAAATCCCACGATCGTCCCCGGCGCTGGCGGTTCCCACCTCAATCGATTGATGTCCGTCACGAGCCACTCCTCCACATTGCCCAGCATGTCGTAGAGCCCCCAGTTGTTGGGGGTTTTGAGTCCCACTGGATGCGTGGTGTTGTTCGCATTTCCGGCGAACCAGGCAGCGGCCTTGAGCTGGTCATCGCTATTTGAACCCGTTACATTCCATCCCGTGTAGATCGACGTCCCAACACCCGCCCGGCAGGCGTATTCCCATTGATCTGAAAGCGGTAGGTCAAACAGAATACCGGTGCGGCTGCGCAACACCCCAAGCAGACTCGTCGGGGCTGGGAATAGCGTCCGGTAGTCGGCCGCGCGGCTCTGACCATTGAGGTCGGCGTAGCTCACATTCTCAGCCGGCGCATAAAGATGGTCGGGCATGCTTGTACGTGAGCTAGAGTTCGTTCCGGCAAGATGAATGTACTGTTGCTGCGTGAAGGGATAGACGCCAATATAGTAGTCGTTCGTGAACACCACGAGGTGGCAACGCTCGACTCGGCTCGTCACCGTGTTGTCGCCGCTGATTTGGGGATACGCATTGTACCCCGTTTCCCATTCGGGCGCGCCGAGCACGGCCTCATGACCGGCCGCGTGAATACGGCGCATCAGCAGGCGATCCGTCTTGTAGAGCGCATGTGTCACCCCCAGCGGAACCTCTTCGGCGGAGGGGTAATAGCGGTTCGGCTCACGGTTGGACGCGGCGAGATCCACGACGAGATAATCGGGCGGACGGTCGATCGAATACGCCGTTACCTTTACGGACAGCTCGCTGTTCGTCAGAACCTGATCCGGCCATGTACTCGTGGGGTCCCACATCAATGTGTGCGTCCCCATCTGTTGGTATGTAAACGCGCCACCCGTCATGTTCGTCAGTGCCGCGCCGGGAATCGGCACCCCGTTTGTTAGTACGCTCACGGTCACAACGGCGTCTGCCTGTTGTAACGTGTAGGAAATCGTGACCTTGCGGTTTGCGGGATCCTGCGCGATGACAACCGAGGACGCATCAATTGTCGGCGCGGGCGTGGCCGCCTGCAAGACACATGCGGAAATCGAGAGAACAAGCAGTAAGCAGAATGTTCGCATGGTGGGTTCCTCCTTACAGGTGAAGCGATGCCGGACACCACAGACGGACGCCGTACTTGGTTTCGACCGCACTGGGCGATGCCACGCGTACGGCGCCGCTACGGGCGGCCGGCGTACTCATATGTACACAGCTTCCGTGCGTGATACGAGTTGTGAGCGTACCCGCATACGTACTCGTGGCAGGGCCGGGCGGGTTTGTAACAGACATCTGTGCAATCGGCGTTGTCGCATCGCCCCAGTCAAGGCACCACTCCTCCACGTTGCCCAGCATATCATAGAGACCAAAGGCATTCGGCAGGCGTTGTCCCACCGGCACGAGCCAGCAGTATTTCGTCCAGCCGTCGAACGTCCAGTTTCCTCCCGTCGTGCTGGGCATCGTGAAGCGCGCGTCCGTCTCCGCGAGTTCTTTGTAGTAGTAGTAAGCTTGATGGAATGCGAACCCCACCGGCGCGAAGTTTCCATTCGTTCCTGTTTCCCACGCAGTCACCAGTTCCTGCCCTGTGTAGAGGCCTGTGGACGTGCCCGCCCGGCAGGCGAACTCCCATTCAGCGCTCGTCGGAAGGTCGAAGTCGATGCCGTAGCGTGCGCGCATCTTGGCGAGCAGGCTCGTGGATTCCACACTGTTACGTCCCGTGTCGGGCCAGTCGATACCCGCGCCTTTGCTTCCGCGGAGGCCATTGTAGGTTAAGGGACTCATCGGCAGCAGTTCCACATCGGGGAATGTCGGTTTTTCCTGAAGATAACCGCCTGTCGCAAGGGCGATGTGGTAGTACTGCTTCTGCGTGAGGGGATAAACGCCCAGATAGTAGTCGTTCGTCAGCGTCACATATCGCGTTGTGCAGAGGTCGGTATCGTCTTCTCGACCGTACCCCACCTCCGTGGAGGGGCATCCCATGCGCCAGGTGATATCGCTTGCAGGGATCAAGCGCATCGCCAGACGGTCGGTCTTGTAGAGCTTGTTCGTAATACCGCCGGGAATTGCTGCCTCGCTCGCATAGAAATAGGTGCAGTTCGTGTAGGAGACAACACCTACGGCCGGCCATGTGCCGCCACGGGCGAGGTCCACCACGAGATACGGCGGCGGCGTGGACGCATCCCACACCGTCAGACGCGCCTTCAACTTCGCGGCGTCGAGCGTCTGTCCTTCCCAGTCGTCGTCGGGCGACCAGCGAATTGTGCGGGTGCCGGGCGCAACCATGCGGTTCACGTCACCGGACAGCGCTGTCACGCGTGCGGCCGGTAACGCAACATCGTTGGCAAGGATGTCCAGCGTCACGATCGCGGCTGTCGTCCCCGAAAGTGTGTAAGTGATCTTCACGACATGCGTCCTGCTATCTTGGACGAGCGAGATGTCCGTCACCGACGCGGCTGCTTCCGCCACGACGGCGAGGAGAATCACGGAAACAAATGCAGAAAAAGTTCTTCTCATCGGACCCTCCCTACTTGAGAATAAAGATGAGACCGCGAACGGGTTTTGACACAAACGGCGAAATTTCTCGATCAACCGACGAGCGCCATCGCGAACAGAACACGGCATCCAGCGTCCCGGTCTCTTGTACAGTCACGGCGACATGGACAACATTCGTCGTGTACTGCCACACGAGATCGGCGCCCTTGGCCACAGATCCCGTCAGTACCACACACATCATGGCACTCCAAAACAACAGAGTTTTCATAAGCTCCTCCTTGTAACCAACGCCGCATCGTCGAACATCTGTGATGGTCTTCTTTTTTGAAAAATAAGTCAATACCGGGTTCTACACCACTTCACAGGGGGGTGCCGCATATCCTTGCTTTACTTTGTCGTTGTTTATCCGTCACTTATACGGCACAATATCACCGTACAACGGAAAAGGGATAACTTCTTAGCTTTGAAGGAGAGTGTCAGCGTGGCGCGAAATGTTTTGCTGTGGATCGTTTGTGGGGTGTGGCTGGCAGGGACGGCGTGGGGACAGGGAAAACGCAGGCTGTCGCTTGATGACTACCGCGACCGCATGAAGGGCGGTTGGATCGGGCAGATCATCGGTGTGACGTGGGGCGCGCCGACGGAATTCAAGTTCAACGATGTGATCATCCCGCAGGAAAAGGTGCCGGTCTGGAAGCCGGAAATGATTAACCATGCGTTCGGGCAGGACGATCTCTATGTGGAAATGACCTTCTTGCGCTCTCTGGAGCAATACGGTCTGGATGTGGATATCCGTCAAGCGGGCATCGATTTTGCCAACAGCGAGTACCAACTCTGGTGCGCCAATGACGCAGGCCGCAGGAATCTGCGCAGGGGTATCGCACCGCCGGATTCGTCGCATCCGCATTTCAACTCCCGCCCGAATGACATCGACTACCAGATCGAGGCGGACTTCGCCGGGCTCATCTCGCCCGGGATGCCGACCTCGGTCATCGCGTTGGGCGAGAAGTTCGGTCGGCTCATGAACTATGGCGACGGTGTGTACGGGGGCCAGTTTATGGGCGGGATGTATGCCGAGGCGTTCTTTGAGAGCGACCTGCACAAGGTCATCGCGGCAGGACTGGCCTGCATTCCTGCCGACAGCCAATATGCCGAGATGGTGCGCGACTTGGTGAACTGGCATCGTGAGGCGCCGCAGGACTGGACGCTCGCTTGGCAGCGCTGCCTGCAGAAATACCGCAAGGATCCGGCGTATCAAAAAGCCTCCAACGGCGCGATTGATGTGAAGATCAACGGCGCGATGGTTCTGCTCGGGCTGCTGTACGGACGCGGGGATATGGAACAAACGGTGGTGATCTCCATGCGCGGCGGCTATGATTCGGACTGCAATCCGTCGAGCGCTGCGGGCGTGGTCGGCACGATGATCGGTTTCTCTAAGCTGCCCGCCCACTACACAAAGGAACTGAAGCTCGAACCGAAGTTTTCCTACACCGCCTACAACGTGCCGGCGCTGCTGGATGTTTGCGAGCGTCTGG
>Ga0116183_1004773_pt1 | contig 13143 bp, 13 predicted proteins | sample AD_UKC078_MetaG_FD_89753 | JGI IMG/M metagenome (GOLD analysis project Ga0116183, IMG submission 89753) | Active sludge microbial communities of municipal wastewater-treating anaerobic digesters from USA - AD_UKC078_MetaG | ecosystem: Engineered > Bioreactor > Anaerobic > Digestate | place: USA... | reverse complement strand
TATGTAACCGTAAATATGTCTATCAGTTCAATTACAACCCGTCACCAACCAAACTGGAATTCGCCGAAAAGTACGGGGCGGATGTTGTGATTTGGGACGAGCGATTATGGGAGCCGGGTACGGCATCATCTACGGAGTCTCTGCCCGTGTTTCTTGGGGCGGGCTATCGTGTCATTTTTGAGTCGGACGGTTTTTTTATTTTCAACCGGATGACGTCTGGTGGGAGAGGTTGATGGCGGGGAGGAAAGGTAGAACGGATATGAAGGACAGTGGATCGCTGATCTTGTCGGGCCGTTATCAACGTTTGAGGAGTGCCATCAAGAGGGAACTGGTTGCGGGTGAGGAAAAGCTGAAACGGGTGTTCCGGGAAGAAGGGGTGCGGCGGATGTGGACGATCGGAAAAATCCTTCGCAAAGAATTGGGGCTTGGTGACAGCCCGAGCAGGGACAACGCGTTGCTGGTAAGTTTTCTTTGCCGGGATTTCGGAAGGCCAGAATCTTTTTTTTACGATGCCGCCAAATTTCATCGCCTCTATCCCGGGAAACCGCCGCTACGCCTGTCGCTGGCGCATTACCTTCTCCTGATACGGGTGGAGGACGAAACCAAACGCCGGGCGTTAGAACAAAAAACGCTCAGGGAGAATTTGAACACCCAATCCCTTCGATTGCTGACCCGGAGCCCTGCGTCGGCTCCGGGTTTTTTAACGGCGTCAGGCACGACCCTGGACGTCGTTCGTGGGGTTCTGTACCACTACCGCGTTTCCGGCGCTCCGGACGGTGGACGAATCGGACTGGATATTGGTTTCGGGATTGAACGAAACGTCCGGTGCCCGCCCGATGGATCTCTGCATTCGGGGCTGATTGTAAGGGCCGTCAAGGAGGGTGAAGATTATTCGATCCGGGTTGCGAATTTTGAAAAGACGCGTCTTTATACTTACGCGGCCACGCTGGACCGGGTTGTTGACGGCGATACGATTGTGGCGCGGGTCGATCTTGGATTCCGGACATACATAACCGGGACTTTTCGTCTTCGCGGCCTCGACGCGCCGGAACTGGGAAGTACGGCAGGGCAGAGATCGAAGCTTTTTGTCACGAAGACGCTTGAGCCGTGCGCGTTCCTTGTCATCCGGACTTACAAACAGGAAAAGTACGGTCGGTTTTTGGCGGATGTTTTTTATATGCCCGGTGTTGACGATAAAGAAAAGATTCTTCGCGACGGAAAGTTTTTGAATCAGGAACTGCTGGATGGAAGGCTCGCGGTCCCGTACCAGGAGACGTAGTTTTGCTTCGCGCGAGGTATCCCGTGCGGAGGGTGGTGACCGGAAAGGGAATTTTGGTGAGGTGGCCGGGTCCAAAATTTTTTTAAATCGAAAAACATTTCTTGGTGCTGAAATGTAACAATGTTATGCTTCACGAGATCGCAGGCGTATTTGGGCTGTATTAAGGATTTTCAGGTTGCTGTCCTCTTGACGAATCGGTTACCCTGCCTCGTTTAGGTGACACGCGCGGTGAACTGTTTTATGTCGAATTTGAGTTTTTAAAATAATCATGATAAATAAACTCGCGGCTCTTGTTTTAAAAATTGATCTCATGAAATGGACGCTGACGGCCTTGCTTGTTCTTTGGGCCAGCACGACTTTTTCGATGGCATTGATGCAGATTATGATTGTCGTGGCTATTCTGTTGTGGAGTGCGTCGTTGCTTCGCTCCCGTTCCATGAAGACGGAAATCCGGGCTCTTTTTGATCAAAGCGGCGCCTGTCCTCCCGTGTTATGGGCGCCGCTTGCTCTTTTTTTCTTCTGGGTTATCCTGTCCTTTTTTGCGTCGGAATACCCCAGGGAAAGTTTTCGCGGTGTTTTGAAAGTCGCAAAGCCGATGCTTGTTTTTTTTATGGCGGCCGATCTCTTCCGTGACGTTTCGAACCGCCGAAAGTTTGATCTGGCTTTTTTGATTACTTTTTTGATGGTCTTGTTTGATTCCTCGATCCAGTACGCGTTCGGGAAAAGTATTTTAAGAGGCTATCCGGCCCAGGAGTCGGGCGCCGGTCTCCGGTTGGTCGGTCCCTTCGGGGATTTCGGGAAAATGGGAAGTTATTTGATCCTCGTGATCCCGGTGTTTGCTCTGCGCTTTGTGTCTGATTTTAAATCGGCGTTGACCCGGAAAAAATCGTTTTATGCCCTGGCCCTCGCACTTACCGCTTTTGCGTTGCTCTATCTGACCCGATGTCGCGCTCCGGTGCTTGCCCTTGTCGCAAGTTTTTTTGCTCTCTTTTTATTCAAACGCTGGTTCAAGGCGATCGGGATCGGTCTCGCGCTATTCATGGTTTTGCTCGCGGCAACTCCGAAGGCGATGATTATTCACCTCGACGCGGATTCCAGGGAACAGTCCATTGTGGAAAGGGTCGAGCTGTGGAAGCGCGCGCTGGACGTTATTGATTCAAAACCGTGGATCGGGACGGGGATCAACACTTACGACGTGGCGCATGAAAAATACGACACGAAGAGGAACTGGCGCGTGCGGGGCTACTACGCACACAACGGTTATCTCCAGCTTGCGGCAGAGATCGGCGTTCCGGGGGTTTTGTTCTTTGTAGTTTTTCTTGTTTCTCTCTTTCGAAGGGGAATGCAGAAGGCTCGCGCGGCCCGCGGGTCACCGGAGGAGTGGACGATTTTGGGCCTTATGACCGGTCTTCTGGCTTTTCTGATTTACGCGCTTTCCGATACTAATTTGCAGAGTCCTCAACCCCTGATGGCTTTCTGGTTTATGGCCGGTGTTTTGTTGGCGCTGCAAAACCCTAACCCTTCTAACACCCGGTGTTTCAAGGTATGAACATTCTCGGAATTTCAGCATTTTATCATGATAGCGCCGCGTGTTTTGTACGCGACGGAAAAATTGTCGCGGCGGCGCAGGAAGAGCGTTTTACCCGCAAGAAGCACGACTCTCGTTTCCCGACATGCGCGATTGAATACTGCCTGAAGGAAGGTGGCGTTACCGCAAAAGACCTTGATATCGTCGCGTTTTACGACAAGCCCTTTCTGAAGTTTGAGCGCATCCTGGAAAGTTATCTGGCTTACGCGCCGAAAGGCATTTCTTCCTTTCTTCAGGCCGTTCCCATGTGGATCAAGCAAAAGCTCTGGATGAAGTCCTTTATTGAGGAGGAACTTGGCTACGAAGGAAAGATACTTTTTCCGGAACATCATGAGTCTCACGCGGCTTCGGCATTTTTCCCGTCTCCTTTTCAAGAGGCCGCGTTTCTCACCATGGACGGCGTGGGCGAATGGGCGACAACCAGTTTCGGAACCGGACGGGACAATTCGATCGCGATCCATTCCGAAATAAAATTTCCGCACTCGCTCGGGCTTCTTTATTCCGCGTTTACCTATTACACGGGTTTCAAGGTCAATTCCGGTGAATACAAGGTCATGGGGCTCGCGCCTTATGGAAGGCCGGTCTATAAAGATCTTATCCTGAAGGAACTGATTGATCTGAAAGAGGACGGTTCTTTCAAGCTCAATATGGAATATTTTGAATACGTCGCGGGCCTGCGCATGACTAACAAAAAATTCCACAAGTTGTTCGGCGCGCCGCCGCGGAAGCCGGAATCGCGAGTGACCCGTCGGGAAATGGATCTTGCGCGTTCGATCCAAGAAGTGACGGAGGAAGTGATGCTCCGGATCACGCGATACGTTCACCAACGGACGGGGATGAAACATTTGTGTCTCGCGGGCGGTGTCGCGCTTAATTGCGTCGGGAACGGCCGCATTCTTAGGGAAGGCCCATTTGAGAAGATCTGGATTCAGCCGGCTTCGGGTGACGCGGGGGGCGCGCTCGGGGCGGCGCTTTATGCCTGGTATCATTACCTTCAAAACCCCCGTGTTGCCGACGGGAAAAAGGATTCCATGTCCGGATCTTATCTCGGTCCCGAATTTTCCAAAAATGAGATCCGGGAATTTTTGATGAAAAACAATATCCCGCACGAGGAACTCCTGGATGATGAAGTTGCCGGGACGGTCGCGGATCTGATCGCGCGGGAAAAAGTGATCGGCTGGTTCCAGGGACGAATGGAGTTCGGGCCCCGGGCGCTTGGCGGGCGCTCCATTATCGGGGATTCGCGTTCTCCCGGGATGCAGGAGCAGATGAATCTAAAGATCAAGTTCCGGGAAAGTTTTCGTCCGTTCGCGCCGTCGGTGACCGCGGAGAAGGTGTCGGAATATTTCGAGATGAACTGTGAAAGTCCGTACATGCTTCTGGTGGCGTCGGTCCGGGAAGGATTACGCCGTGAAATGACGGCGGAAGAAAAGCGGCTCGAAGGTATTGACCTGCTCAATGTCAAACGTTCGGAAATCCCGGCCGTGACGCACGTGGATTATTCCGCGCGCGTTCAGACAATCACACCAGAACAGAACCCGAGGTTTTATCAGTTGATCCGGAAATTTGGCGAAAAACACGGTTGCCCCGTTGTGATTAATACCTCTTTCAATGTGAGAGGCGAACCGATCGTTTGCACGCCCGAGGACGCCTTTCGATGTTTTATGCGGACACACATGGATTATCTTGTTCTCGGGAACTTCTTGATTGATAAAACGGTTCAAAAACCCCTTGCCAAAGATTCTGACTGGATGAAGGAATTTGAGCTGGATTGACCCTGCCGGGACCCGGTCCCGGCAGGACGGGAGAAAGTTATGATCACGGATGAGATAAAAAAAATAGATTCGAGTCCCGGGAAGGTGAAAGAATTCGGCTGGGTAATGGCAATCTTTTTCGGCCTTCTGGGATGTTTTCTGTTTTGGCGGGGGAAGCCGTCGTCGGTTATTTTTCTTGGTACGGCCGCCGTTTTCGGCGCGTTGACCCTTTTCGCGCGGCCGGTTCTGAAACCTCTCCAAAAAGTTTGGATGATGTTCGCGGTGTTGATGGGGTGGCTGATGTCGCGCGTGATCCTTGGAATCCTCTTTTATCTCGTGATTACTCCAATTGCCCTGTTTTTGCGCTTTACTAAAAAAGACCTTCTTGATATGAAGCTTGACCCTTCCGCTTCGAGCTACTGGAAGCATCGGGCGAATGAACCGGAGGCCCGTACTCACTGCGAACGTCAGTTTTAATCATGACGCATCCTTCAGCTTTTGCTAGAATGCCCGGCGCTAACATTTTTAAAACAGGAGATATTCATGGGAAAGATATCCATTCTTAAAGAGTTTTGGGATTTCCTTAGGGTGCGAAAAAAATGGTGGTTGACGCCCATCGTGGTCGTCCTTTTACTCCTGGGGGCGCTGATCGTTTTTGCTCAAGGTTCGGCGGTTTCACCGTTCATTTACACGCTGTTTTAAGATTTGAATTTCCGGATGGAAGCAACTAAGTATTCTCCTTTAGAAAAGAGGGGAGTAAATATGCTTCTCCCTTTAAAAAGAGGGGAGCCAACATGTTTCCCCCTTTGGAAAAGGGGGAGTGAGGGGGATTTGGGGTTGAGTGGAAGAAATCTCCCCCAGCCCCTCTTTTACAAAGAGGGGGGTGAGTTGGTTGGCCTCTTTTGCAAGGAGGAGAGTAGATATGTTTCCCCCTTTGAAAAAGGGGGAGTGAGGGGGATTTGGGGTGCTTGGATATAACAAACGTTTAAAATCCCTTGCCCGTTCGCTTCGCAAAGATATGACGAATTGCGAGCGAAAAATCTGGGGCCGCTTGAGAGGTAAACAAATTCGCGGGCTTCAATTTTACAGACAGAAGCCAATCGGGAATTACATTGTTGATTTTTATTGTCCCGCAAAGAAAATTGTGATCGAGATTGATGGCGGGCAACACTTCATCTCCCCGGGACGGGAACGTGACCGAACGCGCGATCGTTTTCTTGAGACGATGGGGCTTCGTGTGCTCCGGTTCTCTGATTTGGATGTTATGCGAAATATTGATGCGGTACTTGAAACGATTTTGGATGCGGTAGAAAAATCTCCCCCAGCCCCTCTTTAAGAAAGAGGGGAGCCAACATGTTTCCCCCTTTGGAAAAGGGGGAGTGAGGGGGATTTGAGGTTGAGTGGAAGAAATCTCCCCCAGCCCCTCTTTTACAAAGAGGGGAGCGAGTTGGGTTGGCCTCTTTAAAAAAAAGGGGGGAGTTTGGTGGCCTTCTTTTACAAAGAGGGGAGTGAGCTGGGTTGCCCTTTTTTTGCAAGGAAGGAAGCGAGAACGGGAGGATGTTTCTTTGTTTGCAAAAAAGAGAAGGATGTAGGAATATTGAAGCTATTATGAAGAGTCCTTATCACTACAAGCTTGGGTGGAAGCGGTTTTTAGCCGGTGTGTTTGACGTTTTCGGCGGAGCTGTTTTTTTTCTGGTCCGAAAATTCGTGAAAGCACCGGAGGCCAAAGATATCAAGAAAATCCTCGTGATTCGCGCCGATCATATCGGGGATGTGGTCATGACTCGGCCCGCGATCCGGAGCCTGCATAAAAAGTTTCCACACGCCGAAATTGACCTGCTGGTGGACGGGAAGATCGCGCCACTCTTTGAGGATTCAAGCAAGTTTCATCAGGTGCTCAAAATTCACCACAGCTGGTTTTCGCCGGAGAAGAATTTCGGGGCGAAGTGGCGGGAGTTTTGGCGGCTCAAACGCTTTCTGACCAAGATCGGCTATGATGTGGCGTTCGATTTCCGGGGTGACGTCCGCCATATCCTTTTGATGGCCCTTTGCCATATTCCGTATCGCTACGGGTTTGGAGTGACAGGCGGGGGATTTTTGTTGACGGAAAATACGCCTTATGACGATTCAATCCATCAGGTGCTACTGAATTTAAGTTTGCTCAAGTCTTTCCAGACGCCGCAGGATAACAAGCTCCTTCCCTTTGAATATACGAGAGAACGCGCGGCCACCTTCTGGAAAAATATAGGGGAAATTTCCCTCGCGACTGACCTGCCGAGAGTTGTAATCCACATGGGCGCGGGGACCGCGGCAAAACGATGGGGAACGGATGATTATCGCGCGCTCATTCATCAACTGGATTCGGGGAACCGGGCCCAGATGATTTTGATCGGAACCGAATCTGAGCGCGAGCTTTTGTCGGACCTGAAACTGAATACGGCTCACCTGATTGATCTGCGTGGGAGGACCCGAATCGAGGATCTCCCGATCCTGTTCGATGTCTGCGACCTGTATGTCGGTGCCGACTCAGGGCCAGCTCACATCGCGGCCGCCCACGGACTCGAAATCATTCTCCTCGCGAGCGGTACGAATGACATACGATTCTGGTACCCCTGGACCGAGCATCTCCACATCCTCCAGCACGAAGTCCCGTGCGCCCCTTGCGGTCTGCGGGTGTGTCCGGTGGAAGGTCATCCCTGCATGAGTGAGATTAGTGTGGATCAGGTGTATGACGCGGTTGAGGGTGTCTTGAAAAAGTTTAAGAATCGTTGATCCGTCCTATGATCGCCCGCGCGGGACTTGATATCAGGATGTTGCGCCACTCGGGGATCGGGACGTATTTGCGCGGACTCCTTGAAGGGTTTCATCAGGCCGGCATTTCCCCGGAGGAGCGGCCCGTTCTGTTCGGTGACCCGGACAGCGCTTCGGCTTTTTCAGAAAAAAAGATCCGCGCCTTTGCCGCTCCGATTTATTCATTACGGGAACAGGCGCGATACCCGTCTCGCTTGCGTCAGTGTGAATTGTGGCACGCGCCGCATTACAATGTGCCGCTTTTCAAGGGGAAGACAAAACTGGTTGTGACCCTCCACGACATCATTCACTGGATTTTCAGAAAGCAGTTCCTTGGTCCCGTCCAGACGGCTTACGCCGGTTTCATGCTGAAGCAGGCAGTTCGAACTTCGGATCACATCATCGCGGTGTCGGAACATACCAAAAAAGATCTGATGGAGACGTTTGGCGCTCCCGCCGAAAAAATCACGGTGATTTACGAAGGGGTCGGAAGGGCGTATCGCCCCATGGAGGCGGAAGAACTTTCGACGCGGTTCAGAGCGGTGAGTGAAAAGTACCGGATCCCGGAAGACTTTTTTTTATACGTAGGCCTTATGAAGCCCCACAAGAATGTGCTTTGGCTTGTCGAAATTTTCAAAAAACTGAAAGCGGCCAAGCGGTTAAGGTCCGCGTTGGTGCTGGTGGGACGAAAGGACCGGCGGTACCCGAAAGGATACGAGGCGCTCCGGGACCTTGAGACGGGGCCGGGCCTGATCTACATTCCGGAGATTGAGTTTCCGGAACTGCTGACGCTTTATAATCGGGCGACCGCCCTGGTGCATCCGTCGCTTTATGAAGGGTTTGGATTGACACTGCTTGAGGCCATGAAGTGTGGAACTCCCGTGATTTCCAGCCGCGCCGCGTCGTTGGGCGAGGTGGCGGGGGATGCGGCGGTCCTTGTGGACCCGCGATCCGCGGATGAAATGGCGGAGGCTTTGATCAAGGTTGAAACAAATGCCGGACTGCGGGCTGATTTGACGGCTCGGGGATTTGAGCGCGTCAAAATTTTTGACTGGGCTGAGACGGCGCGTCAGACCGTCGCGGTTTACCGTAAGACACTGGGCGGCCAATGATGAAAGTTGCCCTGGTCCACGACTGGACAATCCACATGCGGGGTGGTGAAAAGGTGCTGGACGCGCTCGCCGAGATTTTTCCCGAGGCGACTCTTTACACTCTTTTTTCGGACCCCAAGCGGCTGAGTCCCAGGTTGCGGCGGCTCAGGATCCGGAACTCATTCCTTCAGTATCTTCCGGGTATTCGGCGCTATTACCGGTGGCTCCTCCCGATCCTGCCGCTCGCGATCCGCTCCCTGAAAATTGATTCGGCGGATGTCGTTATTTCGAGTTCTCATTGTGTGGCAAAGGGGATTTGCAAGCCGGCGGGGGCCATTCACATTTGTTATTGTCATACGCCTGCGCGGTATCTCTGGGGATTTGAAGGTGTTTATTTTGACCGTTATCCCGGGCTCATACGCCGGTTGATCGGGTTGCTTCTTCAATGGCTCCGCGCGTGGGACCTTTCCGTGAATAAGGACGTGGATTTGTTTATCGCGAACTCCGATTGCGTGAAGGAGCGGATTCGCCATTTTTACAAGCGGGACGCTCTGGTGGTTCATCCTCCGGTTGAAACCCGGTTTTACACCCCTTCGGCGGTCCGGGAGGATTACTATCTGGCGGTCTCGCATTTTGTGCCGTATAAGCGGCTGGATCTTGTCATCGAGGTGTTTAACCGTTTGGATCGAAAACCTTTGATTGCTGGTTCGGGGCCGATGGAGCGGGCGTACCGGGCGATGAAGAAAAGCGAGCGGATTTTTTTTCTGGGCGCCGTGACGGATGAGGAGCTTCGGGCGCTTTATGCCGGGGCGCGGGCGCTCATTTTTCCGGCTGAAGAGGATTTCGGAATTGTGCCGGTGGAGGCGCAATCCTGCGGGACTCCCGTCATCGCGTTCGGGCGAGGCGGTTCGCTCGAGACGGTCAAGACCGGAGTTTTTTTTGATGAGCAGACGGCCGATTCCCTGGAAGACGCGATTTTGCGATTTGAGGTTCTCGAACCGGATCCGGCCTTGACGCGGGAACGCGTAGAATCGTTTGGAAGAAACGAGTTTTTGGATAAAATAAGGCAGATCGTTCATTCCCGTCACCTTCACACACGGAAGAGCTTATGAGAAGCGCGTATTCACGCAAGAGAATTCTGGGGGTCGTCCTGGTCGATGTCGCCATGATCATCCTGAGTTTTCTCGTGGCCTACTTTGTCCGTTTTTCGTGGATCCTGCCGACGGATCGCGGGGTTCCCGGGATTCTGGCGTATTCTCACGTGCTCTTTGTGATCGTTCCGGTTTTTCTCTGGTTTTTCAGGGAGGCCCGGCTGTACGAGCCGGCGCGGCATGTCCGGCGGATTGAAGAGATCTTTCTCGTGATTAAATCCGTGACGTACGCGGTCATCGTGCTGACGGCCGCCACGTTTTTTTATCGTGACTATACGTACTCGCGGCTGGGGCTTTTGATTCTCTGGTTTTTCGCGTGTGCGCTGATTAGCGCCGGACGTTATGGAGTGATCCAGTGGGAGTACGTGCGCAGGCGGCAGAAAAAAGACATCACGGAGGTTCTCATTATCGGAGCGGGGCAAAACGCTCATAGGCTTATTCGATGGGCGAAGAATAACCCTCATTACGGACTTGAGGTTGTGGGGGTTCTGGCGCGGGACCCGGCGAATATCGGCAAGCACTTGGAGGATGTGCCGATCGTGGGATTGGCGGCGGAGTGGGAGGCCTGGATCGACAAGTTACAGCCGGGCCGAGTGGTCCTTCTCGATCCCGATTTTTCCCGTGAAACGGTCACGGAACTGGTGGTCACGTGCGAGGACCGGATGATCGAATTTAAAATTGGCGCGGACACCCACGGATTGATCGCGCGGAATGTGGGCGTGGAGTACATCAGCAATATTCCGCTCCTCGGGTTCAAGCCGCTTCCGCTGGATGATCCGTGGAACCGGTTTGTGAAACGTTCCTTTGATCTTGTCCTCGCGACCGTCGCCGGGATTGTGTTTCTTCCGTTCGGGGCGGGAATCGCCGCGCTGATCAAGATGACGGATCGGGGGCCGGTTTTTTACCGGCAGGAGAGGATCGGACGTGACGGAAAAACGTTTGGCCTTTTGAAGTTTCGCACGATGAAAGTCGATGCCGAAAAAGAGACGGGGCCGGTGTGGGCGAAAAAAAATGACGAGCGCAGAACCCGCTTCGGGGAATTTCTCCGGCGCACCAATCTCGACGAGGTCCCGCAGCTTTGGAACATTATCCGGGGTGACATGAGTCTGGTCGGACCCCGTCCGGAGCGCCCGCACTTCGTCAATCAGTTCCGGGAAGTTGTTCCGCGGTACATGGCCCGTCACAAAATTAAATCCGGGCTCACGGGCTGGGCGCAGGTGCACGGTCTTCGGGGCGACACGTCCATTCACGACCGCGTCAAATATGACCTTTATTACACGGAAAACTGGTCGTTACTGCTCGACATTGAAATCATGGTGATGACCCTCTTTGCTTTTAAAAACGCGTATTAACAAAAACCGGAAAATAAAAAACGGGGAGCGAACACGGATCGGTTTTTCGCGGCTTCTCTCCCGCACAGGAAACTAATTTATGGAAAAAGCGCCTGTTTCGATTGCCATTATTGCCAAAAACGAGGAAAAACGTCTTGCTGAATGCCTCGCGAGCGCCGCGTTCGCGGTCGAGATCATCGTGCTCGATGACATGAGCACGGACCGCACGGTCGAAATCGCGGAACAGGCCGGCGCCAAAGTGTTCCAGCGGGCGATGGATATCGAGGGTCGTCACCGCAATTACGCCTACAGTCTCGCGACCCAGCCGTGGGTCTTTTCACTCGACGCCGACGAGCGGATCACTCCGGAGCTCGCTCGTGAGATCGCCGAAGTCGTAAATCGCCCGACCGACCCGAACACCTGCTATTGCATGCCCGTGAAAACTTTCATCGGGACGGACTGGATCAAGGGCGGCGGTTACTATCCAGCCCCGAAAACCCGGCTGTTCAAAAAAGGACAGTTCCGGTACGAGGAGGCCCGTGTTCACCCGCGCATGATCTATGAAGGCACCTGCGGTTCTCTCAAGGGGGATTTGCTTCACTATTCCAGCCCGAGCTGGGAGACGTGGCTCGCCAAGTTTAATCGCGAGACCGGCCTCGAGGCCGAAAAATGGATCAAGGACGGACGAAAGGTCGGGCCCTGGCGCGTTCTCCGGAAAGCCGCCAGTCGTTTTCTCAAATATTATTTCCAAAAGGACGGGATCAAAAATGGCTACACCGGTTTCTTCATGTCGTTCATGCACTCCACTTACCAGATCATCACCTATGCGAAATACCGCGAACTTAAAGCCAAAAACGCGGCAAAGTAATTTGCCGCTCACGAAACTGCCGTACTTCGACATCAAGCGTCAGCATGAGCCGATGCAAGGCGAGGTCATGGCCGCGCTCGAAAAGGTTTACGCGAGCGGCGCCTATATCCTCGGCCCCGCGCTCAAGGATTTTGAGTGTCAATACGCGAGGTATGTCGGGACCCCATATGCCGCGGGAGTTTCGTCGGGAACCGACGCGCTGATCCTCGCCCTGAAGGCGGCGGGTGTCAAGGCGGGCGATGAAGTGATTGTTCCGTCGTTTACATTTACGGCGACCGCGCTCGCCCCCCTCCATCTGGGGGCCGTTCCGGTGTTCGCGGATGTGGATCCGATTTCGTTCACGCTAGATCCTCAATCCCTTCAAAAGGCTCTTTCGCGGAAAACTCGGGCCGTGATCCCGGTCCACCTTTTTGGACAATGCGCGGACATGGACGCGATTGGGCGGATCGCGAAATCCCATCGTATCAAAGTGATCGAAGACGCTTGCCAGGCGCACGGCGCGATGTGGAACGGGAAAAAGGCCGGCTCTCTGGGGGACGCCGGAGCTTTCAGTTTTTACCCGACCAAAAATCTCGGCGGGATCGGGGACGGGGGAATAGTGACGACCTCAAACGAGAGAATGTACCGGCGGATTCTCCAGTATCGCAATCTCGGAAAAAGCCTTTCGAACGCGATGGTTCACGATGAAGTCGGGTGGACGAGCCGGCTGGACAGTCTCCAAGCGGCGTTTCTTTCGATCAAGCTGGGCCGTCTTGATGCCCTGAACGAGACGCGGCGCACCCTGGCCAAGAGATTTGAGGAAAAACTCAGCCCAACCCCGGTTATTTCTCCCGGGCAGGTGGCAGGCGCTCAGCATGTTTACCACATTTATGTCGTGCGTGTCCCGGATGGGCAACGCGACGCGCTTAAGGAGTATTTGGCGCAGGAAGGGATTCCGTCGATGGTTCATTACGAGATTCCCGTGCATCGTCAGCCTATCATGAGGCGCCACAAAACGCGCAAAGTCCCGCTCCCGGTGACCGAAAAACTCAAAAAAGAGGTTCTGACGCTTCCGTTTTATCCCGGCATGACGGAGTCCGAAGTGGACCTTGTCGCGACCGCGATCAAAAAATTTTATCGATAATTCAAACAGCGTCATATCACAGAAACCGTCGTGCTGAGCGAAGCGTCTTGGGGAAAGAGAGATCCTTCACTTCGTTCAGGATGGCGTGGGTTGGGGACACGACGCAGGATGAGGAGTGGCTGGTGGCGTGGCTCAGGATGACAATTGGTTAGTGTAAGGCTCGTCATG
>Ga0116183_1004765_pt1 | contig 13165 bp, 15 predicted proteins | sample AD_UKC078_MetaG_FD_89753 | JGI IMG/M metagenome (GOLD analysis project Ga0116183, IMG submission 89753) | Active sludge microbial communities of municipal wastewater-treating anaerobic digesters from USA - AD_UKC078_MetaG | ecosystem: Engineered > Bioreactor > Anaerobic > Digestate | place: USA... | reverse complement strand
GGTCTACGAGCTCCCGCCATTTCACCCAGTATAAAATACAAAAATCGGTTAACTTTTAAACGAGAGTGAATCAAAATGAGCAAAAACTACAAAACCATAAATGACACATTTTGCGTTACCACAGCTGAGCTTTGCGCCCAGCTGGGAGTAAGCCGCAAGACGCTGACCGACTGGGAGGCTAAAGGCTGCCCCAAGGTTGCCCGAGGCTGGTGGCCGCTGTGGGAGATCCTCCGCTGGAAGGGGCTCATCGGCGGCGGCAGGATTGTCGATGAAGCCGAAGCCGAAGAGATGTCGCTGTCCATGAAGAAGCTCAAGTATGAGGCTGAGCTCAAAAAGCAGAAGGCCGAAGAGGCCACTTTTGATAATGCCATTGCCCGCGGGGAGTACATCCCCAAGGATGAGATAACCGCTACATTGAAGCGGTTTTTTGTTGTCCTGAAACGGTCCATGTTGGGGTACAGTCGCCGGATAGCAACCGAGGTTTCGCCTTATGTCGATACCATCACAGCCAGGAGGATCGAAAAGATGATAACGGAGCTGACAACAGATGCCCTCGAACAAATCAGCATTGATGGCGTCTATAAAGCGCCAAAGAAAAAAACCAAAGCCTGATAACTGGCCCTCCTGGCTACTCGATGCGATAAAGATTTTCAAACCGCCTGAACGGCTTACCGTTTCTGAGTGGGCGGATAAGCGCCGTATCCTTGACGCAAAGACCAGTGCCGAACCAGGGCCCTGGCGAACGATGCGGACTCCATACCTGCAAGGGGTTATGGATTCCTTTACAGACCCCGAGATTGAAGAGATTGTATTCGTAAAGCCCACCCAGGTGGGCGGAACCGAATGCCTAAACAACATTGTCGGGTACATCATCGAGCAGGATCCTAGTCCTACTCTATTTGTTTATCCCACTCTGGATCTGGCTGAGTACACCAGCAAAAACCGGGTCCAGCCCATGATTACCTTATGCCCAGAACTCAGGCAGCGGTATCAAGACAAAGACAGCAAAATGCTAGAGCTGCAGTTCGACGGAATGTATGTCGTGCTCAGCGGGGCAAATTCCCCGGCGTCTCTGGCTTCCAGGCCTATACGGTACCTGCTTTTCGACGAGGAGGATAAATATCCTGTTCACTCTGGAAAAGAGGCGGATCCAAAGAGCCTGGCCAGAGAGCGGACCAAAACCTATGCGTCAAATAAAAAGATAGTCCATACCTGTACGCCGACCAAGAAAAGCGGCCCGATCTGGCAGGAGTGGGAATCAGCTGACAGGCAGATGCGTTATTACGTCCCGTGTCCCCACTGTGGGCACCGGCAGACATTTAGGTTTAAGCAGATCAAATGGCCTAAGACCGCAAAGACACCTGATGCCGCTCAGGCCACGGCGTACTATGAGTGCGAACAGTGCCAGGGGATCATATCCGATGGTCATAAGCCGGGGATGCTTAAGGCTGGCGAGTGGTTGCCTGAAAAAAACGAGGGGACCAGGAAAACGGCCTTTCACCTTAATGCTATTTATAGCCCTTGGGTAAGGTTTGGGGATGTGGCCTATGAGTTTCTAAAGTCCAAAAAATACCCCGAATTGCTTATGAACTTTGTTAACTCCTGGCTTGCTGAGCCCTGGGAGCAAACAGAGGTAAAAATGAACTCTGATAAGGTCCTGGAGCGCCAGTCTGGTTACGAAGAGGGCATGGTACCGGATGGAACGCTGCTAATTACTGGTGGCGTGGACGTGCAGAAGAATTATTTTATTTGGACGATACGGGCCTGGGGTATCGCAATGACCAGCTGGAATATCGCTCACGGTATAGCTGAGACCTGGGATCAGGTTGAAAATATCATGAATACCCTTTTTGCTGACCGGTTGGGGAATAACTATCAGGTTAACCTTTGCGCGGTTGACTCTGGTGACCGTACCGATGAGGTATATGATTTTATCGCTATCAACCAGGAATGGGCGGTACCGGTCAAGGGCTCATCGAACCCGTTATTATCGCGGTACCGGATTAGCACGATTGACAGGACGGATAGCAAGGCTCACGGCATGCGCCTATATCTGGTGGACGGCGGCCAGTACAAAGACATGATTGCTGGTAGAATCAACAGGCCAAACGGACCCGGATCCTGGATGGTTTACCAGGGATGTGACCGGGATTATGCTGAACAGATCTGCGCCGAGGAAAAAGTAATCGAGAAAAAAGGCGCGCGCGAAGTAGAGGTGTGGCGGCCGAAAAGCTCCCACGCAGCCAACCACTACCTTGACGCGGAAGTGTATGCGGCCCTGGCGGCGGACCTGCTGCATGTGAGATACCTCACACTGCAAGCCCAGGAGCAGCCGAAACCGGAGCTGCCGAAGCAGGAAGTCCCGGGAGATGGTTTTATTAAAACCGGTAACTCATGGCTTAACCAGAAAGGCGGGTGGTTAAGATGACGACACAAGAACAGCTCACACAGATAAACACGGCAATAGGTGCGATCGAGAACGGCGCCCAGGAGTATACCATCGGTAGCCGGCGACTGAGGCGGCCTGATCTTTCGATACTTTACCAAGAACGCAGACAACTACAGCAGCGGCTTACACAAGAAACTGCCGGCGATACGTTTGTTGCCGTGTTTGATCGGAGGTGATGGATTGAATTGGCTTGATAAAGCAATAGGTTTTCTCAGCCCGTCATGGGCGTACAGGCGTGAAGCCTGGCGCCAGGCCGTGAGGGGCTTTTATGATGCCGGCGATACCGGCCGGCTGAACTCCGGCTGGACACAGGTGAACGCCACTGCAGAACAGACCGACTCACCGCAGCGCGATGTCATCCGCGCCCGCGCGCGGGACTTGGAGAGGAACTCGGATATTGCCGAGGCGATCATAAGCCCTCTGGAAAGGAATGTGGTCGGGACCGGGATAAAACTCCAGGCAAAGGTAAAGAAACCCGATGGCGATGACGACGATGAGCTTAACCAGCAAATAGAGGACCTATTTTCCGAATGGTGTAGACCGCGGAACTGTGACGTGACCGGCTTGCAATCATTTGCCGAGATGCAGCGCATGGCCATGCGTCGGCTGGAGGTTGACGGCGGGATCCTGTTCGTCAAGGCTTACATCCAGGGCGGCATAGTGCCTTTTGCTTTGCAGTCCCGGGAGGTTGACGAACTGGACACCTCAATAAATTCCTTGCCCGGACTCGGCAGAAAAAACCGGGTCTACAATGGTATCGAACTGGATGAATACAATAAACCGGTTGCCTACTGGCTCAAACGATATACGCCGGATGGATTCTGGACCGGGCAGTCAGAGCGAATAGCTGCAAAGCGCATTATATACCTCTGGCAAAAGCACCGGCCCTCACAGATCCGGGAAATGTCCCCTTTGGCGAAAACTGTACCCCGCGTGCGGGACGTGAACGAGTTTGTTGAGGCCGTGTCGGTCAAGGAACGGATCCTTGCATGCTTGTCGGTGTTTATCACAAAACAAACCCCTGCAGGTGTAGGTAGGGGAGTCAGCGGCGGGCGGGTAGACAGTCAAAGCGGGTACCAGCAGACAACGGTCAGCCCCGGAATGATAAAGGAGCTGCAGCCAGGCGAGAGCGTGACTGCCGTCACCCCTTCCGGCCAAGCTACCAGCGCTAAGGACTTCATAAGCACCCAGCAGCGGCTTGCCGGATCTGGTCAAGGGTTATCTTACGAGGCAGTTAGTCGTGATATGTCGCAAGTGAATTACAGCAGTGCACGGCAGGGTTTACTTGAGGATCAGCGGACGTATTCTATTTGGCAGCAGTTTTTGATTGAGCACTTCTGTCAGGAGGTTTACACCGAGTTTGTGATTTCGGCCGTGCTTTCCGGTCAGCTTGCCCTGCCTAACTTTTGGCAGGACAAGCGCAGGTATCTTAAGCACGTTTGGATTTCCCCGGGCTGGTCCTGGATTGATCCGCTAAAAGAAGTTACGGCTAATGAAAAGGCACTTAAGACCGGACAGGACACTCTTGCCCGGCTATGTGCTGAGCGCGGTGAGGATTGGCGGGATGTGCTGAAGCAGCGGGCGGCCGAATTAACGCTGGCAAAAGAGCTGGGTATAGACGTTACGGGGGGAGGTGGTAAAAAAGATGTTGAGCAAAAAGCCGACAACGGGATTCCAGCCGGAAAGGATGGTTAGTTATGATATCCGAGCGGTGAAAGCCGAAGAAAGGCGTATCACCGTTTCTTTTTCTTCCGAGCAGCCCGTCTCCCGGTGGTACGGTCAGGAAATTCTACAGCACGACGAGAAAAGCGTAGATCTTGAGCGACTGAACAATATTGGTGTGGCTCTCTTTAACCATAAGCGCGATTACGTGATTGGCCGGACAGAAAACGCCAGATTGGATACAGCCGAGAGAAAAACTTATGCGGATATTGTTTTTGATGATGACGAGGATGCCGAGCGCATATTTAAAAAGGTCCAGAACAAGACACTTAAAGGAACCTCTGTGGGATACCGGGTCGATGTTTGGGAAGAGGTGACGGCTGGGAAAACGTCAAGCAATGGGCGCTTTACCGGCCCCGCATATGTGGCAACAAAGTGGGCGCCATTGGAGATATCAATTGTTTCTGTACCGGCTGACGATAGTGTCGGCGTCGGCAGGGAAGCAGAACAGCCCGACCCCCATAGGGATGTACGCAGCCGATCAATATTTGAGCGGCAGCTTCAAATAAATCAAAATTTGTATTTATAGGAGGGCTACAAGGCATGAACAAAAAAGAAATGCTCAAGAAGAAGCTGCTGAGACAACAAGAGATTGTAGGCAGCGCAAGGACTGCGGGGCGCGACTTAAACGCGGAGGAACAAGCCGAGTTTGATGCCCTGCAGCGGGAGATTGACACCCTTAAAGCTGACATTGCCGAAGAGGAAAGGGCTGCTGAGGCCCAGGCTGCAACCGAGAGGGCAATACAAGCTGAGCGCCAGCGTGTGACCGAGATTACCGCTATGTGTCGTGATTTTGAGGTTGATCCTACTCAATTTATCAGCGAAGGTGCATCCATGGATCAGGTTCGTGCGGCAGTGTTGGAAACCGTAAGAACCAGATTGAAGCCCATCCCCGGTGGTGTTCCAGGTATTCGCACCGGGCAGGAAGAAGCCGATAAGGTCAGGGAAGCGGCCGCCGACGGTATTCTGCTCCGTGCCGGCATGACTATCGAGAAGCCGGCCGACGGCGCCAGGGATTTCCGTGGCATGAGACTGCGTGACCTGGCAGTTGATTGTTTGGCCAGGACAGGCCGGGCTAATGCCCACCGCTTGGACGATGATACTCTATTCCGTGAGGCCCTGAGCCCTGACAGCCAGTTTGCCGGCGTGCTTAGCAATGCGGTTAATAAGAGCATGGCCACAGCATACCGGGCAGCCCAAACCACTTATCAACGGTGGACAGGCCGTGGTAGTAACCCTGATTTCAAAGGCGCTACCCATTACCAGATTTCCGAGGCTGGGGACCTGGTTCAAATGACTCAAAGTGGAGAGTTCAAGTTTGATGAAATGCGAGATCAAGGGGTAAACAAGGCAATCGCAACCTTTGGCCGGTCCTTTGGCCTTACCCGGCAGGCTCTTATTAACGATGACATTGGAATCCTGACCAGGGTACCGGAGGCATACGTAAGAGCTGCCGGCAGAGGGATTAACCGGCTGGTATACCGGATGCTCGGGACAAACCCTGTTATTTTTGACGGGCAGAACCTATTTACCGCCGGCGCGCCGCACAACAACCTGGCGGCAGCTAATGCGGCTATTGGAGTTGGTCCCGTTGGACTTGGTCGTGCAGCCATGCGCACACAGACCAACCTGCGCGGTAACGAGACCCTGAACATCGGCCCGCGGTTTTTGATTGTGCCTGCGGCTCTGGAGACTGTTGGCCAGCAGTTCCTATCGAACGTGTTGGTGGCCACTGCCCAGAACGTGATTAATCCGTTCCCCGGCACTCTTGAACTAGTGGTTGATGCTGAGCTTGATGTGCTTGGAGCACCGGCACCGTTCCCATGGTTCCTGGCTGCTGACCCGGCTGACATTGACACCATCGAGGTAACCTACCTCAACGGCGACGATATGCCCAAACTGGAAAGCCAGGTCGGGTTTGATTTCCTTGGTATCAAGTGGAGAATCTACATCGATTACGGTGTAACCGTGCTCGATTACCGTGGCCTGTATATGAACGCTGGAGCCTAGTCAATAGGCTCCTTTCAAATTTTAATTCGAGGAGGAAAAACTAAATGCCTTACATCCAAAAAGGTGACGTAATTGATTTTCTGAACGGCGGCGGGGTGCCGATCGCGTACGGAAGCGTAGTTAATTTAACGAACCGAATCGGGGTTGCGGCGGAAAACATTGCCGTAGGGGCAACTGGATCGGTTTACACCACGGGCGTTTTTGAACTGCCGGCAATTAATAATGCTCCGTTTGCTGTAGGAGCCACGTTGTATTGGGACCCGGTTGCAACCAATCTTACCAATGTCGCTGTCGGCACCATTCCTGCCGGTTGGGCAACCGAGCCTAAACTAGCTGCGGGGGCGGTGGCCAGAGTGCGGCTGTGTGATAATTCCTTTGTTGTAAACCCGCTGGTTTTGTTTGCACCGCAGTTTATCCCGGGCGAACGCTTCACGGTAACTTATCCGCAGGTGGCGGCTGCGGATGCAGCAAAAACGTTTTGGATCGCCCCGGCGGCCTGCAAAGTAGTTTCCGCGCAGGAAAGGCACGTCACCGTTTCCACTAACCCTTGTACGTTGCAGATAGAAAAACTTAACACCGGTGAGGCCCCCGGCGCTGGCGATGAGATTCTAGCAACAGGCTTTGATCTTAAAAGTGCAGCCAACGCTCCTGTTGAAGATTTGGCAGTAGCAGACGGCAAAGAGGAACTTGTAAAAGGGGATGCACTGGCCTTAAAAGTAGGCAATGGAGCTATCGCTGGTTATGACCTGGGCACCATCACCGTCGTTTTAGAATGGGCTTAGGGGGGCGGTTTAGTTGATTAAACTAAAGGCGCCCCTAAACTATAAGGGCCTATTCCATCCGGCGGGAGCTGTAATGCTGGTTGAACCTGTCCTGGCTGACAAAATGGTAAAGGCCGGAACCGCGGAATATTACACCCCGGCAAAACCGGAACAAGAGCCGGACCAGAGCCCAAGCCCAAAACCGGACACAAGTCAGAGTCTGAGCCCGGGCACAAGCCCAAACCAGAACCCGGACACGGGCCCGAACCCGGGCCCCAATAAAAAGGGTGGTAAATAATGAGCTTTAAAGATCAGCTTCAGTCTGACTTGGCGGTGTTTATCAACGTGGATGAATTTGGAGAGCTGCATACCATAAACGGTGTGCAGCTTAATATTGTCATCGACAATGACAAGTTAAAGGAACGGCAGGCAAAAGCAGAATACGGTTATGAAGGGGAGTTGCTGTTTTATGTGCCCAAGGCTGCATATGGTGCAGCCCCTGCGATTGGGCAAGTTATTACGTTTAACGGTGATGTATACCGGGTGGCTGATGTACAAGAAAATATTGGTATGTACTCAATTACCTTAACGGGGAATATGGCATGATAGAAATCGATGCACGTGCACTGAAACAAGTAGAAATGCGGCTAGGCAAGTACAGATCTAAAGCTCCCATGGTTATATCCAGAGCACTTAACAGGGCCACAACAAACATGAAAACCAACATCAGTAGAAAGGCACGTGAAATATACATTGTAAAGTCAAAAGATATTAACCAGGCACTGACCCTAAAGAGGGCAAATAAGGCAAGGTTAAGTGCGGTCCTGAGGTATCAGGGGGAACGGATGCCTTTGGATAAGTTTAAGTATACTCCCAAGAATCCAAATCCCAAGAAGCGAAGAATTGTAAAGGTAGCCGTCAAAAAAGATGGTGTAAAACCGCTGCTACATGCTTTTGTTGCCAATATTAACGGACCTAAAATATTTGAGAGAGTCGGAAAGCCACGGCTCCCGATTCGCCGGTTGTTTGGTCCTGCCGTTCCGCAAATGGTTGGCAATGAGGAACTGCGGCAATTTGTTGAAAGTGAAGCAGTCAAGACCTACCAAAAACGGCTTAACCATGAAATCAAAAGGGTGCTTGAGGGGGGAAGCCTGTGATACCGACATTACTGCAGGATTGCTTGGTAGACGAACTTAAGAATTTGTTTTCCGGTTTTACTTTAAAGAATGTCAAGGGTGAAGAATCCCCCCTCAATATCTACCCGCAAGGGTTGCCTGCCATAAAAGGGCAAAAGGATACAAAGCATTACCCCTTTGTAGTTGTAAAACTACAGGACGGAGAAGATCCAGACAGAGACGCTCCTTATACCTGCAGGATCATGTTTTTTTGCGGAATCTATGACGATGCTGATAACTACCAGGGACACAAAGATTTACTGAATACCATGCAAAAGATTTACTTACATTTAATGCGAAAACGCTTGTTTGCGGGTAAATACGAGGTCCAATACCCCATTAACTGGGCGCTAACTGAAGAGGATTTATACCCTCAGTATTATGGTGCTGTCGAAAGTACCTGGACGGTAGGCAAAGTAACCAGGCAAGATGACGAATTTGTTTAAAAGGAGTTGATAAAATGCCTTATACTCATGGTGTGTACATGCAGGAGAATCCTACTTCTGTAGTCGCGCCCATTACAGCAGATAGCGCGGTTCAAGTAATTGTGGGTACCGCGCCAGTTAACCTGCTGGATGACCCGGCAAGCGCGATCAATAAACCTATTCTAGTAAACACCTTTGCAGAGGCGGCGGCTAAAATCGGCTATTCAGATAGCTTTGACAAATTTACCCTTTGCCAGTCTATTGATGCCAGCTTTCGGGTGTTCAATGTGGCCCCTCTGGTGCTGATCAATGTACTTGATCCAGACACACACAAAGAGGCGGTTGAAGCCTCCGTGAAAACCATTTCGAACGGACAGGTATTAATCGCAGAAGAGGGGATTCTGAAATCCGGTTTTACCGTCAAGGACGAAACGGGCACAACTACCTATGATATCACCGACGATTATACCCTTGAGTTTAACGATGACGGCTATATGCTCTTGAAAGTCGTAACTGGTGGACAGATTGCAACCGATAAGAAAACCAAACTAACTATTAATTATGACAAGCTTGATCCAAGCCTTGTTGATAAGGATGATATTATTGGTGGATACACAGCCGCTACCGGCGTGTATAAGGGTTTGGAATGTGTCTCTCAAGTTTATCCCCGCCTGGGTTTGGTGCCTGGCTTGCTTCTGGCCCCTGGATGGAGCCATATACCAGAGGTGGGCATTGCACTGACTGCCAAATGTGAAGGTATAAACGGGGTGTTCAAGGCTAATTGCATAAAGGATGTAGATTGTACCGCAACGGGTGTAGTCGAGTATTCCGGCGTAAAAGCCTGGAAGGATACCAACTCCTATACCGATAAGCACGATATTGTTTGCTGGCCGATGTGTAAGATTGGCGCCAAGAAGTATTACATGAGTGCCTTAATGGCAGCCTTGATTGCCTTCACTGATGCAAATAATGACAGTGTGCCTTATGTATCTCCATCAAATAAAGGTATGCGTATTTCGGGAACTATTCTAGCCGATGGGACAGAGGTATACCTTGATCAAGTTCAAGCTAACGTCCTTAACGGTGGCGGGATTTGCACCGCGCTCAATCTTAATGGATGGCGATCATGGGGGAACAATACCGGTATTTATCCATCCTCCAGCGACATAAAAGACCGGTTCATCCCGGTCCGGCGCATGTTTGACTGGTGGGGAGACTCTTTCATCCTAACTTACTTCCAAAAAGTAGATAGCCCGTTAAATAAAAGGCTCATTGAGGCGGTTGTCGATAGCGAGAATATCAGGGCAAACGGATACAAGGCGCGGTTTCAGATTGCCGATGCACATATTGAATACAGCGCGGCGGAGAACCCGGTCACAGACCTGCTAAATGGAAAGATCACTTTCCACCAGTATTTGACTCCGTTCCCTCCAGCCGAAACTATTATTAACGTGCTGGAATTCGACCCTGCTGCATTAACTGCAGCATTGGAATAAGGAGGTGTAACCAGTGAAAGTTAACCCTATCCCTGAAAAGGTTGTCAACTTCAACGTCTATGACGAGGGTGAAAAGTTAGTCGGTGTATCCGGCGAGGTTACGCTTCCTAAACTAGAAGCTATGACCGAAACCATCAGCGGGGCAGGAATAGCAGGTGAATACGAAAGTGCGACACCAGGCCATTTCGGGAGTATCACGATAGATATTCCCTTTCGGACGCTTTTTGATCAGTCGTTTAAGCTCATGGTATCTGGAGGCAGAACGATCACCCTGCGGGCTTCCCAGCAGTCCTATGATGTAGCCGGTGGGGAGGTCCAACACAGGGGCTTAAAGATTGTACTGAAGGTCATGCCTAAAGGGCTCGACCTCGGGAAACTTGCGGTAGGAAGCCCAACAGACACCAAAAACAGTCTTGAAGTCTTATATATCAAGATTGTCGAGAACAACAAAACACTGCTTGAGCTAGATAAGCAATGCTTTGTATTCATAGTAAATGGGGTTGATGTCTTGGCAGATGTCCGGGACCAAATTTAGGAGGAAAACATATGGCTGATAATAAAATAACCCTGTCCAAACCCTATGAATTTGAAGGGCAGACCTATACCGAGATAGACATGAGCGGCATTTATGATCTAAAGTCGAGGGATTTATCAGGCGTAGACAAGATATTCATAGCTCAAGGCAACAACCCGGCCTTAGCCGGCCTATCTTTGGAGTATGCCGAGATAGTCGCTCATAAAGTGACTGGCCTGCCGGTTGAGTTTTTCCCTGACCTCCCCGTGAAGGATGCCATAAAGCTTAAAAACTTTGTATCAAATTTTTTCTTCAGCGAGGCTTAAGCCCCGGCGACGGTAAAGCCCTGCGAAAAATAGCAATTAAAGCGGCAATGGCCACTTTTACCAGCATTGAGTTTTTCATCGATCTTACGATTGATGAATTTTTTGAAATGATTAACGAAATAGCCGAAATAAGTAAAGGGTAGGCGCTTAATAAAACGGGCGCCTACCCCACCCCTGCCTATGGTATGATATAGGCAAAAAGGGGTGAGCTTGTATGGGCTTCTTTTCATCTCTAAAAAGACAGCTTGGATCGGTGCAGGTGCAGTACCTGGGCGGTCATCCCGATGCAGCAACTACGGGACTGACCGGCTTAGAGAGCGATGGTGACAATCTCTTACTATGCGGCGGCTCGAAGTGGGAGCCATTTTTAACTATCCCGAAAGCTGACATCATAAGCCTAACGTTGGAGCGTTCCGACACCAGAAGCGCAGGCAAGGCGGCAGCGGGTGCCATCATCGGCGGCGCTTTAACCGGCGGCGTCGGGGTTGTAGCTGGTGCGGCTTTGGGCGGCAGGAAAAAGGACAACAGTGTCATAGTTTTAAAAGTGAAATACGGAGCGGCAGAAGTAGACCTTTTATTTAGCAGCGGCAACACAAAGCAATCATACAGTCTAGTAGCAAGCTTACTTAAATAAAAAATAGCAGGAACCGCAAGACGCTCACCAGGGCGTCTTTTCCTATGCCCGAAAGTGGTGATATAGTGGCTAAAGTCTTTGAAACTCAATTTGCATTAGGGGCACGGTTGAGTCCGTCCTTTACCAACGCCTTTAAAAACGCACAGAAGCAGATAAACGCAACTAGCAAGACAGCACAACAGGCCAATTCTGCTTTTGCGGGCTTTAAAAGCACGATGGGGAAGGTTGCCCTGGCGGCAGGAGGTGTCGTTGGTGTCGGTTCTGCGGCGGCCTTGTTTTCTAAGACGATCAATGAAGCATCTAACCTGGAGCAATACCGCAATACGCTTGAAATCGTCATGAAAAATTCCGCGAAAGCCGCGGAGACAATGCGCTGGGCGGCTGGATTTGCCAACAAGACGCCTTTCGAGACCGGGGAGGTTGTAGAAGCTACAGTCAAGTTGTCTGCTTATGGGATGGAAGCGCAAAAGGTATTGCCATTAGTTGGCGACATGGCTGGCGTCATGGGCAAAAGCATGGATCAGGCTGTAGAAGCCGTAGCTGACGCACAGACTGGGGAATTGGAGCGCCTCAAGGAATTTGGCATCAAAAAGCAAGATATCATCGACCAGGGTAACAAAATCATGGCTGGCAAGGAGATCGTTAACAATAAAGGCCAAATAGTAGACCAGGAGGCCTTTAACCAGGCGCTGTTCTCCCTTATGGACGAGCGTTACAAAGGAGGCATGGAGAAGCAATCCAAAACCTTCAAGGGCACCATGAGTACAATTACCGGCGTTTTCAGTTCCTCCTTAGCTCAAATTGCCGGGGTTAGTGACGACGGCACTATAAGAGTAGGGAGCTTATTTGATACCGTGAGGGTAAAGGCGGGCGAGCTGGGCGCTAAGATGCAGGAATTGCAAAAAAGTGGCACCTTTGCAGCCTGGGGAGACCGAGCAACGAAGATAATGCAGGGCGTAGGAAGCGCTTTTGATTGGGTTAAAAATAATTCTAATTGGCTAATACCTGCACTTTATGGGGTGGTTGGGGCCTTTGTAGCATTTAATATTATCGGTATAGTATCCGGGCTAATGGCAACATATAAAGCTGTCACCCAAAGCATGACAATCGCCCAATGGGCGCTAAATGCAGCCATGAACGCAAATCCCCTCGGGTTGGTGGCGCTTGCCATCGGCTTAGTGATTGCCGCAGGGGTAGCGCTGTATCGGAACTGGGACACCGTCACACAAAAAACTCACGAGTTGTGGGTTAAGCTTAAAAACTCTTTCGCCGATGGCGCCAACTTTGTTATTGGCAAGTTAAATAAAATAATCGACGCGATAAATAAAATTACAGGGAAACATTACGCTCAGATTGAGTTGGTTGGCTACGATACCAGCATGAATAGCATGGGCGCTTTCCGGCAAATGGACCGCTATGCCGCTGGCGGCATAGCCTCCAGACCGTCCATATTCGGCGATGCGGGACCGGAGATGGCCATACCCTTGGAGCGTACACCCCGGAGTATGGGATTACTCCAACAGACTGCGGATATATTAGGAGCTGGTGGCAGGGTCGGGAATACTCAGGAACTAAAATTAGGAGCTGGTGGCAGGGTCGGGAATACTCAGGAACTAAAATTAGGAGCTGGTGGCAGGGTCGGGAATACTCAGG
>Ga0116183_1004760_pt1 | contig 13172 bp, 17 predicted proteins | sample AD_UKC078_MetaG_FD_89753 | JGI IMG/M metagenome (GOLD analysis project Ga0116183, IMG submission 89753) | Active sludge microbial communities of municipal wastewater-treating anaerobic digesters from USA - AD_UKC078_MetaG | ecosystem: Engineered > Bioreactor > Anaerobic > Digestate | place: USA... | reverse complement strand
TGCAGAAGCCCTTGCTACACTGATTTTGGATCGCTCCGGTCTTTAGGAATGAAAAATGAGCATTTAATATCTGAAAGACTGAAGTCCGGGTAGTGGGCTCCAGGTTAATCCCGTCTTTCCAGATTCCAGGATCCTCTATCCTCACTAACAAATAGAACGGGGTTGTGATTGATCCTCATCGGTTGCGGGAACTTGCGAAAGTGAACATTTCCTGCATGAACAGATCTTCCGTCCGTCGAAAAAACTGAGATTATTCCTGCTTCCTTTAACTCGTGAATTTCAGCTTGCCCATGAAGCGACCTGATATTACCAAACTGTATATACCTCCCGTCTGATCCACTTGCGGCAAGTCCTACAGCAGCAAGTGCTCCAATTATACCTCCCCTGGTGCCATCAAGTCCTATCAGCCTGGTTCCGGTATGAAATGCCAATGTATTAGCCTGTTCCATGGTAAGAACTGTTGATTTGGCCTCTTTCCCAAAAAGGATTATTGATGGGATTACCAAATCGTGTTCAGCCATGCAGATTCCTGGATCACTGCCTGGTGCAGCATGTGATTTTACAAATGATGCGATTTCTTCAAAGAGCCGGTCCTTATCTGCATCATTAAATGAGTGAAGATGTATTACTGCAGCACTATTATGTGAAGTATACGGGATATCAGGATGAACATAGAGCTGATGCCTGGTGATTGCAAAAGCCGGGTATCTTTTTTCAAGAAGGTTAAATAATTCCCTGGCAAGTCTGCCGGTTCCAGGGCTTTCAGGCATATCTGTATCGTCGAGCGCAATATATATTGTCATGAAATTACTCCTCGCAATAAAAAACCGGGTGACTATATAATATAATACCAGTCTTCCAGGAATGTTGGAGAAAATGGTTTTAATTATGAAGTATTTCTTTCTTGCTCTTCGGGCATGGTCATCCTGACAACTTCATTAAATATCATAGAACCCATGAGATCGGCACTCTTTTGTGGATAAAGTTCAGCCATGACTGACACAATCTTCTGTGTTCCTTTGCTGGTTGTGAGGATACCAACCCGTTCGGCCCTTGTTACCAGTTCCTGCTCTTCCATCATGGCAAAGTACGGAAGAATGTAGTAGTGTGGAACTTTAAGGTACTCGGCAAGACGCCTGGTAGTAGGGAATCTCACGTGAATTCCTTCTTTGGAAAAAGTAATTGTAACTGCACCGTCTTCGAAAAGGAATATCTTTACCGCTGATTCAAACAGGCATTCAATTGAGAGTGATGACATGTGAAAAGAGTTAGAGTTTGGATCTATTAAGGATACAGGAAAAATTAATGTTTTTTCTTCTGTCCATCTGGAACAGGTTCAAGCCAGACGATCTCCGCACCAACTTCCTGGGCGATCATTTCAAGTTCAACCTTCCTGAAGTGGGTTGCAACTACCTGGACTTGCCCTCCTGTAACAGCAAGAATGCGGTATTTTGGGCTTTTTACTCCTGCACCAACTTTCTGTCTCTCACGTACAAAGATTTTCATATTCCGTCACCTCCGAAAACCAACTGATATAATTCAAGTGATATATCAATTGGTTGCTGACAACTTATCTATAAGATCTTTCCATATAAATATATTGTTGTGATGTTCAATGCACGAGCGACATGAAATTATTAACAAGCTCCAGGGGGAAACCCTTGATAGAAAAGGATTATTTGACCGGTACAATGAACGTCCGCTCATGCGCATCCTTCCAAAATTAAACGTTATCAAGATAGGCGGACATGGAATCATTGACTATGGGCGTAACGTTGTCATCCCCCTGATGGATGAGATCGGCGCTTTGTCTAAGGAACACCAGGTGATGCTCGTCACCGGGGGAGGAGTCAGGGTAAGGCACATAATGGATATCGGGCTGGATCTTGGGATGCCAACAGGAGTTCTTGCAGAGCTGACAAGCAAAATTTCTGAACAGAATGCAATCATGATTGCAACACTCCTTGCTCCATACCAGGCTAAAAGAATCCATACCTCAGATCTTTTGGAAGTTCCAACTCTCCTTGGCATGGGGGCATTTCCGGTTACTCACGGAACTCCGCCATATGGCCTGTATGAACATCCTTCCGAACGGACAACCGGCGGCATTCCGTCTCACCGGACTGACACCGGGGCTTTCATTGCTGCAGAAGTTCTTGGTGCCAGAAGTTGTATCCTTGCAAAAAATGTTGACGGACTTTATGACCGGCATCCATTAAAGTTCCCTGATGCAGAACTGATTCCGGAAATATCGGCAACTGAACTGATTGCAATGAAGATGGAGGATCTTGTTCTTGAAAGAAAACTCGTAGAGCTTATGCTTGAATGCAGAAATATCAGGGAAGTCCAGATAGTAAATGGTCACAAACCAGGGATGATAACAAGGGCAGTAAAAGGTGAAAAAGTAGGAACTATCATCAAGGCAGAATGACCAGACTTCAATTTAATCTAAAAACCTTCATGATTATATTAATTTATTCCGGTATCTAAGTGCCCAGGCAAGAACCAGGCCTGCACCAAAACCCAGGGCAAGACCAAATGGCAGGGATATTACTGCAATAAGACCGGATACCAACAAATTTTCTGTTTTAAGCCCATGTTTTGCAAGTTCTATGGCCACCACAACCAGGAGAACTCCAAACATTCCTACAGGAAGGGCTGAGGAGAAGTTTGTATCAGTACAAATCACTCCGGTTAGCAAGAGAACCAACCCTCCCAGAATTAATGAAAGTCCCCCTCTTGCGCCAAACCTGTAGTGAGCTGCCAGACCCCCGGCCCCATGACACATTGGAAAACCTCCAAATAACGATGAGGATAAACTCATCAGACCTATCGATTTACAGATCTTATCAGGGTTTTCATCTCTTTTAAACAGATCATGAACGAGGAGGGAAGTAGCAAGGATGGCATTTGTCAGGGTAAGAGGGAGTTGGGGAGGAATTAAACGAACTGACGCATCGAAAAAATCTGACGACGAGGGCAATTGAAGAGTGGGAACTGAAAAAAAAGTAATAGACGGAAACCCGGTACTCAAAAAAGCAATAAAGAACCCGGAACCAATAATGAAAATAGCAGAGAGATCAGGTATTTTTAAAACCCTTTTTATAAGCAGGAATACACAGACGATTCCAGCGGATACGGCTGCAAAGGAAAGGTCCGGGAGGATAAATCCAGGTATTGCACTTTTAACAAAAATCAACGCAAGGCCGAGCTGTACTCCCCTTATGACAGGTTCAGGAATGATTCTTCTGACCCGGTCCATCCATCCAAAAAATCCGATGCATAAACATATCACTCCCATTAAAATACCTGAAGCAGCGATCAGGTGGGTGGAAACCGACTCGGCGATTGCAATGGCCCCTACAGCTTTTAGTGGTTCCACTGGAATCGGAATGCGGTAATATAGTCCTGTGATAATATACCATACAGCAGCCCAGAGCAGCATTAAAGAGACATTCATCCCGCATGAGAATGAGACGGCAAAAAGAAGTGGGAGGACTGTGCCAAAATTTCCTACAGAACCGGCAAGCTCAGAGAGGAGATATGAATGATGTGAAAATGAATTATTATCGACATTCATGGTGATTTTCTTCTGGCATTAGATGAACTGACGGCGCTTTAAAAGAAAGCACGACCTGAACTCCGGGTTTTAGATCCAGCTCATGGATTGACTGCCATGTAACCTGGGCTGATAAATGCAGATCCCCTGACTTAACACCAATTAGACTGATTATTCCAAAGGGTCTGACACCGGTGACTGTTCCAAATATTACATTTCTTGCGCTGGACCACCGGTCAGGGCCGGTGTGTAAGGTAATCTCCTCAGGGCGGATGGCAACTTTTACCCGGGTTCCTACAGGGTTTTCGCCTATTGCAAAAATTTCGACACCATGCGTCAAAATCACCGATATACCGTCTTCTTTTCTGATGACCTTTCCAGGGAGGATATTACCTATGCCTATAAATTTTGCAACATCGACAGAGCACGGACGGGTAAATACATCAAATATTGTGCCCGACTGGATGAACCGTCCATTCATCATCACTGCAACCCGGTCTGCAAGCCTTTGCCCCTGGATGAGATCATGGGTAGACATCAGGACAGTTGTACCAAGTTCCTTGTTGTAGTAGCGTATGAGATCTTCAATGACTTCTGTTGACACAGGATCAAGGTTAGCCGTAGGTTCATCAAGAATCAGGATGTCCGGCCCTGTCACCATTACCCTTGCAAGTGAGACCCGTTGCTTTTCTCCTCCTGAAAGGGTTGTGGCTTTCCGATTCTCATATCCTGCAAGTCCAATCTCATCAAGTTTCTGAAGTATCTTCTTCTTTATTTCATCCTTTCCAAACCCACGGTACCGAAGCCCGATAGCAATATTATTGTAAACAGAGTCCTTGAATGCGATGTGATTTTGAAAGACCATTCCAAAACGTCTTCGGACTGGATCATTATCAGAGAGATGTGTTATTGATCGGCCTTCAAGAAGCACCTGGCCTGATGTAGGTCTTTCAAGAAGTCCGAGGATCCGAAGCAGGGTGGTTTTACCCTGGCCTGATGGCCCGATGATTGCAAAAATCTCTCCTTTCCGGATGGTTTCTGACACATCGGTGAGGACATAGTTACCATCAAATTCTTTTGTTAAGTTCCGGATATCAATCATCGTACTTACCTGTTCTGGACGAACCCCATGAAAAGGTTGATTACCAACGCAATTGCCAGAAGAATGATCCCAAGAGCCAGAGAAAGGTTAAAGTTTCCCATCGATGTCTGAAGAGATATCGCGGTTGTAAGCACCCGCGTATGGCCTTTTATGTTTCCTCCGATCATGATCGCCGTTCCGACTTCAGAGATGGCACGTGAAAAGCCTACAATGATTGCGGCCATTATTGCAAACCTCGCTTCACGCAGATGACTTCTCAGAAACTGTAGCCGTGAAGCCCCAAGGGATCTGATGGTATCTGTGATTACTGGATCTATGGCCTGAAGTGCTGCGATTGAAAGACCGGTCATGATCGGAATGATGAGTATGGTCTGACCAAATATCATCCCATTTGGTGTAAATAACCACCTTAGCTCCCCAAGAGGTCCTGACCTTGAAAGAAGCATGTAACAGAGCAGACCTACAATTACCGTTGGAAGTGCATACAAGGTCTGAATAAGGCTTATGAGTGTTTTTTTCCCATGAAAATTTCTGAATGTAATTGCCGAACCAAGTGGTATCGCAATAATTGTGCTAAGCAGGACAGAAGAGAAAGTAATCTGCAAAGTTCTGAAGGTTATATTCAATACTTCCGGATCTGCAACCAGTATGAGTCCAATCGCAGTCTGAATACCAGTGAGCAGATCATTCATGATAAAATATCTGATGAAAGAAAAAAAACGGTGCGGGATTAAACCACTGGGTCAGCGGTCTCTTCCACAGTTACTCCCATTACTTCTGCCTGACCCCGTCCGGGGTTAAAGTATGGGACACCGGTCTTTTCTGTTCCATAAGTCTGCAGAATGTCCTGAACCTCGTCACTGATCATGAAGTTTATCCACTTCTTTGCGATTTCAGTGTTTACATCTGGACATTTCTCATCATTTACACGCATGACGGCATAGACATTCTGGAAGTTTTCATCGTTTTCTACCAGTGGAACAAGTGTGAGTTCGCTCTCGTAAGTTCCCCAGGTTGCAGAGTCGCTTAAGGTGTATCCCTGAAGCTCTTCGGTCATGGTAAGGGTCTGGCCCATTCCGGAACCTGCATCCCTGTACCAGTCTGAAGTGTTGATCTCGGCATAATCATACCCGCCCCATTTCCACAGAAGTTTTTCACGGGAGTGGGTTCCGGACTGATCTCCCCTGGATACGAAAACAACACTTGGATCTTCTGCTGCTGCCTTTTCAATTGCTATGAATGCAGCAGTTCCGTTCAGGCCCGCAACTTTTGCCGGGTCATTCTCAGGTCCGACCAGAAGGAAGTAGTTATACCCAAAGACACGGCGGTCTACACCGAAACCTTCGTCGATGAACTTATCTTCTGCTACACGGTCGTGGACCATGACAATGTCTGCATCACAGTTTCTTGCAATCTCAAGAGCCATTCCGGTTCCTACAGCAACATGCTCTACAGTAACTCCGGTCTCTTCCTTGAACTTTTCTTCAAGAAGATCAAGAAGCTTGGTTGCATCAAGACTGGTAGTCGTTGCTATGAGAAGACGGTCAGCGCCATGCTCTCCCAGCGTATCAACTCTATCTGCTGATACAGCCCCACAAAGAAGCATTGCCCCCAGCACAAGAGCAATGATCCCAATAGAGAATTTACCGATCATGCAATATGACATCGTCTTATTATAATATATATTTGTTTAATTTGATCTGGCCATAAAATGCTGGATATCGCAATTGGAATATCACCTGTTTACCATTTGTTTTTACATGAATGACGATGAATGATCCAAATAATCAGATTAAACCATTCATCATTTAACGAAAAATTATGTAAATCCCGATAACTATCATCACTACTACCGAATGTAAAGTTAGCAAAGATAAAAATGCGTCGTTTGAAAATTATAAAGACCTGTTATCTTCTTCTTGCATAAAGTGCCAGGATTCTCCGTTTTTATGAATATCTTTCTTCCATATAGGAACAAATTCCTTAATCTGTTCCAGGATCCATGAACAGGCTGCAAATCCTTCCCTCCTGTGTGATGCCCCCACAACGATTACAACAATCGTCTCTGTCAGTTGCATTCGTCCAACGCGATGTACGATGTCGACCGTATTCAGGTTATAATCCCTGATTGCCTGCTCTGCGATCTTCTTTAAATCTGATAAAGCCACTTCCTCACAGACATCAAGATCAAGAGCTTCGATATCATCATCCCTGACAGTTCCGATAAATGTAACAATTCCACCTGTATCAGGCCTTCTCGCAGATTCAATAAATCCGAAGGGATCAATAGGGTCACGGGTAATTGCTATCAAGTCTATCCTCCAGATACTGGCGGAAAGAGAATTATCAGATCTCCATCTTCAAGCGTTACTGATCCTGCATCCATAGGGGAGATCCTTTCGTCCTGGTGCATTATCATAACATAACTCCTTATGTTTTGCATATCATCAACCAGAAGATCAGAATCAGGACTTGCTTTGGCAAGTATAATAACAGCGTCCCTGATCGTCGCGCCCTGGGGGAGATCTACCACCTGCTCCTCACCAAAAGCATCCCTGAAACGGGCATAACATCGTACGGTTACCTTCATCTTATCTCTCCATGATCTGAACAGAAATTACAGTTTTTCCTTCTTCCAATCTTCAGGTATTCACTTCTTCCTAATAAGCCATCCCATATCAGTAACCGGCCTGCCATCATTGTTCCGGTCCCGGACAGGAACTTAATCGCCTCCATAGCCTGCATGGACCCAATAACTCCTGCAGTTGCCCCGATAACCGGGACTTTGCCTGAAGGTGGAGCTGCAGGGATAAGACAGTTAAGGCAGGGAGTTTTTCCAGGAATGATGCTGGTCAGCTGCCCTGAAAAACCTTCGATGGCCCCGTGAATATAAGGAATTCCGGCATCCCAGGCCGAATCGTGCAGGATAAACCTTGTCTCGTAATTATCCAGTGCATCAATTACAATATCCGCATCCCTGACAAGATGGTGTACCGAAGACTGGTCTATCCTTGTTGGATATGCGATGATGGAAGTGTCAGGAGCCAGTTTGTGAAGTGTTTTTTCGGCTGAATATACTTTCCTGTGCCCCACAGATGCTGCTGCATGAAGGAACTGCCGATTCAGGTTTGATTCCTGGATATTGTCGTCGTCGACGATGATAATTTCACCAACACCGGCAAGTGCAAGGTAAGTTGCAGCCGGAGAACCAAGCCCCCCGGCCCCTGCAATAAGCACCGTGGAATTCTCAAGTTTCTTCTGCCCTTCATGACCTATCAGGGGTAACTGCCGTTCAAAGCGACTGGACATGAATTGTGAGATCTCTTCTTTCATGAACAGAATCTTTCCCTGATGTAGAGAAGGGCAGCTATTGCATCTTCTCTTTTCTGGTCTATCTGGTTATCCTTAAGCCATATCCGGATACTCTCTTTTCTCATGGGATCAAGATCGCACATGCTAATTATTTTTGACCAGGACCTGTCAGGATACCAGAGTGACTTTCCTGTATTCAGTACCATTTCAGCCTCATCTGAAGTGAAAAAACCTGTACTTACCCCGTGTTTCAGGGTGACCCTGATATTTACGAGGGGTTCTGAAAGGGCCGTGCCGGTAGCTGGATCATATATCAGCGCCACCTCATCGTCTGACTCTATCTCCCCATCCCGATACATCCTGAAGACTTCACCAACACCGATCATCCCAAATGGTTCAAGCTCTGCAGCACGAAGCGCACCCATGCTGGAGGCACCAATAACACTGATCCCACTCTTCATGACCTGAAGGACTTCCCTGTGGCCAACGGCTGCTTCTTCAAAGAATACCCCGTCTATGATCCCGACTATGCAAGGTCTTTCCCTTATCACTTCCAGGAGATCCACACGTCTTACCGGAAGGCGATATATTGCGGGGAGTATCTTTTCGGCTTCAGGAACCGGCAGGCTTGGCCCCAGGAATATAATTACGTCGTGCACGCAGACATCTTTCTCCTTTCCGTTCAGGATCCATTGCAAAGTGTTCAAGACCAGGCACAACCACCCTGACAACCGGAACGCCTATCTCCGGCCTTGTTAGGTCAGACACAATAACCCTGTCAAGCCCTGCAGCTTTGAGCCTGTCCAGAACAATGTGAATATCATCAAGGAAGTCGTCGGTATGGTAAGATGGCATCTCCTTAAAGCTGATCTCATGATCCCTTGTAAACCATTTTTTATTTAGCCGTTTTGCCCTGTCATAACCTACCTTTGACAGGAAATGCGTTGGCTGGGTATCTTCCCTGGCCCCATGAATCTGCGTTGCCCTGCTCTGGGCTACTTCTGTCAGTGCCCTGAGGACTGCAATCTCACTGCACAGGTGTGAACCCATCCCGATGCATAAAAGCGTGGGGTCGCGGAGCTGAAGATCGTCAGATACCGCGGCGACCGTTGGTATCCCAAGGTCACTTGTTATATCGCGTAAGATGACCTCCACCCCGGCACGCTCAAATTTTTCCATGAGTTCCCTGGCAACCGGATGATCCACTTCTGTAATTACCTGTCCGGCATTATTGGATGACTCGACAAGAGACCAGGCATCTCTTTCCACAAGTTCACAAAGGCTGTGGTATATAGCCTCTTCCAGAGTATTTCCAGATGCGATCCCGTTTGTACTGGTTCTGAACAGCTTGCCCATGATGCGGGGCAATGGGTGAAACACGGCATGGGCGGGGATCCACACCTCTTCATCCCGCAGTATATCATAGCCATGATACCAGGGAACTGGCCATTCCAGCTCTGCATAATCCGGAAGAATGAGAGAGTCTGGGCGGATAGCCTTTTTTTCCGACCGAATCTGATCATAGGTCAATACCTGCGGGTTTCTGTCATGAACCTCGGCAGAGTACCGCTCAAGGCCTTCCATTATGGCCGAAACCCTTGCTGCAATTGGGGTTGCCCCTTTCCCGTTGTATACGGTGATAGCGCCTTCAGCTGCAACCGGCCTTATACAGGAGAAGACAGGAATGCCTATCCGGTCAAGGCCTGTAATATCTGCAACCCGGGTGATCCCAGCCGGAGCTGTAAGTTCGTGGACGACTTCATAGGTCTCTTCAGGAGATCTGGTGCGATGAGTCTCCTGTTGATAGAGTTTCCTGCAGGACGAAAGTATCATGTACCCATATAAGTCTCCATCTCAGGACTAAAGATTAACAGGTAAGAGTGTATCTTTCATTCTCATGGCCATATTTTACCGATGAATAGCTTTATGTAGATGAAGCCATTATTATCCACTGAGGGATTCGAATGGAGACATACAACAATTTTGAAAAGGAACTGAAAAGACTCCCGATTGAAGAGCGGGAAAAGCTAATTGAAGAGAAAAAAGCAAAATGCATCTGCCCCACCTGCCCAAGTTACAATAAATGTGCAATTGTAGAGCGCGAAAAACTCTTTTGCATGATAGGGCGGAGCTTTTTATGTATATCCTTTGAAGAAGGATGCAAATGTGATGAATGCCCGATTAAAAAGGAATACAAACTGAAATATAACTACTTCTGTACAAGAAGTGATGAAAAAGGCCAGCGTTACCTTAACTCAGTATGGGGTTCAACCCTGGTATAATCCCTTTTTTTTACCGGTGTTTATTCAAGGCTGTGGCTTTCAAGAACCGGGAACCCGGACGATAAATAAAGTTCATCAAGGTTTGCACCAGATCCGTTGCATGCTTCGGTAACAATGCCCCTAACTTTTATCCATAAGTCCTTTACAAGATCTCCAGGGACAGGAGTAAGCCCATGTGCAAGAATCGAATCATTCCTTACCATGATGTACTCCTGCAGGTCAGAATACCATCTGGCAGCGCCTTTCAAGCCAAGATCTTCAAGCAGGAGAAATTTGTACCTGAGACCTATCCGGATGATGCCATTCCGGTCTGACTTTCGTGCATAAGTGGAGATATCCTGCTTTCGCAGCAATTTTTTCAGATCTGCAAACCTTATCTTCTCTTCATTGTCATCAATCCCATAGCTGAGAAGAAGAACCTGCGAGATCAGTTCCACGACCCTGTAAAGTCTTGCAAGTGCATCGTCATATCTCTCGCCATCTATCCTTCTCTTTGCATTGTGGAGCAGATCAAGGAGCATGTAGATGTATTTTTGTTGCCTTATCCTTAGCCTTTCTTTACGGTTTAGTATGGTATCGTCCATCCGGTCCAGTTCCAGAAGTCTTTTCAGAAATTTCCGGTTCATAGGGATTAAAAGCTCAAGATCAGGAACATGCTCAAGGTAACGGTAGGCCTTTACATAATCCATCTTGTCCCAGTGCCAGTACGCATTAAAGAGTGAGTAATAAACATCCCGTTCAGGAAGACCCCGGATGCCGGATAAAAGACGGAGAGAACTTCCAAAATGATTGTGATTAAATGCATAGATGGCCCGGTGAAGCTGGAGCCTGTCATAAGCAGCAAAGAGGACCATCTCACGAATCCTCTCTGTCCCTGGGATAATAATTCCTCCGGACTTTTCTCCGGAAATATGGGACACCGGGCTTCTGGTCAGAAATGAGACGATTTCGGCTGCTGTTATCATCTCTCTTGTGCCGGTAGACGCTTCAATTACCACCTCTTCGTCATGGTAAAGGGAAGCAACACCATAAAGCACCTCAAAACACCCGGTAAAATCATTTGGATCTGGCAGCATGCAGACTGAGAACGAGGGGGGAGACATTCCATACTTGTCTGCAAGGGCCGCATGGACCGGTTCAATACTGCCTTTACTCTCCTCTGAACAGAAATAGATCACCTGTTCAGGATTATATGAATGAAGTGCAAAGCTGCATATCCTTACAAGACGGGAGAGGGCATCTTCATCAGATGTTCCAATACCTGTCCCAAGTGTCATGAGAAGAAGCATGGAATTATCTCATCATCTTTCTGATATCCTGTCCTATAAGGCCTTTCCAAAAATACTTACTGTTCATCTGCATTTCTGATATAATCGACAAACGCAGCTATAAAAGAGAACAGCAGCAGCGTCATTCCCATAAGGCTTACTATCTGCCATGTCCCTGTCATCTGTGGACTGTCTGAGATGATGTTTATCCAGTAGCTGATCATCCAGAACAGAAGTGACAGATCAAGAAGGATCAAATACCGGAGCCTTGGCTTTCCAGTTATGATATACAGGAAGATACTGGCATTGAGCAGCAGAAAACCCATTACAAGCAGTCCGGCCTCTGCGCCTATCATATCCTGCATATTCCTCTCCTGTTATACCAAAAAATGATGCAGGATATTATGCACCAGTATTTGAGTATGCATCATAGCATGTCAGGACCAGCATGCCAAATCCAAGAAATACTGACACTATCCAGATGATAAACCCAATAAACGGAATCAGGAACAGGATGTTAATTATAACAAAACCGATAACAAAACCCCAGATTAAACCGACCTCTTTATTTGCAATCTTTTGGATCCATTCACCAGCCAGTGCCCCGGTAAGAATATTTGCAAGCATCAGCCCTATCAGCATCAGGAATAATAGCAGGAATGCAAGAGGTATCCCGACCATTGTAACAAGGAGGATTAAAAAGAGGATAAAACCGACGATAAGCCCGGCTATTCCGGCAATAAATGACAATAACAGTTTTTCTTTCCCGGTTTTTACAATGGCAGCATGGAAGGCCGGACAGATCTTCACGAAGACTATTCCAAGAATGAGGAATCCGAAGAAGGAGATGATCATTGCGATTGTGATAAATGCCTGTATCACAGAACCGATCATCTCAAGGTCAAACCCTGTCTCCTCCCCAGTCCCTTCTTCAATGGTCAGGTTTCCAAGGATGGTGGCCTGGGTGGTATAACCAGAAGCACTGATGATTGCATCCCTTGATATCACCGTTTCTTTCCCAAGGATGACCGTGCCACCAGCGGCAGCGATGTTTTCAGTATCCCCTGACATGGTAACTGATCCGCCAAGTGCCATGACTTTGCCGCCAACATCGCTGTTAATCTCAATATTACCGCCAATGACAAATATATCAGTCCCAACAGGTGCATTCAGCTGAATGGTCCCACCTACTGCAACAAGATTTTCTTTAACCGGTTCGTTGACGATCAGGGTTCCTCCTGCCCAGGTAATACTCTTTACCGGGGCATTGACAATCATCGACCCTCCGGATGCCAGGATATCGTCATCAACCGGTTCACTGATCACAATATTGTCACCAGACCTGGTATCAAAAGCCGAAACAGGGGAGATAAGAAGACCGGCGGTTATCACCAGAGCAATAAAGACAAAAATTCTGCTTATCGTCATATCTTTCATTTGAACAACCTCTTTTCGTTTCTACACATTAATCTGATAAAAAGCTTCTGCCTGGTTACTCCCCTTTAGGTTTCGCTGAACCCATGTACATCCTGAAGTATTCAGCAAACCAGTCTGCCTTTTCCAGTGCTGCGATTTCAGGAAGGCCGGCCCACCTGTATTCGCAATGTTCTTTGCTAATGGAAAGGCCACCGGACAGGATGGTCCCGATC
>Ga0116183_1004748_pt1 | contig 13193 bp, 6 predicted proteins | sample AD_UKC078_MetaG_FD_89753 | JGI IMG/M metagenome (GOLD analysis project Ga0116183, IMG submission 89753) | Active sludge microbial communities of municipal wastewater-treating anaerobic digesters from USA - AD_UKC078_MetaG | ecosystem: Engineered > Bioreactor > Anaerobic > Digestate | place: USA... | reverse complement strand
CGAGTACATTATAGGAGTCATACGGGATATTACAGAACGAAAAAAAACAGAAGAAGAACTTCACCGTATTGCCACTGCTATTGAACAGGCGGAAGAAACCGTTTTAATTACAGATAAAGATGGAACTATTCAGTATGTGAATCCTGCTTTTGAAAAGATTACGGGTTATAAAAAAGATGAAGTAATGGGGAAAAAACCTTCCATACTGAAAAGTGGATCTCATTCTAATGAATTCTACAGTTCTATGTGGGAAACCCTTGAAAAAGGAAAAGTCTGGAAAGGACGTTTTATTAATAGAAAAAAAGATGGAAATCTCTATAATGAAGAAGCTACAATTTCCCCGATAATGGATAATACAGGAACTATTACAAACTATGTAGGCGTAAAAAAAGATATAACAAAAGAATTAAAACTGGAAAAACAATTGAATCATATTCAAAAAATGCAGGCTATAGGCACTCTGGCAGGAGGAATTGCCCATGACTTTAATAATATCCTTGTAGCTGTTCTGGGATATATACAGATTTCACGTTATGATATCGGTGATACAAAAACAATTCAAAAAAATCTTGATCATATGCACAGGGCATGTGAAAGAGCTATAAACCTGGTAAAGCAACTTTTGACCTTCAGCCGCAACACTGAGGGAGAAAAAAAGCCTCTATATATAGGAAATATTATAAAGGAAACTCTTAAATTCTTAAGGCCCTTAATACCTGCAACTATTAAAATAAAAGAAAATATAAAAGAAAATTCCCATATGGTAATAGCTGACCCGATTCACATCCATCAGATAATAATGAATCTATGCAATAATGCAGCTTATGCTATGAGAGAAAAACATGGTATATTAGAAATTATTCTGGAAAAGACAATTTTTACATCTGAGGATTCATTATTATCGAAGGAAATGAAATCCGGCACTTACATAAAATTAAGTATAAGTGATACAGGTCACGGTATGAACCAGGCAATTAAAGAACGTATCTTTGAACCGTATTTTACTACAAAAAAAATAGGAGAAGGCTGTGGCATAGGACTTTCTGTAGTACATGGAATTGTTACAAGCTATGGTGGAGTAATTACAGTAGAAAGCAAAGAAGGAAAAGGAAGTACTTTTCATATATTCTTACCGGCCATTGAATATAATGTAATTCCTGAAAACATAAAACCATTAACATTGCCTAAAGGGAATGAAAGGATACTATTTGTTGATGATGAAGAAGATATGGTTCTTGAGATAGCAGAGAAAATATTAGTAAAACTCGGCTATAAAGTGGTTACTAAAACAAGCAGTATGGAAGCACTGGAATTCTTTCGTAAAGAGCCAGATAAATTTGATCTTATAATTACCGATGAAATTATGCCGGAGATGAAAGGAAGTGAACTGGCAAAAGAATTATTAAAAATAAGACCTGATATACCTGTAATCCTTACGTCAGGCTTCATTGAATATATAGATCGGGAAAAAGTCAGAGCTATAGGAATCAGAGAATTTATAATAAAGCCCTTTGATATAAATAACTTTGCCGCAATAATAAGAAAGGTTCTGAAACAAAATGCACGGTTATGAATATATACAATCACCAGCTTATGGATTATGATTATCTACATTTTTCTCTGCTTCCACAATATCTTCAGAGCTGAACTTTTTTGCTGTAAAGTTACTTAGATGAAGAATATTAGCAGGATCTAATTTTTGAATGGCTTTATTCAGTATCTTCTTTATCTTAGAACCTGACTCTCCTTCTTTTGTCTGAGTATGGAGAAGGGGCACTTCGGTAGATTTTTTTTCTAAAGATCCTTCTACAATTTTTTCACTTAAACTTTTATCATAAGCAGTTTCTAATTTACCTTCTTTTAAAAACTTTATTATATTTATACCACATTCGACACAATATTTTGCTTTCTCATTATTAAGTCTCCTGCAAAGGGGACAGATAACTTTATTTTTATCATTCTCAGTCCCAGTCTCAGGTTTCTTCGGAGAAATCTCTCTATCCTTCTTTAAAGTCAGTGCCTTCAATAAGTATGGACTTGCTTCAGGTGAAATGGGGTTCCCTCCAAAAAAAGCTTTTCTTATAATCTCTTCTAAATCATCCCAGAGAGTACAATTTTTCAGTATATAACCTGATGCACCGGATTTAAAACAGTTTAAAAATTCTTCTTCATTAAGATTGGCAGTAAGGATAATAATCCTGATAGAAGGACAGGATTTTAAAATTTTTTCTGTAGCTTCTATACCATCCATAAGAGACATTCTAATATCCATCAATATAACATCAGGCTTTTCTTCTAACGAAAGGATTGTATTTACTGCATCTTCCCCATTATGGGCTATTCCCATAACCTGAATGTCCTTAAAGCAGGAAGTCATATCTTTAAAACTATTGCATATATCAATATCATCATCTACAATAAAAACTTTTATATCTTTATTATCCTGAGAATCTTTAATTTTCTCAGAGCAAGTTATGAATTTACTGATTTTATCCTTACCCTTTCTAAATTTTATTTTATGTAAATTTAAAAGAGCATCTTTCAAATGAATGGCATCTTCAAATCTATGATCTACATCTTCAGAAAGACATTTCATTAAAATACTTTCCATCTCAGATGATACAAAAGGGGCAATTTCTCGGACAGATTTAAATGGTTTATAAGGAGATAGATTAGTTAAAAGTTCATACATAATAAGTCCAAGAGAATAAATATCTTTGCTTAATTCAAAAGTAGTCCCGGTGGTATCAACTATGAGATCTTCCAACTTGACTCCAAAATCAACTAAAATCAGAGTCTTATCATAATCTCTTATTATGAATTTATCCAGTTTCAGATTACCGGGCATAATAACAGGTTTATAATTATTTAAATATTCCAGAACCCTGCAGATCTGCATAGACCATTCAAGAACCTGTTTTTCAGGTAATCCTCTGGGGACTGCCTCTTTTAAAATCCTTTCCAGACTCCTGCCATTTATATAATCTGTAACAATAAAAAAAAAGTCCTTTTCCATAAAATAATCTGTCAGAAAAGGGAGATTGGGATGACGGAGATTAGAAAGGATATTTACTTTTTTTCTGAAGGTTTCTTCTATCATTTCTTTTTCAGGTAAAAGTGAAAATCCCTCTTTGTAAATTCTTCGTAAGGTACAGGGTCTATGTAAATATGTGTCATAAGAAAGTAATACACTCCATGTCTGTCCTGATGACAGATGAGAAATTACCCTGTATCTATTGTGGTAGAATTCTTCTCCCTGTTCATATGTGATTTGAAAGGGGGCTCCACAATTCTCACAGAAAAGAACATTCTCCAGATTTTCACTGGAGCATTCACTGCAATACACTTTTCATCCCTCACCGAAAATTGTAGAACTATTCAGTTATAACTTTATAACTTATTACAAAAATTATCCACACCGGTTCTGATCCATTTTATCCACTCATCAAAGCCTTCTCCCGTTTTACTGGAGAGAGGAAATATTCTGGCCTGTGGATTCAGTTTTAAGAAATTCTCATTAATTTTTTCAAGAGAGTAATCTAAATAGGGAAGTAAATCAATTTTATTTATAATCAAAGAAGTGGCAACACGAAAAATGCCGGGGTATTTTAAAATCTTATCATCCCCTTCAGTAGTGCTGTTCATAACTAAACTTATATTTTCTCCAAGTTTATAACCTGCAGGACAGATGAGATTTCCAACATTCTCTATGAAAATCAGGTCAGTCTTATGAAGAGGCAAATTTTCAAGGGCTTTTTGTATCATAGGGGCATTTAAGTGGCAACTTCCTCCGGTATTAATCTGTACAACCGGTATACCAAGTTTCTTTATTCTAACAGCATCTACATCAGAAGCAACATCTCCTTCTATTACAGATATTGCCAGATCAAGTCTTTTTATGGTTTCTTCTATAAAAGTAGTTTTCCCTGCCCCGGGAGACGAGAGAAGATTTACCATATATATTCTATGGTCATCCAATAATTTACGATTTTGCTCTGCTATGAGATTATTAGCACTTAAAATATCAGTCAACACAGGTATATTCATAGATCCACCTCAATATCTTCCAATAAAATTTCCTGGCCCGATAATAATTTAACATTTGGACTATAACATAAAGGACATAACATCATGAAATCCTTCACATTTGAAGTTATTCCACAGGATTTACATTCAATTTGAATATCTACTTTTTCAAATACCAGTAAGGCCCCTTCAGCTATTGTATCTTTACTGAATTGTTCAAAATAAAATTTAAAACATTCCGGATCTAACATAGTGAGGGCACCTATCTTTAATTTTAAAGAGAGAATTTTTTTTGCTTTATAACGTTCTCCCTGTTTAATTGCTATAGCAAGCATGTCATGTGTGAGAGATAATTCATGCATAGTATATACTCCTTTTAAGGTGAAACGTGAAACGTGAAACAATAATGTAATAGCGCTTAAGATACATTTACACTTCTTTTCACTTCTGCTCACTGCTCACTTCTTTTCACCCTTCATCTAATTCTTTCAAAACCAGTTCCACCATAGAGGAAATGGCTTTTTCCACTTCACTGGAAAGCTCCATAGAAAATCTATTTTCTACTTTTTCTATTTCCATTCCGAGTAATATAATCTTACGGGATATATTATCAGGATACAGCATTGAACCTATTTTCACAACCTCTGCAATTCCTAACTGATGCATAGAAATAAGACTATCCCTGCTCATATTCTTAAGTTCTTCTACTTCAAATCTATAACAATCCCCTTTATTGCCACCAAAGGTAACTGCATCTACTACTATTACTTTATCTATATCCATAAAATAATCCAGTAAATCTAAACCCCTCACTTCTCCCTCCACTAGATCCACATCAGATGAAACAAATTCCCTTAATTCCTGAATAACACGAAGGCCAAGACCATCATCGCCGGCTATTAAATTACCACATCCAATAATTCTACTCTTCAGAATATTCTACTCCAGTTCTTTTATATATTTTTCAGCATCAGTAGCATATTCACCCTGGTGAGACACCTTTAGATACTTTTTCAAATGAAGAAGAGCTTTAAATATCTTTTGCTGTTCTTTATAAACCAGTCCTATATGAAAATGTACTTTTATATCTGAAGGATCTATTCTTAAAATATTCAGATAGCTTGAAAGAGAAGTATCAAAATCGCCTGATTTATAGCAGGCTTCACCAAGTTTCCATAGTAATAGTAAATCATCAGGTTTCTCTTTAAGTTTCTCTTTAAGTTCCTGAATAGAATATATTTTATCTTCTTCTTCAATTACTTCTTCCTCAATTACTTCTTCTTCCACTTCTTCTTCTTCCTCAATTACTTCTTCTTCAATTACTTCTTCTTCCAATTCCTCTTCTTCCTCAATTACTTCTTCTTCCACTTCTTCTTCTTCAATTACTTCTTCTTCCACTTCTTCTTCAATTTTCTCTTCTTCCGGAAGTTTCTTTAACTTACTAGTATTATATTTTACCTTCACACGTCCTGCCTTTATATCATTCCACTCTTCAATAAGAGTCTCTATATATTTTCTGGCTTCAAAGACCAGCCCGGTATCAGTTGTAACAGCAAGACACTCATTTAAATGTAAAAGAGCTTCATTAATTCTGTATTCATTTTTTAACTCAGGATTATGATTGAATTGCCGTAAAATAACCCTGGCTATATTTAAATGTGCTTTCCCATAGTTAGGATCTACCTCCAGAGCTTTGTTAAAGTTCTCAAGAGCAAGGGCATCATTATTTTCTTTATAATATTTTTCACCTTCCTCATTGTAAACATCGGATACAGGAATAATCTCAGTCTTAAGTGGCGTAAATACTCTGGTAATACAACTCATCTCCACTTCATCAGCATCACCGGTAAGAGTTGGAATCTTATCTTTCTCACCTTTTATTTTTTGAATGGATTTATCTATTACCATCTTCATATTAATACTGAAGGGACTTTCTTTACGTCTGGCTTCCTTCAATGGCTCAACAGCTCTTTCATCACCAAAATCTCCTAAGGATATAACAGCCTGTTTTCTAATCTGATGATTTTCATCTTTAAGGGCCTCCAGGAGATAAGAAAATCCTTCTTTATATTTAACATTACCAAGAGTATTTAAAACAGCTATCCTCACAGAAAGATCATTATCTGTTAATCTATCAACCAGAGGTTTAAAGGCCCGGGCATCTCTCTGTTTTTCCAGTATTGAGATTACCTCCTTACGAATAAGAGGTTCAGAATCCTTCAACATATGAATAAGAGGCAATACAAGTCTTTTATCCTGAATATTACTCAGACTCTTAAGTATATCTAATCTATCTTCCTGTCTGGCAACTTTCAGTTGTCTGATAGATATTTCAATTTTATCCATAGACTTTACCTGGGGTTCTTCTGGCAGCTTAATTACTACTTTTTTATCTCTTCCTGCAACACTCAGAGTTGTTCCACATGCTTCGCAAAACTTCGCTGAAGGTCTATTTATTCTATTACAGGCAGGACAGAATTTTTTCTCCTCTTTTACCTCTTTTTTCACTCCCTCCCTATATTCTATTACAGGTACAGGAGACGATTTCTTTTGAAAAGACCAAGCTCTCACAAGCAAATGACTTGCATCAGCTGAAATGGGAATACCTCCTGCAAAAGCCTTTTTAATAGATTTTTCCAGTTCCCCCCAGTAAGTATCACTTTTAAGGATATAACCTGACACACCGGCCTCAAAACATGCAAAAAATTCTTCTTCTTTAAGATAAGCCGTTACTACTACAATTTTAGTTACAGGAGAAATCTTCAAAATCTCTTTTGTAGTTTCTATACCGTCTATACCGGGCATTCTCAGATCCATTAATATTACATCTGGCTTTTTGTCTCCTTCTACAACTTTCTTTATAGCTTCCTCACCATTATTGGCAAATCCCATAACATGAATACCTTTGAAAAATTTTGCCATATCATTGAAGGCATCACAGATCTGAGTTTCATCATCTACAACAAGAACATTTATATCACCTGCTGTGGCTTCACTTACTAATGGTTTTATAAAGCTTCTTGTCTTATATTCATTTTCATCTATTGCGAAATTTTTCTGATAAATTTCCAGTAGATTTTGCTTTAAAACTTTAGCATTGCTAAATCTATCTTTCATCTCATATTCCAGGCATTTCATAACCAGATATTCTGTATCAGGAGAAATTTCCGGAGTAATGTCCCTGAGAGGACTGAATTCAAAGAGTTCTTCAGGAAGTATTCCTGTGAGAAGTTCATAGAGGGTGGCACCAAAAGCATATATATCACTTCTTATGTCCAGTATTCCTTCATATTGTTCAGGGGGAGCATAGCCATCTGTTCCATAAGACGGGCCATCTCCGCCTTCAAGATCTGCAAGAAAAGCTGTGCCAAAATCCACAAGCATTATACATCCGTCAAATTCTCTTACTATAAGATTCGCCGGTTTTACATCTCCATGTATAACAGGAGGTTTTTGACTGTGTAAATATTCAATTACTCTGGAGACCTGAATTGCCCATTCAATCACCTGTTTTTCCGGTAATCCTTTACCCTCATTTTCATCAAGAATTACTTCTAGATCTTTACCTTCAATATAATCCATTACAAGATAACAGTAATCTCCCTCTATAAAATAATCTGTCATACAGGGAAGATTTGTATGTCTCAGAGTAGCAAGCAATTCAGCTTCTCTTTTAAAAGGTTTTACTACATCATCTCTCTCTTTATCAGATAAAGCTGAAAGACCCTTTTTATGAATACCTTTCACAGCACATAATTTATTCAGACTCATATCATAGGTAAGAGAAATTCCTCCAACCCCGCCGGTAGATAAAAGAGAAAGTATCTTATATCTCTCCTTAAGGAGATTTTTCTCTTCCTGTTTATCGGAGGCTTTAAAAAAGCATCCACACTTCTTACAAAAAAGTGCTCCCTTCGGATTTTCAGTATAACATTCCATACAATACATAATATTCACCAGCCTGGTCTAACGAAATCAAATCTAAATTATCCTCATAACACATCTAAACCCTTTAGAATGATCACTATTATCAGGTAAAAGACGATAACGAGTAGTTGTTCTCAAATAATTGGGATAATTTGTAAAAGAACCTCCCCTGAGTATTTTTTCAAGACCCTCCTCAGGCCCCCGGGGATTCTTTTCAGGAGAATCCTCATAATATCCTGCTGAATACCAGTCATTACACCACTCCCAGACATTTCCTGACATATCTATTACTCCAAAGAAGCTGGCCCCATGAGGATATTTATCTACAGGTGTAGTTGTATTAATATTACTAAAACGATTATTACATTTATTAACATCCCATTTCTCACCCCATGGCCATACTCTTCCATCATTACCTCTGGCAGCTTTTTCCCACTCTGCTTCTGTAGGAAGGACTTTCCCTGCCCATTCAGCATAGGCTCTGGCATCTTCCCATATCACATTTACAACAGGATGATTATCTTTTTCACTGTTATAATACTTCATAAAATCTCCCTGGGACTTATAACCTGTGGATTCAACAAACCTGAGATACTGAGCGTAAGTAACAGGAGTTTTATCAATATAATAATCATCTAAATATATAATATGATCAGGTAGCTCTATTTCAAACCAGCTTAACCTGGCTCCCTTATAATATTCTCTGGCTTCCTGAAGGGCATAATAAATTTCTTTTTCAGAACTACCCATAATAAATTCTCCTGCCGGTATTAAAATCATCTCAGCTTTATCAATGGGATGAACAAAAATAGAAGGCCTTGTTAATAACTCGCTCTTTATTCTCGTTAGTTCTTCTTCATTTTTCCTTCGAGATTCTTCCAGTTTTTTCCTGTTCTCTTCATCTAATAACTTTTTCTCTTCCTGATGCTTTTTCTCTCTTTCTTCCAGTCTTTTTATCTCTTCTTCTATATCAAATAAAACTTCTTCTTCCTTCTCTTCTACTTTTGTCTCCTTCTGAAATTTCTTTTTTTCTTCCAGTTTCTTCAGTTCTTCATCTAATTTTTTTCTCTCTTCTTCTCTTTTCTTTGCTTCTTCCTCTTCCTTTTTCTTTATCTCCTCTTCCAGTTTTTTTCTCTCTTCTATTTCTTTTATTTCTTCATCCAATCTTTTTCTCTCTTCTTCTCTTTTCTCTGCTTCTTCCTCTTCCTTTTTCTTTACCTCCTCTTCCAGTTTCTTTCTCTCTTCTATTTCCCTTATTTCTTCATCCAGTCTTCTTCTTTCTTCTTCTCTTTTCTTTACTTCTTCCTCTTCCTTTTTCTTTACATCCTCTTCCAGTTTCTTTCTCTCTTCTATTTCCCTTATTTCTTCATCCAGTCTTCTTCTTTCTTCTTCTCTTCTCTTTTCCAGAACCTCTTCTGTTAACTTCACTGGTTCCTCTTCAAGCTTTATTTCCTCACCCAGTCTTTTTCTCTCTTCTTCTCTCTTCTCTTCTTCTTCTAATCTCTTTCTATCTTCAATTTCCCTTATTTCTTCATCCAGTCTTTTTCTCTCTTCTTCTCTTCTCTGTTTTTCTTCTAAGAATCTTCTTTCTTCTTCTATTCTCTCATCTTCTTCAGTTCTCTTTCTTTCTTCTATCTCTCTTATTTCTTCATCCAATCTTTTTCTTTCTTCTTCTCTTCTATGCTCTTCCTCATCAAGTCTTCTTCTTTCTTCTTCCCTATTTTCTTCTTCTTCCAGTCTCTTTTTATCTTCCAACCTCTTTATTTCTTCATCCAGTTTTCTTCTCTCTTCTTTTCTCTTCTTCTTTTCTTCTTCTAATAACTTTGTTTCTTCTTCTCTTTTCTGTTCTTCTTCTAATTTCTTTCTCTCTTCTATTTCCCTTATTTCTTCATCCAGTCTTCTTCTCTCTTCTTCTCTCTTTTTTTGTTCTTCTTCTAATTTCTTTCTCTCTTCTATTCTCTTTATTTCTTCATCCAATCTTCTTCTTTCTTCTTCTCTTCTTTTCTGGGTCTCATCCAATCTTCTTCTTTCTTCTTCTCTTCTTTTCTGGATCTCATCCAATCTTCTTCTTTCTTCTTCTCTTCTCTTATCTCTTTCTAATCTCTTTTCCTCTTCATCCCTCTTCTGCTCCTCTTCTAATCTTGCTTTCTCTTTTTCTATTTTCTCTTTTTCTTCTGCCAGTTTCTTTCTTTCTTCTATAAGACTTTTTCTTTCTTCTTCTAAACTCTTCTCCGGTTCTCTTTCTACAATCTTCTTCTGTTCCTCATAAATCTTTTTCTTTTCTTCTTCTAATTTCTTTCTATCTTCTGCTAATTTCTTTGCTTCTTCTTCCAGTCTCTTTTTTACTTCCTCAAGTAACTTTTTGCCTTCTTCTAACTTCTTTTTATCATCCTCCAGTACTTCCCTGTCTGTTTCTAATTCCAATTTTTTCTTTGTATCAAGTTCCAGTATTTTTTTCTCCTCTTCCTCTGCTTCTTTCTTTTTTTCTTTTTCAGCAATTTTAACCTGATCCCATAATAATATTATTACACCTATTATAAGTAATATTAAAATAAACATAATTACATAAATATCTGATAAAGGTGTAGATGTAGAAGCAGATACAGGAGGTGAAGAACTTTCCTGTGTAAACCCCGAACCTACATATGTTATAAAGATTAATAAAATAATAGATAATTTAACCAGATTTGATATTTTCATTTAAAATATACACCCTGCAAAAAGTAATATCTAAATTCTCTTGCAGGAAGGAGCGATATCGCTCTCCTCCTTTCCATAAAATATTAACTTATTCAAGTTCTTCTATATAATGTCTGGCTTCAGTTAAATACTCTCCCTGAGGGTCCAGACTCATATATTTCTTAAAATGAATCAAAGCTTTTAACACTTTCTTCTGTTCTCTATAAATGAGACCAATATTAAAATGTGTCCTGGCTTTCATCGGCTCTATCTCTAAAACTTTCAAATAACAATCACAAGACAGCTTATGTGATCCTGAGCTATAGTAAGCTTCTCCAAGTCTATTAAGAAGATCTACATCATCAGGCTTCTCTTTCAATTCTTTCGTCAATTTCTCTATAAGATTTTTTCCCTCCTTTCCTTTTATATCTGTTTCTTTCTTAGCTATATCATCAGGACTCATACCTTCTATTTCGGAAATATACATTTCAACTTTTGTTTTTAAATCTTCATCTTTAGTCAGCTTAATACATCTTCTGAAATGTTTCAGAGCATTAAAGACATTCCCTACATTTCTATAAACCTGACCAATTTCCAAATGAGCTATAAAATCTTTAGAATTTATTTTAAGGTAATACTTATAATGAGAGATAGATTTATCAAATTTTTCAAATTCTCCATACAGTCTTGCAACCTGTAAACGAACATCCTGATTATCAGGTTCATCCTTAAGTTTTATTTCATATTCCTTTAACTCTTCTTCTTTGCTTTTTTCTAATATTTTGACTTCTTCTATTTTCACTTCTTTCTTTTCTTCTACCAATTCCGGTACTTTTTCTTTTACACCTGCTAATTCCTCAGAAGATAACATTTCAATCTGATTTATATAATTCTTTGCTTCATCCAGAAGTTCTGAATTATCAGCTTTTCTGGCACATATCCTGAGATAATCTAAAGCCTCATTAAATTTACCCTGTTCTTTATAAAGAAGAGCAACTTCTAAACAAAGCTTTGCATCAGATGGTTTGATAGATAAACACTTTATGTAATGTTCTATAGCTCTTTCCATATCTCCTGATTCCTTATATAAGACAGCTATATTTATATTAGCCTCCAGATCATCAGGTGATTTTTCCAGAGAAGACTTCAATTCCCTCAGAAGGGGACTCTCATCTATCACTTTAGCTTCTTCCAGCTTAATTTCCTTTGTTTCAAAAGGAGTTTCCATTACACTGGCTCCAAGATCTTCTATTTCTTTTATATATTCTCTTGCTTTTTTAATTAAAGAATCATCCTTAGAAGTCTTTACACATAATTTAAAATGTCGTAAAGTTTTTAAAACATTTTTCTTGTCTTTATATAGTAAGCCTAAATTCATATGAGCTTCAGCAAAATTGGGATCCAATTTCAATGCTTTCTCATAATGCTCTTTTGCTTTATTTGGTTTTTTCTTTTCATAATACAAAAGACCGAGTCTGGTATAAATAAGAGGATCATCAGGTGAAGTTTTCAATAATTCCTGATAATATTCTATAGTTTGAGGCTCTTCTTTCTCAGGAATCTCTTCAGCTTTAACTGGTTCTATCACTTTTTCTGCTTCTTTCTCTTTAAGTATTTTCAGATCAGAGGAAACTTCTTCTCCCTTTTCTGCATCTTCAATACTCCTTATCTGTTTCTCTAATAATTCTATATTATTTCTGGCTTTAGTGATTATCTCTTCATTCTGTGAACATTTTTCAGAAACTTTAAAATGCTCCAGAGCATCTTTTAATTTATTAATTTCCTTCAGAGAAGTACCAAGTTCTTTATATAAAAGGGCTATATTAAAATGTGCTTCTCCATAAGATGAATTTAACTCCAGGGCTTTCCTGTAATGACTACCAGCTAAAAATACATTCCCATACTCAAAATAAGCCCGGCCCAGTTCATTATAGATCAGTGGGTCAGAAGGTGAGGATTTTAATCTGTCCTTATAATAAGTTATTCTTTCTTCCAGTACTTCCGGAACCTCAGTCGCTTTTATTTCTTCCTGGATCTTCTCTTCTTCCATCTTATTTATTAAAGGCAGTTCTTCCATCTTAATATCCTGAATTTTAGCAGTAATTTCTTCTGTTTCTTCAGGAGTTTCAATACTTTTTATCTTTAGATCTATCTCCTCTATATACTTTCTGCCTTTATCAATTATCTCTTCATTCTGGGCAAATTTCACAGACAATTCAAAATGTTCCCGGGCACCTTTTAATTTATTACTGTCATTCATAGAACTTCCAACTTCTTTATATAACATGGCCAGGTTAAAATGAGCTTCTGCATAATTCGGAGCAAGAGAAAGGGCTTTCTTATAAAGAGTATCAGCCAGAAACATATTTCCATAATCAACATAAGCAAGGCCAAGTTCATTATGAACTACCGGGTCATGAGGAGTTCCTTTCAACATATCCTGATAATATTTTATCCTGTCTTCAGCAGAGCTGGGAACTTCTATATCTTCTACTTCTTCTTCTACTTCTTCTTCTACTTTTTCTTCTACTTTTTCTTCTACTTCTTCTTCTACTTTTTCT
>Ga0116183_1004747_pt1 | contig 13195 bp, 12 predicted proteins | sample AD_UKC078_MetaG_FD_89753 | JGI IMG/M metagenome (GOLD analysis project Ga0116183, IMG submission 89753) | Active sludge microbial communities of municipal wastewater-treating anaerobic digesters from USA - AD_UKC078_MetaG | ecosystem: Engineered > Bioreactor > Anaerobic > Digestate | place: USA... | reverse complement strand
GCGCGTGTTCGCCCAGCGCCTGGATGGCGGACTCCGACCGGTTGAATCTGCGGTAGACACGCTGTTGGCCGTGGAGCGTGAAGCGGGCATGCTTTTACCAGAGTTCTATGGTCAATTTCAGCTTCAGCCCTCGCGGATTGTGCGTGAACTGCTATCGTTTTTGATAGTTCAGGCCCATGATGGCCGAAAAGTGGCGGCCTATGGCGCTGCTGCCAAAGGCAACACGCTGTTCAACTTTGCTGGGGTGCGCCCGCATCTGTTGCCCTACGTGGTGGACAAAAACCCGGCCAAGCAGGACAAGTTTCTGCCGGGTAACCGCATACCGGTTGTCAGCGAAGCGCATCTGCGGGCTGACCGCCCCGACTTTGTGCTGATCTTGCCGTGGAATCTGAAGACCGAGGTCATGGATCAGTTGGCGTATGTGCGCGCGTGGGGCGGCAAGTTTGTTACGGCGGTACCCCATCTGGAGGTGCTGTGATCGAGATACACCCCCTGGCGAACGTATCCCGTCTGGCGGACATTGAAGACTCGGTCCGTGGCAGCCGCATCGTGGTGGGTGCCCATTCCGTGATCGACAGCTTTGTCAAAGTAAAGCCAGCCGGTGGTACGGGAGACGTTGTCATTGGCTCCCATACGGCCATCAACTCGGGTTGTGTGTTGTACACGGGCAATGGTATTCACATTGGCAATCACGTTGCCATCGCCGCCAATTGCACCTTTGCCCCGGTGAACCATGCCTACCGAGACAGATCCCGCCTGATCCGCGAGCAAGGCTTTTTGCCCAGCCGTGGTGGCGTCGTAGTGGAAGACGACGTGTGGATCGGCGCCAACTGTGTGTTGCTCGACGGGGCGGTCCTGCGCCAGGGCTGTGTGGTGGCGGCGGGTACGGTGGTGCGGGGCGAGATTCCTGCCTATGCCGTGTGGGCTGGTGAGCCGCCACGCCAGGTCGGGCAACGCCAGTGAGCCGCTTTACCGTACTGGGAGCCAGCGGCGCCATTGGCAGCCGTTTGGTCAATGCACTGCGGGCCGGCGGTCACGACGTATTGGCACCGGCGCGGGATGAATCCGCATGGCTGACCCAACCCCTGGGCCATGTCATCTACGCCATCGGCGTCACTGCGGACTTTCGCAGTCGCGCGCTGGATACGGTGGAGGCCCACGTCTGCGCGCTGATGCCACTCTTGCGCAGCGCGCAGTTTGAGTCCTTTTTGTACCTGTCTTCCACGCGTGTCTACGGCGATCAGCTTCTGGGTGCCGAAGATGCCTCCCTTGGCGTGAATCCTCACGATCCCTCGGACCTGTACAACCTGTCCAAGCTGATGGGGGAGTCCGTGTGCATGTCCAGCGGGCGCAGCGGAGTTCGGGTCGCCCGACTGTCCAATGTGGTGGGCGCTGATGATGCTGATTCATCCAACTTTTTACCTTCGCTGCTTCGCGACGCGCGGGCCGGGCACATTTTGCTGCGCACCGATTTGGCCTCTGCCAAAGACTACATTCATATTGACGATGTGTTGCTTCTGCTGTCGCGCATCGCTCTGCAAGGGCAACAAGCCATCTACAACGTTGCCAGCGGCCAGCAAGTCACCCATGGGCAATGGGTGGACCGTCTGGTTGCCATGACCGGTTGTACGGTGCAGGTCCTTGCAAAATCGCCGTTGGCCCGTTTTGCGCCTGTTGATGTCAGCCGCATCCGGGCCGAGTTTGGGTTTGCGCCACGCCCTGTTCTATCGACCTTGACCCTTTGATCTGAAAGACACGCCATGACATTCGATGCTGTCACCCAATTTTCCCAGGAACGTAGCGAAAGGCTTGTTTCTAACGGTGCCGATACCGCCTTCGGTGCGTTGTCGCGCGACTGGCTGCAGGCCTCCATGCAGCGCAAATACGTCTACAACTTTGACTGGATGGGCCGCCCCATCATCCAGTATCCGCAAGATATGGTGGCGATGCAGGAACTGGTGTGGCAAGTCCGCCCGGACCTCATCATCGAGACCGGCATTGCGCACGGCGGTTCGCTGATATTGAGTGCCAGTTTGCTGGCCATGCTGGATATGTGTGACGCCATCGAAGCCGGCACAACCATGGACCCGCTCCAGAGTAGCCGCAAAGTCATTGGCATTGATATCGACATACGCGCACACAACCGCGCAGCCATCGAGTCCCACCCCATGGCCAGCCGCATCCAGATGGTGCAGGGCTCGTCCATTGCGCCAGAGACGGTTGCGGCGGTTCACGCCGCATCAGCGGGGTACCAGCGCGTATTGGTATTGCTGGATTCCATGCACACCCATGACCATGTGCTGGCGGAACTGGATGCTTATGCCTCGTTGGTCACCCCGGGCAGTTACTGTGTGGTGTTTGACACCTTTGTGGAAGACATGCCGCCGGGTTTTTTTGACGACCGGCCCTGGGACGTTGGCAACAACCCGAAGACGGCGCTGCGCCAGTGGCTGCAAACGCACCTTGATTTCGAGGTAAATGCTTCGTGGCCCAACAAGCTGATGGTAACAGTGGCGCCGGAGGGCTTTTTGCGCCGAAAAGGCTAAGCACTTCCCATGGACAGCGCGGCGTAGCGCAGGTAGGTCACTGCGAAATCGGTGTGCCCGTGGGCCTGCTCCACTTCGGCCAGACACGCTAGCGCCATGGCGTCATGGGGTACGGCGCTGAGCACGGTCTCTGCCAGGGTCGTCACCTCTGCCCACTGGCGGTTTTCAATGCGGCCATCGGTGGTGTGCGCCTGCGGTCGCGCGGCTTTTGCCTTTTCTACCAGGGATTGCAGCCGCTGATGCGCGTCGGGCAGACTGACCCGCTTGCCGGGTTCTAGCCCCACTCCCGGCGGCTCAGGCGTGGCCCATTCCGCAGGAAGTTGCGTGAGCCACCGCTGCATGGCCTCCATCTGCGCGTCTCTGTCCCCGGGATGCTCTGCCTGCGCCAGCCATTGCAGCCACATGGTTCGCAAGCCTTCGCTGAAATAGTGGTTGAAAATATCTTCACGCATCAGGGCGGACTGTTCCAACTCGGTGCGCAAACCCAGGCGCAGCGCATTCAGCTGCTGCACATCAGCGGCTAGTTGATGCGCGATCTGGATGTATTGCTCAGGACTTTGTGCCAGCCATTCCGTGCGTCCCAGGTACGTCAGTATGCCGGTGCCCATACGGCTTTTGAAGCTGGCCCCCTCCATGGACACCATAGGTACGCCCATCCACAACACGTCAAACGATGTGGTTCCTCCGGTCAGAGGAAACGGGTCCAGCGCAATATCGATGCGGTGATAGGTCAGGTACTGGTTGTCGGTGTGCAGCGGGACCAGGTCCAGGCGTTCCGCTGCAATCCCCAGGTGCATGCACCGCTGGCGGTAGCTTTCGCAAAAGTCTGGTTTGTCCAGGTTCTTGCCCTCGATCAGCAGGCGCGCACCCGGCACGGCTTGCAGTATCCGTCCCCATAGGGCGAGCACTTCATCAGTGACTTTGCCCAGGTTATTGCACGATCCAAAGGTGATGAAGCCATTGGCCAGCGCAGGGGTAGGCCGCACCAGATAGCGCGGCTGGTATCGCCAAAGCGGTTGGCGGCTCATGGGGCGATAGCACGCGAACAGGGTGGGCAGGCGGTACAGTCGCTCGCTGTACTGCGCATCGGCATCGGGCGGGTCGGTCACCTCGTCGGTGAACTTGTAATCCACTGCCTCCAGCCCCGTTGTGGCTGGGTACCCGAGCCATGACACCTGCACCGGCGCCGCCTTGTGCGCCAGAGTGAGCAGGGCGTTGTTGCCGGTGTGACCGGCCAGGTCGATCAGTATGTCAATGCCATCTGCGCGGATGCGTTGGGCTTGTTCCGCCCAAGGCAAACCTGCGAGACGGACAAAATGGTCGACATGGCGCTGCACCCGCTCCGTCACATGGTCGTCCCTGGGGTATAGGTAGTAGGCGTAAACCTCAAACTGCCGCCGATCCAGTTGCCCCAGCAAGCCTTCCACAAAATACATGACCGAGTGCACCCGGAAATCAGGCGACAGAAAGCCGACTTTGAGCCTGCGCCACGGGTTTCCGCGAAGCTCGGCGAAGCTCGGCCGTTGGGCTTTGAGGGGGGGCTCAAACACTGCGGCATAGGCGCGTGCGGCTTGGGCTACCTGTGCGGCGCTCACTTCCGGGTCCGCTAACAGGAAGAGCAGCCGGTTTGTGTGGTTTCCAGGGTCGCCAGGGCTGAGGGCAATGGCGGCCTCACTGTCTTGGATGGCCTGCTTGATCTGGCCCAGCTCACGCCGGTGGATCGATTTTTGCATCAGTGCCGATGTCTGCTCGGCAACCGTCTCCGCCAAATCGGCTGCCTTCAGCGCGGCCGCAAAACCCTTCTCGTGCAGCGTCATCAGATAACAACACTCTGCCAACTTGATCCAACTGATGGCCTTGGAGGGGCGCAAGGCGCACACCTTTTCCAGCAGCGGTAGCGCTTGGGCGTTTTGGGCATGCTCGATCAGGGTATTTGCATAATTGATCAGCAGTTCTGCATCATCTGGAAACACTGCTACAGCCTGTTCAAAAGCCTTGAACGCCTTTTCAGGCTGGCGGCGCTTGTGTAGCGCAAACCCCAGCATCCGATGAGCCGTCAAATCGCGGCGGTTCTTGCGCAGGGTCTCATGGCATAAGCGTGCGAGCAAAGGCCAGTCATCGCGCGCCAACGCGGCCTGCATCCGTTCGTGGTTGGTGGCTGCAGGTGTTGGCGGTGCGTAGTTCGAGCGTTTCACGGGGCATTCCTCGATGATTCCCGACATATCGGGCCAGATGACTCTCGCCATTTTGCAGGAGACCGCGTTGAACCGTGGACCCGAATAGCGCAGAGAAAGTGGTGCTTTCTGCCATGCCGCGCCTCAAGTATTGACGCCAACAGCCGAAAACAATTCAATTCAGAAGGCTGGTGCAAAGGGTACTTAGCCAAAGGTTTGCTTGCATTGGAACATCTATTGTGTCGTCGACCATTGACACCAATACCAATTCGCTAACAGCGCAGCGCAATCTGGGCATGAGCGCCAATGCATTGGCTACGTCTATCCAGCGCCTGTCTTCGGGCTTGCGCATCAACAGCGCCAAGGACGATGCGGCCGGACTGGCCATCTCGGAACGCTTTACCAGCCAGATCCGAGGCCTGAACCAAGCCACCCGCAATGCCATGACGGTATTTCACTGGCGCAAACGGCTGAGGGCGCGATGAAAGCCTCTGGCGACATCCTGCAACGTGTGCGTGAACTGGCTGTGCAGTCGGCCAATGCTTCCAACAGTGCCGGCGACCGCCAGGCTCTGCAAAGTGAAGTTGGCCAGCTGGTTTCGGAGCTGGACCGCATCTCGCAAACCACGGAATTCAACGGCTCCAAGCTGCTGGACGGATCCTTTGGAACACAACAGTTCCAGGTGGGTGCCAACGCCAACCAGACCATCATTGCGGCAACAGGTAACCTGCGTACCAGTGTGTATGGAAATAACCAAAACCTGGCAGCCAACGGCGCGGGGTTTGGAGCAGTGGGCACGGGTTTGGCAAGTGCCAGTGTCAATGGCGTGACATCCGGTGCGGTATCTATTAGTGGGTACTTGGGAACAGGCACACTTTCCGTGGCCTCGCAAGCAACTGCAAAGGCAACGGTCGATCAAATCAATGCGCTGAAGTCCACCACGGGAGTTACCGCTACAGCGCGCACGGAGGTGCGCATGTCAGGCATGGCCGCAGTGGGTTCGTATACCTTCTTCCTGGAGGGCGACAATGTCGGGTCGCCACGCACTGTCTCATTTACGTTGACGTCGGCCACGGGGACTGACCGATTGTCCGCTGCGGTATCGGCCGTCAATGATCAATCGGCTAAAACCGGCATCAACGCATCACTCAGTGCGGATGGAACCCAGGTGATTTTGACGAACACTACGGGCAATAACATCACGGTGGGTGAAAGTTCCACGGACAACGCGGCCAACACTAGCGTGCAGGCATACAACGCTGCCGGAGTCGCATTTGGTGTCGTTGAGACAATGATGACCCCAGGGGTCGACTTTAAAGTGACCTCGGGCGGCTACATTGTGTTGGACTCTGAAAAGTCCTTCGCGGTGACGTCGGCCAGCAATCAGCTCACCAGTGCCGGATCCGCGCTGCAGACCGTTGCCAATCTGGATGTCACCACGTTCGCCAATGCCACGAATGCATTGAAAACGGTTGACTCGGCACTGTCCTTTATCAATGGCGAACGGGCCAAACTGGGTGCGCTGCAGTCACGGTTTGAGACGTCGATTAACAACCTGCAGGTGACATCGGAAAATCTGTCTGCCTCGCGCAGCCGCATTCTGGACGCTGACTTTGCCTCGGAGACGGCCAACCTGTCACGCGCGCAGATTCTGCAGCAGGCGGGCACTGCCATGGTGGCACAGGCCAATCAACTACCGCAGGGTGTGCTGGCCTTGCTGCGGTGAGTGGTATTGGCGGGCATTGTCTATCCGGAAATTTCGCCCGCAAAGAGTGCCGGTCCGATGCGTCGCACCTGGGCTGCAACTATCGCGGTATGTAAAGAATAGCAGTAAAGGCATATCCCAAGAGGGTTACATGCCAATTTGATTGCGAACTATTTGAGCAGGGCCAATACGCCTTGCGGTATCTGGTTGGCTTGGGCCACCATGGCAGTGCCCGCCTGCTGCAGAATCTGCGCGCGTGACAGGTTGGCCGTTTCCATTGCAAAGTCGGCGTCCTGGATGCGTGAGCGTGATGCCGACAGGTTCTCGGACGTAATCTGGAGGCTGGCAATACTGGTTTCGAATCGCGACTGCAAAGCCCCCAGTTTCGCCCGCTCCCCGTTGATAAAGGCCAGCGATGAATCTACTGTCTTTAGCGCATTCGTGGCATTGGAGAACGTGGTGACATCCAGATTGGCGACCGTATTGAGGTTGGAGCCACCGTTGTCAAGCTGGTTGCTGGCGGAGGTCACAGCGAACGATTTCTCGGAGTCCAGGGTGATGTAGCCACCGGTGTTGACAAATTCCACTGTCGCTGCAGCGGAACTCAGGCTCGTCGTGCCACCATTGGCGACTCCTGCGGCGTCATAGCCCGTGACCGTCACATTGGCTGCATTCGTATTGGCTGTGTCCCCCACGACAATATTGTTACCAGTGGCATTCGTCAAGATGACTTGGGTCCCATCGGAACTGAGAGTTGCATTGATACCGGTTTTTGCAGCTTGGTCATTGATGGCGGACACTGCCGCCGACAGCCGATCGGTGCCGGTTGCTGACGTGAGGGTAAATGAGATGGTTCGCGCAGCCCCTACATTGTCGCCTTCCAAGGTCAGCGAGTAGGAGCCTACCGCTGCCATGCCACCCAGGTGTACTTCAGTGGCGGCCGTGGCAGTGACGCCGGTCGTGGATTTGAGCGCATTGATCTGGTCGGCTGTGGCTTTGGCGGTGGCGCTGACGGCAACCGTCAAGGACCCGGTGCCCAAGTAACCGTTGATAGCCACTGTACCTGTTGTGACACCGTTGGTACCTGCGGTGGCTTGTGTGGCGGACGCGCCAATGCCGGAGCCGTTGCTGGCCAAGTTCTGGTTGTTTCCATACACGTTGGTGCGCAGATTGGCTGTAGCTGCAATGATGGTCTGGTTGGCGTTGGCGCCGACCTGGAACTGGGCGGTGCCAAATGTCCCATCCAGCAATTTGGAGCCGTTGAACTCGGTGGTTTGACCAATGCGGTCCAACTCTGCAACCAGCTGCCCCACTTCGGCCTGCAATGCCTGGCGGTCACCAGCGCTGTTGGATGCGTTGGCCGATTGCACGGCCAGTTCACGCACTCGCTGCAAGATATTGCTGGCCGATTGCATGGCACCTTCGGCCGTTTGCGCCAGTGAAATACCGTCATTGGCATTGCGGGCGGCCTGGTTCAAGCCACGGATTTGGCTGGTAAAGCGCTCGGAGATGGCCAGGCCGGCCGCGTCGTCCTTGGCACTGTTGATGCGTAGACCCGATGACAAGCGCTGGATGGATGTTGTCAGTGACGCTTGGCTGGTGCCCAAATTGCGCTGGGCCGTCAGTGAGCTGATGTTGGTGTTGATGGTAGAGGCCATTGCAAAACTCCATAAAGTTGCGGCGCTGCGGCCGGGACAAGCTCCAGCAATGGACTGGCAACTTGGCGACGATGGGGCAATTGTGGGGACGTCAAGATCTGGTGTTTGATGGAAAAAACAGGGAAAAGCGCCCCACTTTCAGAGATCAAGGCTAAAGTTTTCCGGGGAATGCCCGAAAACAATTCCAACGGGTTGCATCAAGGGCTCGTCGTCCGGCGGGTTTTTATTAACTTTGCAGACAAGGCGGCCAGGCTTGTACTGGCGATTAGGTCGGCAGAAATGCCGAGTTCAGTCAGGTTTATATGGAGTAAAAAAATGGCAGCAAATATCAACACCAACGTAAGTTCTTTAACTGCTCAGCGCAACTTAGGGCTGAGCTCCAATGCGCTGTCCACATCGATTCAGCGATTGTCATCGGGTCTACGCATCAACAGCGCCAAGGACGACGCGGCCGGCCTGGCTATTTCAGAGCGTTTCACGGCTCAGATCCGTGGTTTGAACCAGGCCACCCGCAATGCCAATGACGGTATTTCACTGGCGCAGACGGCTGAGGGCGCGCTCAAAGCATCTGGCGACATCTTGCAGCGTGTACGTGAACTGGCTGTGCAATCGGCCAACGCATCCAACAGCGCTGGCGACCGCCAGGCATTGCAGGCCGAAGTGGGTCAACTGGTGTCTGAGCTGGACCGCATTTCGCAAACCACCGAATTCAATGGCTCGAAGCTGCTGGACGGCTCCTTTGGAACACAACAGTTCCAGGTCGGTGCCAACGCCAACCAGACCATCATTGCAGCTACAGCCAACCTGCGTACCAGTGTGTACGGGAATAACCAGAATGTGGCCAGCAACGGCTCCGGCATTGGCGCGTCCGCCACACAAGCCACCGCAGGTACCAACGGTGTCACGACAGGTACAGTGGCCATCAACGGTTACCTGGGGAGCGGATCCTTGACGGTTGCCGTCAGCGCTACAGCCAAGGCTACAGCCGACCAGATCAACGCAGTCAAGGCAAGCACTGGCGTAACCGCCACGGCTGCCACTGAAGTGCGCTTGGGCGGCATGGCTGCAGTTGGGTCGTATTCGCTGACGCTGGAGGGTGACAACGTCGGGGCTGCACGCACCGTCTCGTTCACCCTGACATCAGCAACTGGCACCGATCGGCTGTCGGCTGCAGTGTCGGCCATCAACGACCAAGCTGCCAAGACCGGCATCAATGCGTCGCTGAGCTCGGACGGAACACAGGTCATTTTGACGAATGCCACAGGCAACAATATTGTGGTAGGCGACACTGCCAATGCCAATGCTGCGGCAGTGACCGCGACCGCCTACGACGCAGCCGGAGCCAGCACCGGTTCGGCACGCACCCTGGCGGCCGACGCCAATGTTGAGTTCGTCAACACCGGTGGCTACATTACCCTGGACTCCGAGAAATCGTTCGCTGTGACGTCCGCCAGTAACCAGCTTGACAGCGGTGGATCTGCCTTGCAGACGGTCGCCAATCTGGATGTCACCACGTTCTCCAACTCCACGAATGCATTGAAAACGGTTGACTCGGCACTGGCCTTTATCAATGGCGAACGGGCCAAACTGGGTGCGCTGCAATCGCGTTTCGAAACGTCCATCAACAACCTGCAGGTGACGTCTGAGAACTTGTCCGCCTCACGCAGCCGGATTTTGGACGCAGACTTTGCCGCAGAAACAGCAGCTCTGTCACGCGCCCAGATTCTGCAGCAGGCCGGCACGGCCATGGTGGCCCAGGCCAATCAGCTGCCGCAAGGGGTGTTGGCCCTGTTGCGTTAAGGTAAAGCCAGGCTTGCCAGGGCAGTTTGTTCTGGCGAGCAGTTTCTAAAAAGCGGCGGCAGAAAAATTCTGCCGCCGCTTTTTGCCATTCGTGCCTAAAGTTACGGGTGAATATGTCGATGGGATGGTAATAGGTGGGGATTACCGCGCATATCAGGTGACACACGGCGCCGCGCGCTCTGATAATGATGGGCAAAGGTTTGGTCTGTTACTAGGAGGTGGTCATGGCTACGATTTCGTCCCCTGGGCTGGGAAGCAACTTGGACGTCAAGAGCATCGTCTCGCAATTGGTGGCACTCGAGAAGAAGCCTCTGGACAACCTTAAGCTGCAAGCGGCCACGGTGCAGACCAAAATTTCTGCGTTTGGTCAGATCAAGTCGCTGGTGTCCACCTTGTCCGATACCTTGGGCAAGCTCACCAGCGTGACGGGTTGGAATACGGTGAATGCTACATCGTCCAACAGCAGTGCGGTCAGCGTGAGCGCGATTGGCGGCACGTTGCCCACCACTTTTAACGTGGAAGTCAGTGTGCTGGCCAAGGCCAAAGCCACTGCTTCGGCGGCGGTGCTGCCCGTAGGCGGAGCAATTGGTGCCGGTACCTTGACCCTTACGCCCATGAGTGGCGCGGCAGTCGATGTGGCGGTGACTGCCACCGACACGGTGTCCGATGTCGCCAGCAAAATCAACGGTGCGAATGCGGGGGTGACAGCAACGGTGTTGAACGATGCCTCCGGCGAGCGCTTGCTGCTGCGCAGCAAGACCACCGGCTTGGTGGGCGGTTTCACACTGAGCGTGGCTGATGACGATAGCAACAACGCTGATGCGCTGGGTCTGTCGCGCCTGGTCGTTGGTACTACCAATACGACTACAGCCACCGATGCGGCGGCCACGGTTAACGGCATTCCGGTAACTTCTTCGACCAACACATTCGCCACCACAGTTTCTGGCGTGACGTTTAGCGCCCTACAAGTGACCACTGCACCTGTGGAAATATCAATCAGTAAGAACACGACGGACATTCAAAAGAACATCGACGCATTTGTGGCAGCGTACAACGCTATCAACGATGTATTGAACGAGGCCACCAAATACGATGCTGCCACAAAAGGCGCCGGACTGCTGCAGGGCGACTCTACTGCGCTGGCTTTGCAGAACAGTTTGCGCACTGCCATTCAGTCGGTAACGACTGGGTCCAGCGTGTTTACCCGTTTGGCAGACGTGGGCATTACCCAACAACGGGGGGGGAATCTTGCGGTCGATTCGACCAAGCTGGCCGCTGGCCTGGCCAATACCGATGAGCTGAAGAGCATGTTCCGCAGCACGGGTGGCGGCGCGGCAGACGGCATTGCCGTCAAAATCAAGGCGGTCACCACCAGTTTGCTCAGCAGCACCGGATTTTTTCAGAGCAAAGAAAACAGTCTGAAGCTGACTTTAAGCCAGAACACCAAGAATCAGCAGCAGGTCAATGAGCGGGTGACTAAGTTCGAAGCCAGTCTGAATGCGCGCTATAGCGCTTTGGATACGAAGATGGCCAGCCTGAATGCCCTGAATGCCTATGTGAGCCAGCAGGTTACCACTTGGAACAAGAGCACAAGCTAATGCGTTGGCACTTCAGTTTTCCTGGGTAAAGTCGATAATTAGTTATCAGCTTCTCAAACGAAAAGGACAGTCAAAATGTTCGCACCCCACAGCGCTCGCAATGCCTCTGCTTACAAGAGGGTCGGTGTTGAAACCGGCATGCACACCATGGACCAGCACCAGATTGTGAGTTTGTTGTTTGATGGCTTGCTTGAGTCGCTGGCCACTGCCCGCGGGGCGCTGGCTCGCAAAGATGTGGCTGCCAAGTGTGCGTCAATTTCCAAATGCATTCGAATCTTGGAAGAGGGCTTGGCCACCGGGCTTGATACGGTGGACGGTGGTGCACTGGCTGTAAATCTGGAAGCGCTCTACGACTATGCGGTCCGCCGTTTGTGTTTGGCCAATGCCCGTAGCGATGACGCCATCTTGCAGGAAGTCCAGCGTTTGGTTGAGCCGCTCGCGCAGAGTTGGAAGGTCATCAAGAACACGGATGGTGCCAAGGTTGCGCCCACGAACTCTGGAGCACGTTTGTTACTCGTGGAGGCTTGAGTAATGTCGCAAGTCTTGATTGAGTATTACAAAGCAATTGAAGACAGTAGCGCACGCATGCTGGCGGCGGCCAAGTCCGAGGATTGGGAAGAGGTAGTTCGGTGTGAAGGGATCTGCGCGGTGTTGATTGAGCAACTTCGATCCAAATCGCGAGAGCTGGAGCTTATGCCCGCAGAGCGCTTGGAGAAGGCTTGCATCATGCGTCGCATCTTGAATAACGATGCACAAATTCGTTATTTGGCCGAGCCATGGCTGACGCACGTTGAACACAGGTACTGCAGTTCAAGCCAATTTCTGCACTGATTCGCTGTGTTTCACAGCGACATCCTCCGCATCAATGCAGGGTTGATGGCAACTACACCTGCATGTTCATGATGTCGGTGTACGCCTGCACCATGCGGTTGCGCACATGCAGCGTGGCCTGGAAGCCGATTTGCGCTTTCTGGATGGCCACCATGGTCTCTTCCAGGCTGACTTTGGGATTTTCCATCTGCACTTCCTGCTGGAGTCGTGTGGACTCGTTCTGCGCTGCGCTGACGGAATTCAGTGCGCTTTTGAGTGCGGTGGAGAAGCCGCCGCCCACCCCCTGGGTGCCCGCAGAGCCCGCCGGCTTGATACCGCCGCCGGGCCGAACGGCCGTGGGCATGCTGACTGGCGTGAGTTTGAGGTCCATGGCGGGCTTCCGGTAAAACTTGATTGGGGGTAATACTAGGTGGGAGGCCGCTGGGGCATTATTTTCAAATGGACGGTAAATCCAGTCCTTTTCAACCTAATGTTTTCGGGGGTGGGTCGAATAATCAGACCCATTCGTGAGGCGACCCGCGCCGCACCGTACCGGAAGCCAAGATGTCTGCAGTTGCCGCAATTCCTGTCAATCCCACCATCGCCCAGCGCCTGGCCGGGCTGGACCAAGGCCAGCGTCTGCGTCTGGCGCTTGGCGTTGTGCTGTTCGTGGCCATTGGGGTCATTGGCCTGGTCATGGGTCGCCAGGCCGAATGGCGCGTTCTGTATTCCAATCTGGCGGACAAGGACGGCGGTGCGGTCATTGCCCAGTTGACGACGCTGAACGTACCCTACAAGTACACCGAGGGGGGCGGTGCCATCCTGGTTCCCGCCGACCGTGTGCACGACGTGCGCCTGAAGCTCGCCTCGCTGGGTTTGCCCAAAGGTTCGGTCAACGGGTTCG
>Ga0116183_1004746_pt1 | contig 13195 bp, 11 predicted proteins | sample AD_UKC078_MetaG_FD_89753 | JGI IMG/M metagenome (GOLD analysis project Ga0116183, IMG submission 89753) | Active sludge microbial communities of municipal wastewater-treating anaerobic digesters from USA - AD_UKC078_MetaG | ecosystem: Engineered > Bioreactor > Anaerobic > Digestate | place: USA... | reverse complement strand
TTCCAGAAAAGGCTCCTAAAGCAAAAATTGCCCAGCTTATGCTTTTCGGAGCAAAAGTAATAATGGTAAAAGGCACTTATGATGAGGCTTTCGATCTATGTATGGAAGTTTCTAAAGAATATGGATGGTATAACCGTAATACCGGTTATAATCCCTTTACCAGAGAAGGAAAAAAGACCTGTTCTCTGGAAATCTGTGAACAATTGAAATGGAAAATGCCTGATAGATTATTTGTATCTGTAGGAGATGGAAATATAATAAGTGGCCTGTGGAAAGGATTAAAGGATCTCTATGAACTCGGTTTCATAGAAAATCTTCCCCGTCTAATAGGAGTTCAATCTGAACTGAGTGCTTCTGTAGTTCGTTCCTGGGAAAATAGTAAAGAAAATGACAGAATAGATATAATACCGGTTAGATCAACTACTGTAGCCGATAGTATATCTGTTGATCTACCAAGAGACGGAGTAGCTGCTGTTAAAGCCATTAAAGAATCAAAAGGGATGGGTATAACGGTTTCAGATGAAGAAATACTGGATACTATAAAATATCTGGCACAAAAAACAGGTATATTTGGAGAACCTGCAGGTGTGACAGGTATGGCGGGATTAAGGAAACTTTGTTTGTCAGGTGAAATCTCCGGTGAAGAAAAAATTGTATGTGTTATTACCGGAAGTGGACTTAAAGATATAGATTCTGCCATGAAAGTGGCAGGGAAACCGATTCTCATAGAACCGAATCTTAAAGCTTTTAGAGAGGTGAAAAGTAATGGGTGATGCGTAATGGGTGATGCGTAATGGGTGATGCGTAATGGGTAATACTATATTACTTTTCACGTTTCACGTTTCACGCCTCACGTATCACGCTTCACGCTTCACCAGTACTTATGGCTTTATTTCGTGATCCGGCACCTGAAGGAAGTGTTGGACCTGATAACAAACCCCTGAGTATTCTTCCGGATGGTACCATATTAAAAAGAAAATATAAGGTCAGTTATTTTAAAACCGGAGGAATGGGAATTATTTATATTGCCATTCTTTCAGATAAAAAGTGTATTATAAAGGAAGTAGATGGTAATTACCCAAAACTTGTGATAGCACTGAATCAAGAAAAAAACAATCTTGAGCGACTTGATCATGAGGGGATTGTAAAGATATATGACTTCTTTGCAGAAGAAGGTTATTATTATCTCGTCCTGGAATATATCGATGGTAAAACATTAACCGAAATTGTTCCACCACTGAGTCAGTCATTACAGACTTACCTTCAGCCAGATAACCATCCTTTAGAACAAAACATAATAGAATGGGCTATACAGATATGCGACATTTTCGATTATCTTCACAATTTAAAACCACCTATTATTTATCGTGATCTTAAGCCCGATAATATAATGATTGAAAATGATACAAATAACATTAAATTAATAGATTTTGGTGTTGCCAGAGCTTTCAAAAAGGGACAATCTACAGATACAGATTATTTTGGTTCAGTTATTACAGCGTCTCCGGAGCATTACGGTGGATCTCAAACAGATGCCCGTTCTGATATATATACTCTGGGTGCAACCATACACAGCATTTTAAGCGGTGGTCAGGGGCATACAGAGGAACCTTTTATTTTCCATCCCCTTGATTCTATTAATAAACAGGTTTCACCGGCACTGGCACAAATAGTACATAAAGCCATATCTATTGATCCAGAAGATCGGTATCAAACAGCAAAAGAATTACAGGAAGCTCTTATAGGGATTCGTCCGAAAAAGGCAGGCGATGAGTTAAGACTGGTGTCTATAGATAGTACCAGGAAAAAACAAAAAGACAAAATAATAACAGGTAGACTAATTAAAGAAGAAACAGAAGAAGAGAGAAAAAAACGACAGCTTGTAATTACTATGGCCTTTATATTGCTATTTACAGCTATACTTATAGCTATACTTTTCACCGGCAATATTCTGTTTAACTATAAGGGAACACCGTCATCTATACCTGTGTCTACTACAACACCGGTTACAACAACAGAATCCTTTATTCAAAGTTCAGCAGAACCAACTGTTTCAGAAGCCAATCCTTTTTTAACTCCACCGCAGATGGAACCAGATAATACTATAAAACCAGATAATACTATAAAACCATGATTGATCAAAATAATAATTACTACTCATCAGGAAAACCTTCCTGATTTAGAAAGGAGAAAAAATAAAGTTGGAGAGTAAGAAAAACAAAAAACCCCCTCCCCATGTCAAGCCTGGGATAATAAAAAGCGGAAGATTTAGCAAAGAAGAACAATATATAGCTGAACAGGAAAGCAAATTGATAAAAGAACATAGCAAACGTCTTCAGGAAGCAAAAGAAAAGGAAGACACAGAGCGGCTCAAGGAAGCAAAACAAAAAGCAAAAGAACTTCATTATATGAAATGTCCAAAATGCGGTATGGATCTTAAAGAGACAATCTTTATGGAAATCATGGTAGATATCTGTGAAGAATGTCATGGCATGTGGTTAGATAAAGGAGAAGTTGAAGAACTAATGTTTAAAGAAGCAGATTTATTTACAAAACTATGCTGTAAATTAGGGATTAAGAAAAAGAAAAGTAAAAAGAAGTGAAAAGGAGTGTACAAATAATTAATTAATTTACGCTATTGTCTCACGTCTCAGTCTCACACAAGTTCTTCCCATTTTTCATACAGAAGTGGCAATTCCCTTTTTAATCTTGTATATTCTTCTATTATTTCTTTACTATTAAAATTTTTATAAAAACCCTCTGTAGCCATATCTATTTCTATTTCTTTTATTCTTTCTTCTTTCATTTCTATTTCTTCTTCAATAGATTTTCTGAGTTCTTCCTCTAAAGAAATTTTTTCTTTATTTTTTTTAGGAGAAGGCCTTTTTTTCTTACTGCCTGAACTCTCCTGTTCATGTTTTTCTTTTAATATCTTCTTCTTTTTTTCTATATAATAACTATAGTCACCCTCATATATATTTAATTCTCCATCTTCGATTTCAAATACCATATCGGCCAGCCTGTCTATAAAATATCTATCATGGGATATAAACAGAATTGTTCCTGCATATTCCAGAAGTGCTTCTTCAAGAACTTCCAGAGAGGATATATCGAGATGGTTAGTAGGTTCATCCATTAATAATAAATTTGAAGGCTTTACAATTATTTTTGCCAGAGCTACCCTGCTTTTTTCTCCTCCGCTTAGATCTTTTATTTCTTTAAAGACATCTTCTCCTGTAAAAAGAAAACATCCCAGTATTGTCCTTAAAGCCTGATCTGTAATACTTAAAGGTGCTATTTCTCTTAATTCCTGAAGTACTGAATTCTGGCCATTTAAACTCTCTCCCTGATGTTGAGAAAAATAAGCAGGAGAGACATTATAACCGAAATCTACTTTCCCTTTATCAAAAGGTAGAAGGCCTGCCAGTATTTTAATCAGTGTAGATTTCCCGCTTCCATTTTTACCTGTGAGGGCTATTTTATCTCCCCTTTTCACAAGAAACTCTGCTTTTTTTATAACACATTTATCATCATATGATTTAGAGAGATTTTTTATCTTTATTACTTCCCTCCCACTCTGAGTTTCAAAAAGAAAGGTGAATTTTATCTTTTTTTCATTCCTTTCATAAGGGATTATTTTCTCTATTTTTTCAAGCTTTTTCTCACGGCTTTTTACCTGTCTTGCTTTTGTGGCTTTATATCTGAATCTATCTATAAATCTCTGAGATTTTTCCAGATATTTCTGCTGATTTTCATATTTTATTTCAGCTAATTCCTGTCTGTGTTCTTTTTCCATAATATAATAAGAATAATTTCCAGGATAATCATAAATTTTACCTTTTTCTATCTCCAGTGTACGTTCTGTAAGCCTGTCAAGTAAGTATCGGTCATGAGAAACTATCAGATAGGAACCATTATAATTCAAAAGAAATTCTTCAAGCCATTCTATAGCTTCTAAATCAAGATGATTTGTTGGTTCATCAAGTAAAAGAAGATCAGGATTCTTTAATAAAATTTTTGCAAGTTCAATTCTTGCCTGCCACCCTCCACTGAAATGGGAAGTAATCTTTTTAGTATCTTCATATTTAAATCCGAGGCCATAAAGGACTTTTCCTATTTTAGCTTCTATTGTAGATACCTCAAGAGTATCAAGCTTACTCTGTGCTTCAGAATATTTCCTCAATATCTCCTCTATATTTTCCTCAGTTTGCATTTTCATTTCCAGTTCTCTCATAAATTGTTCTATTTCAAATACTTCCGAGAAGAGAGATAGCATTTCATCATAGAGGGTCTTATCTGTATTACACTGTCTTTCCTGTGGAAGATAGGCTATTTCTATGTGAGGAGCAGGAATTATATCTCCCTTATCAGACTTTATAATACCTGCTATTATCTTCATAAGGGTAGATTTACCTGTACCATTATTTCCTATAAGTCCTGCTCTATCACCGGGAGATATGTGTAAAGATAAGTTTTGCAAGACTTCCTGATATTCAAATGATTTATAAATATTATTTAGTTGTAACATAATTTTCTTAATTTATTAAGGAATGAGTTCAAAATAACTGTCGCAACTTTCGTGATGCGTGATATGTAATGCGTCTTATTTCTACGCATTACTCTTTACGAGATTTAAATGAGATAGTTAATTAATTTTCATTCCCAAGTAGCTTTCTGGCAGCTTCAATTACTTCCTCTATGGATATTTCTCTTTTACACTCAGAGTTACCAGAACATCTACCTTTAAATTCACATATTTTACAATCCTCAGGGCTTCCTGATTCTACAACATAATGAGCAACTCCATAAGGTTTCCATACTCGTGAATAAGCACTTTTAGGTCCAAATAAAGCAATTACTGGAATCCCTAAAGCGGCAGCTATATGTAAGGGGCCTGTATCATGTGTTATAACAAGATTTGATTTAGCTATTAAGGCACATAACTCATGTAAGCTGGTTTTACCTACCCAGTCAAAAACGTCTGTTTTAAGCTCTTCAATTAATTTTCTTGTTTCCCTGTATTCACATTCGGGACCTGTAATTAAAAGAGAGACTCCTAAATCCTTTACTAATTCTTTACATAATTTTAAATAAAATTCAATGGAAAAATGACCTAAAGGCCTTGATAACCCGGGATGTATAAGTATTAAAGGTTTATTTAATTCATAAGAATCTTCCTGTTTCATTCTTTCTATTATCTCTTCATCTGCATAAGGAGGGTAAGAGAGAACTAATTTTTCTATTGGTTTTCGGGTATTATTGCCCAGGGCCCTGTAATATTCCATAAGATATTCAACCCGATGAGTTTCATCTGTCCATCCATCTAATTTACTCTGAAATCTATAATTTATAAGATAGTCATGGAGAAAACCTGTTTTCGGACCCAATCGAAACTTTATCCCTGCAAGAAATGCTGCAATAACATCTTCTGTGCGACTGCATATATGAATAGCAAGAGTGAATTTACCTTTTTTAAGTAATTTATATAAATTTACCAATCGAATTCCCCTGGTATCTTCTATAATTATTTCATTAATATCAGGATTCCCCCATAAAATAGTCCCTGCATAAAAGGAGGTTAAGACTGCTATATAGGAAGTGGCATAAGCTCTTTTCATAGCTCTAAAAAATGGTGTGGCTAAAATCATATCTCCCACCCCCATTCCCTTGGACATTGTTATTACAATCCTTTCAGGATTAAAGTTTTCAGGCAAAGATTTTGAGATTTTCATAATCTGTAATTTCTTAATAATATCTTTTTCAAGATTCCCTGAAGATAAATTTTTATTAGCAATCAGCTTTCAGCCCTCAGCTTTCAGCTTTTTTCCTTAAGCTGATTGCTTTAAACATAAAAGATTTATTTTTACTGAAGCTAATAATTTAACAATAATAAAAATTCCTATACATATAAATTTTTATATATCTTGCTGTATAATTTAAGAATTTCTCTATCGCCAAATTTTGCTTCTTCTTTTTCTCTCTTTCTCTTCTTCCATGTTTCAGGGAATTTTTTAAGTGCTTCTAAAAAGGATGTTAAAAAAAAATATCTCCCCTGTAGTAATGATTCAATCAATTTGGCAGGTAAAAAAAGAAAATGCTCTGCAATCAAGAGGGGATCTATAACATTTTTCCATACAAAAAGGAAACGATTCCTTTCATGAATAATTTCCACATCAATTTGTTTATACAGACGGGAAATAGTGCCTCTATGAAGATGATATACGCTGCTTTCAGATTGATAAAGAGTCTTCCATCCTTTTTTCCATGCCCTGTAACACAGATCAAAATCTTCCCAGTAAAAAGGGCTATATAAAGTATCAAATCCTTTAAGTTCCATAAAAAAATTCTTTTTAAAAGCTATAGCTGCACCGCATGCAAATGGTATAGAACAGACTGGCGGATCTTTTAGAAGTTTTTTCTCAGGAATACCACTGTGATAAAAGAGACCAAAACCGTAAAAAGTTTTACAGAGACTTTCGTTAATATAACTATCCTGTTCAGGTTTAAGTATTTTCGGGCTTACAGCAAAAACCTCTGGTTCCTGAAGAACTTTTAAAAGGGGTGCTAAAAAGCCAGAGGAAACTCTTACATCAGTATTTAAACACACAACAGTATCATATTTTGTCTCATAAACACCTTTATTACAGTTTTCAGAAAAACCCAGAGGTTTTTCTGATGTTATGACTCTTATCTCGGGGAAATCTTTTCTTATCATTGCTATACTGGAGTCTGTACTGAAATCATCTGCTATTATAATTTCTTTACATTCTATGTTCTTTATTTCTGAGAGTAAAAAGGGAAGATTTTCTTTTAAAAGCTTTTCCCCATTTCTATTTGGTATTACAAAACTTATGCCATTCATTCTTCATCACAATAGCGTGTGGTCAGATGAGATTTTTCTATTTTCATATTTATTTACGCCTCAATAGTTCTTCAGATTAGTTCAAAATCCTTTCATCAAGCTTTTAAAGAATTTTTTGTTGACAAGAGGAGATTACTATCTTATACTTTATAGTTAGTTTCATAACAATCCATAATTAATAAACTCGTAATGCGCAAAGCGTGATGCGTAGTTATAATCACCCATTAGGCATTATGCATCACGAATTATTTAAATTCCAATAAGTTATGAAATGCACTATAATATGACTTTTTCAAGAATTAAAAATTTGGAGGAATTATATGCTTACCAGGTTAGAAAAGATTAAAAGTGCTGTTTCTTTGAAGAGCCAGAAGGATATTCCTGTAGTTCCCCAGATTACCTATACAACACATCAATTGACAGGGGTAAAAATGCTGGATGCTTTAAAAGATGCCGGTAAAATGGCGCAGGCCCTTATAGCAGGCTTTGAGGAAATAGGTTATGATGGCATATACAGCGGATGGGAATCATCTTTTAATATTATGGCAGAAGCCATGGGATGTGAAATGAAATATCCTGAGAATGATGTTCCCTGTGTGTCCAGGGGAATAATAAAAAATTCAGAGGATCTAGAAAAAGTAAAAGTTCCTGATCCCTATACCAGTCCCAGGCTTTTATTACATCTGGAAACACTTAAAATCATAAGAAAACATGTGGGATTAGATGTGCCAATTTTCAATTATATCCCCGGGCCTCTGACTCTGGCAGGACTTTTAATGGGTACAGACAGTCTTATGATGAATATTATAAAAAAGCCGGATCTGGTTCATAGTACCTGCCGTATTACTGCAAGAGCCGCTATGTCTTATGCAGAAGCCAAACTCTCCTGTGGTGGAGATATAATGGTTGTAGCTGATCCTACTGCATCATGCAGTTTAATTTCTCCTAAGATGTTTGAGACCTTTTCCTTTCCTTACTTAAAAGAAATATTCACCTTTATATCAAAAAAAGATGGTATCCCCTCTCTTCATATCTGTGGAAATACGACACCTATATTGGATAAAATGGCAGACACAGGAGCCAGAATAATAGAACTTGATCATATGGTAAGCTTAAAAGATGCAAAAAAGAAAATAGGCCACAGAGTATGTATTCAGGGAAATGTAGACCCGAGCAAAGTTCTACTTATGGGAGATCCCGAAGAAGTTTATAAAGTATCCAAAAAATGTATTGAAGACACAGCAGAAGGAGGGGGATTTATTTTAAGTACAGGTTGTGAGGTACCTCTCAATACACCTGTTGAGAATGTAAAAGCTATGGTAAGGGCAGGACGTGAAACGTGAGATGTGAAGCGTGAGACATAGGGGCGAACTCTGTGTTCGCCCATTAAGAAAGGAGATATTAATTTAATGACAGATATATTAAACGAAATATCAGAAGCAGTACTTTCCCTGGAAGAAGAAAAAGTAAGGGAACTCTTAGAAAAAGCACTGAAGAATGGAATAGAAGCCTCTTCAATTTTATCTGAGGGCCTCACAAAAGGCTTAAGAATACTGGGAGATAAATTTTCCTGTGGAGAACTCTTTATTCCTCATATGATGATAGGTGCAGAACTTGTTCAGAATACAATAAAAATCCTGGAACCACATCTTATAAAAAGCAAAGAAAAAGATAAAAGAGAAAAGGTAATTATAGGAACAGTTGAAGGAGATCTACATGACCTTGGTAAAAATCTTGTTGTTACCATGCTGAGGGCTTCCGGATTTGAGGTAATAGACATGGGTAGAGATGTGCCAAATACAGAATTTATAAAAAAAGCCAGAGAATTGAGGCCATGTCTTTTATGTATGTCAGCCCTTATGACAACAACCATGATAAGACAGAGAGAGGTTATAGAGAAACTAAAAGAAGAAGGCATAAGAAATGAAATAAAAGTAATTGTAGGTGGTGCTCCCATATCAAAACAGTGGGCAATGGAAATAGGGGCAGATGCCTATGGAGAAGATGCCATAGAAGCTGTTTCAGAGTCAAAGAGGTTGATTTCTCTCTAAAATATGGTAATTAAGGAGTAAATTTAAATGGATATTTTAAGAAAAGAAATGAATGAGAGATTTGAGCAGACAGATAAGCAACTGGAAGAATAAAAAGCTTGATAGTAGTGTATATAAAAATTGAGAAAAATTCCTGGACACTAAAAGATCTGGAATTCAGGGTAGAGGATATAGAAGCCAGACTTACAACTAAAACAAAATAACGCTATAAGGAGATAAAATTATATGAGACCCATATATTCTATTTTAACAGAAGATGATATAAAACGTATAGTAAAAAAAGGTTTCGAATTACTTGAAACCACAGGTATTATGGTACATAACAGAGAAGCTCTTGAAATTTTTGCCTCAGGTGGAGCATCGGTGGATTATGAAAGTGAGATAGTACATATACCATCTCATATAGTGGAAAAAGCTCTAAAACTTGCTCCTCCATCTATAGTTCTTTATGACGGAGATGGCAATCCTGCTATGAATCTTCAGGGTTATAATGTTCATTATGATCCCGGTTCTGCTGCCATACATTTTCTGGATCACCATACAGGTGAGGTGAGAAAACCTGTTACAAAGGATTTTATAGAATTTATAAAGATTGTAGAGCAATTAAATAATATTGATGCTCAGAGTACTGCCCTCATATGTTCAGATGTACCGGAAGAAATAGCCGATAGATACAGATTATTTCTCATATTAAAATACTCAAAAAAACCTGTTATAACAGGTGCTTTCAGTATTGATGCACCACATGTCATGCATAAAATGCTTTCTCTCCTGGCAGGAGGAGAGGATTTACTCAGAGAAAAACCAAGGGCCATATTTGATGTCTGCCCTTCCCCACCTTTAATGTGGAGTGATGTTACAAGTCAAAATTTAATTGATTGTGCCAGAGCAGGGATTCCCTATGAACTCATATCAATGCCTCTTGCAGGAGGAACTTCCCCTGCCACACTGGCAGGAGCTCTTGTGCAACATACTGCAGAAAATTTAAGCGGTGTCGTATTGGGTCAGTTAACATCTCCCGGAGCAAAGGTTATATACGGAGGTTCACCTGCAATATTTGACATGAGAAAAGGCACAACTCCTATGGGGGCCATTGAAACAATGATGATAGATTCTTCCTATAATCAGATTGGGAAATATCTGGGTTTACCCACTCATGCCTATATGGGATTAAGTGATACAAAAGTTCCTGACTCCCAGTCCGGAGCAGAATCAGCAGCAGGTATAATTTTAGGTACCCTTGCCGGTATAAATGTCATTTCCGGCCCCGGCATGTTAGACTTTGAAAGCTGTCAGAGTCTTGAAAAGCTATTACTGGATAATGAAATCTGCGGAATGGCAAAAAGACTTTCTCGTGGTATTGATACATCTGATGAAGCCCTTGCTTTTGATATAATAAAAGAAGTAGGTCATGAAGGCAAATTTCTGAGTCATCGCCATACATTAAAATGGTTTAATAAAGAACAGTTTATTCCTTCTTCTATTATAGATCGTTCTCATAGAAGGGAATGGGCAGTAGATGGAGAAAAGAGCTGCAGGAAAAGAGCAAAAGACAGAATTCCGGAATTATTAAAAACATACAGGGGAAAACCGATAAATTCTGAGGTTGAAGAAAAATTGGATGAAATAATGCTATCTCAGAAAGGTTTTCCCGGGGAATTACTCAGTGAAAAGTGAAAGATGAAAAGAAGTGAAGAGTGAAAAATGAGAAATAGCGGGTTTTATGGTGCATGGGCGAACCCTGTGTTCGCTATGGTCACGCCTCACGTCTCACGTCTCACCTCTCACCTCTCACCATTTATGATTTTTAGTGATTTTTTTGATCTCATAAAACAATATGGTAATATAAAAAAATGCATTCACTGCCAGGCCTATCAGGATGCTCTTTCCCGGGTAAGCAGGGATACACCCAAATACTTTGATGAGGAGTGGAACAGTAGAGCTATAGTAGTAAAGACACAGGCTTATGGTTTTTTAAACTGTGAAGTCTGCCCTCCACTGGAAATACTGGAAGAGTATCTGGAAACAGAAGGTAGAAGAAAACTTTTAAGACCAAAAAAGAAACATAAATTACCTGATGATTTCAGTGTGAATCTGTTTTTAAAAAAGATAGCAGAAGAGAAGCGTGAGTAGTGGCGCAAAGCCTTGCGTCACTGCACCATAAAACCTTTTCACTTCCTCTTCCTCCCTTTCTTATTCCATTGAAACCAGGAGGTAACAGAATATTTCATTGTTTTCCAGAAAACCTGTTCACGTATCTTCTTTAAAGCCTCTCTGGCCGCTCCCTGTTCTGCTTCTTTTTTATTATCCCCTTTGCCCCTTCCCATTTCTTTTCCATTTACAGAAACAGAAACATTAAAATATTTACAGTGTTCCGGCCCTTCCTCTTTAAGAACTGCATATTCCGGTACAGATTTAAATTCTTTCTGAGCTATCTCCTGAAGGGCAGACTTATAGTTATAATATTTCCCTGTAGTAAGCTCTGTTAATTCTTCCAGAACATTTTTTTCTATAAATTTTTTCGCCTTATCCCATGTGCCATCAAGATAAATAGAACCTATTATTGCTTCAAAAGCATCAGCAAGTACTGTTTTAAGCTTTCTTGCATTCTCAGAACTCTGCAATTCTCTGCCTACCAGAAGAAATTCCTTCATCTCTAATCTTTCAGAAAGACGAAAAAGGGTATCGCCACAGACAAGAAACCCCTTTAATTTTGTAATCTGTCCTTCTGTATGATTTGGATATTTCTTATAAAGATATTCTACTACTACAAGGTCTAAAACGGCATCTCCAAGTAATTCAAGACGTTCATTACAACTGACATGATTCCACCCTTTCTCATCTGCATAAGATTTATGTATAAGGGCATTGTGTATAAGAAGTCTATTCTGAAAACGATAATCAATTTTACGTTCAAAACGACACAGATCAAGCTGACGTTTAGCTGATATACTCATATTAATGGTGAGACGTGAGACAGGAGACGTGAGACGATAGTGTAATATTACTTAAGTACATGTACACTTTTTTCACTGCTCACTGCTTTTCACTTTTCACTTTTCACCTCTCACTCTTTACTTCTCCTTTCACTTTCACATTTTTCACATATTCCATATATCTCCAGCTTATGATAAAGAGCTCTAAAATTATTATCTCCTGCAACAATCTCCTGGAGGCGTTCAATCCGGGGATTATGAAATTCCTGAATTTTTCTGCACTTTATACATATAAGATGGTCATGGTGATGATGGCCATAAACATGTTCATATCTGGTCTGCCCGTCACCGAACATCCTCTCCTGAGCCAGATTACATTCACATAGTAACCTCATAGTTCTATAGACAGTAGTATAGCCAACACTTATACGCTTTTTTTTCAAAATCCGATAAATATCATCGACACTCAAATGTTTATCTATAGAGAAAAAAACTTCTATTATTTCTTCTCTCTGTCGAGAAAACTTGAGATTATTAGTAATAATATACTGCCTGAAAATTTCTTTTTCAATATTTTTAGTCAATGAAGACACCTTCTTTAAAACAACCCCACAGTATTTCCCTCTTTATCAATATCTACATGAACTGCTGCAGGTTCAGAAGAAAGGCCAGGCATTGTCATCATTTTACCCAGTATAGGGTAAAGAAAGCCTGCTCCAACTGAAGATCTAATATCCTCTACAGGAATGATAAAATTACGGGGAACACCTTTAAGATTTGGATCATGAGACAGGGAAAGATGGGTTTTAGCCATATTAACAGGCATTTTATCATAGCCAAGTTTTTTATAAAGTTTCAATTTTTTTCTGGCTTCAGGAAGAAAATTCACTCCCTCTGCTCCATAGATTTCTTTTGCTATTGTTTCAATCTTTTCTTCTATAGAAATATCCAGATCATAAAGAAAATGAAAATTATTCGGTAACTCACAGGCTTTTACAACAGCTTCTGCAAGTTCTATAGCACCGGCACTGCCTTTTATCCAGCATTGTGACTGAACAGCGAAATCTGCCCCCCCTTCCAGTGCTTTCCTCTTAACCATTTCCACTTCTTCTTCTGTATCAGAGGTAAATCTATTTACAGAAACTACTACAGGAAGACCATGTTTTTTTACAATTTCTATATGTTTCAGAAGATTAGTGCAACCTTCCTCAAGAGCAGGCATATTTACCTTTTCTACCAGTTCCTCAGGAAGAGGAACACCGGGTTTTACCTTATAAGCTCCTCCATGCATCTTAAGGGCTCTTATAGAAGCCACCACTACTACTGCATTTACCTTTAAACCTGAG
>Ga0116183_1004740_pt1 | contig 13199 bp, 6 predicted proteins | sample AD_UKC078_MetaG_FD_89753 | JGI IMG/M metagenome (GOLD analysis project Ga0116183, IMG submission 89753) | Active sludge microbial communities of municipal wastewater-treating anaerobic digesters from USA - AD_UKC078_MetaG | ecosystem: Engineered > Bioreactor > Anaerobic > Digestate | place: USA... | reverse complement strand
TCTCGATGGGAAGGTCAGTGTAGACCGTTCCGTCCTTGGCGGTGAAGTCGAAGGTCTGACCGGAGGTCAGGTTCACCGTCTCGTCGTACAGGACCTGCAGCCCCACTGTGATGTAGCCGGTCTTGATCTCAGAGTCGCTACCGGCACTGTTGGTCGCCGTCAGGTTGACGGTGTAGGTTCCGGCGGTTGAGTAGGTGTAGCTCGGGTTCTGTTCGGTCGAGTCCACGCTACCATCGTTATCGAAGTCCCAGGCCCAGGAGGTTGGGGTGTTGGTCGACACATCCGTGAACTCTACAGCCAACGGGGCCACTCCACGCGTCACGTTAGCGGAGAAGTCCGCCACCGGGGCAGTAGTGGTATCACCGTAGATGGCCGTGGGGAGCCATTGCTTCGAGAGAGCTATGACTCCCCAGGCAGTGCTCTGCATCGGCATATAGCCCGCATTGCTCGATGTCCAATTGATCTGACCATTTTCCTGCTGGAGGCTTATGAGATGGTCGATGGGCGTTTGGCCGTTCTTGACCCATGTCGACGGGTCGTCGCCAATGGCGTAGATGGCCATGATGGCCAGGTTCTCGCTGTTGGAGTTGGAGGGTTGTGTGCTCCCCCCGTCGGCCGGGAAGCCTCCATCTTCGTTCTGGACCGACTCAAGCCAGGAGACCGCCCTCTGTACGGACTCAGAGGACGGATCTTCGCCAGAGGCGATCAAGGCTAGGATCACAAGACTTGTGGTGTCGATGCCGAACCAGTTGCCGTTTGCCCCCTGCTTCTCCATCAGGAAGGCTATGCCCTGCTGGGCCTCGACGCAATTGGGCTCTCCCGCAGCGGCCAGGCCCAATGGCACCAGGGCTTGGGAAAAGAGGTTCGAGTTATTGCCCTTCCTCGCCTCGGTCTTGAGCAGCTCGACGTAGTTCACGCCGCCGAGGTCATAGGGGTTACCGCCCGCGGCAACGACGCCCATCATGTACCGGCCAAGGTTGCCTGCATAGTTGGAAAGGTTGGTCGAGGGCGGATTTGCGGCGAGATAGCCTAAAACGTCGCCCTTTGTCGCCCTGTCGAGGCCGCCAGCCAGGGCCAGAGCCATAGCAGCCTCTGAGGTCTCCCTCTGGTCGCTGGGCTTACCGATGCCGTTGCCAAAGCCCCCGTCGTCATTCTGGCAGGAGAGCACATAATCGATGGCTCTGGCTACGCCGGATGATACATCATCGCCCAAAGACCCGTTGATCCCACCCTCGAGCGTCACCTCTGCAGCCGCAACCGATGTCGCCAGACTCGCCAATATCAATGCCATGCTCCAGAAGAGCACAATAGGACTTTTTTCTCTCAAGCTAGTTGCCTCCCATCTCGTCTGAAGAAATGATATCAAGATTTGCCAGGCTGAAGGCATATACCCTGCCGCGGCCAGCGGTGAAGACCATCCCGTCCGCCACCACCGGAGAAGAGCCACCTGCCGGATAGCTCCAGACCTGCTCGCCGGTGGTGGCATTGAGGGCATAAGTCCCGACGAAACTATCATAGTCCGCCCTGCCGACGAAGACCAGATCTCCGGCATGAGCCAGGGAGCACCTCCAATCGCCGAGCCTCTCGGCCACATCCGTCACCCAGACGAGCTCGCCATTGGCGGCATCAAAGCAGTAGGTCTGAAGGTCGCTGAAACCGTCGCATCCGCCGGAGAGATAGACCTTCCCTCCTGCCAGGACCGGCGTCGAGTCCGTCCGCTGGACCGTCTTGTTCCAGAGGATTGAGCCGTTCTCAAGGGAGAGAGCATACAGGTCCCCATCGCCGTAGAAGTTGTAGGTTGTCATATAAACCCGCTCATCGGAGATCGCTGCAGACCCGCAAGGATGGTTATCTGTGGAGATGTTCCAGATCTCCGTTCCATCGTTCAGGTTCAGGCAGTAGATCTCCCCTCCTATACCGCTGTTCCATTCCCAACCCCCGAGGACGACCCTGTTGCCTGAAACAGCTGGTGTGGATTGAGCATAAGCGCTTCCTACGGAGAAGTTCCACAGCTCGTCTCCCGTCTTTTCATCAAGACAGTAGTAATGCTGACCGTCCCAGTCGCTGACGATTACTCTACCCCCGGCTACAACCGGACCGCCATTGACCGCTGACAGGTTCGTGGGCGGAACAAATCTCCAGATTTCACTTCCGTTTGCGGCATCATGGCATGAGGTTCCCCAGTTGGAGAAGAAGACCCTGCCTTCATTGTACGCAGGAGTGGACCACGATCCGTAGGGGTTCGGCTCGAAGGTCGCATTCCAGAGTACATCCCCAGAGAGCTGGTCCAGGCAGACGAACTGGTGGTTGCAGTTGACGTAGATCCGCCCCTCGGCCACCGATACAGACGCCCCTTCCACGGCACCTATCTCCTCGCTAACCCATGCCATCTGGTTAGTCCTGGAATCCGTCGATGTAGAGGCGCCTGTATGCTCGGGATCGAGGTGGAACTGAGGCCAGTCTCCAAAGGCTTCTCCCCCGCTCGGCTCAGGCACTCGGGCATCCCCAAAGGCCGTAGCCGTCGTGACGAGCAGCAGAGCAAGGCCGAAACCCAATATTTCGCAAATATTCTTCATAACGATCATCCAAATTGATCTGCACCAAATTGCTGGATCAAATGAAACCCAGTTTGTTTTACTTAAAGCTTCTCTAAAGAAGGATCATCCGAAAAGGCGTAGACTCGCCCCCCACCAATGGTAAAAAGCATGCCGTCGGCCAAAGATGGCGATGAACCTCCTTCTGGATAGCTCCAGACCACATCTCCCGTTGTTGCATTGAGAGCGAAGGTTCCGGCATAATCTATGAACTCAGGCCTTCCGGCAAACAGCAGGCCGTCGGCGTAGACCGGGGAACATCTCCAGTCCCCTATGTTCTCGCCGACCGATGTCTCCCAGATTAGCTCTCCATTTGTGGCATTAAAGCAGCTGGTGATAAGCCGATGGAAGCCCTCGCACCCTGAGCAGAGGTAGATCCTATCCCCAAAGATGGCCGGCGTTGAGTCGGTGGGCGATGTCTTAACCTTCCATAAGACTGAGCCGTCCTCTAAAGATAAGGCCAGTAGATCTCCATCCTCCTCAAAGTTATATGTGGCCATGTAGACTGTGCTGTTGTTTATGGTAGCTGAGCCGCAGGGAGAGTTCTCAGCGGTGAGGTTCCAGATCTCATGGCCATCCTCCAGATCGAGACAGTAGATATTCCCACCCATGCCCCAATCCCAGCCTCCGAAGACCACCTTTCCCTGGTCGATGGCCGGCGTTGACTGGGCATTGCCCACCACGGCGAAGTTCCAGAGCTCCTCTCCAGTCTCCTCATCAAGGCAGTAGTAGTGGTGGCCGTCCCAATCACTGACAACCACCCTGCCATCTACAATTGTGGGGCTACCATCTATAGCGTACTTTAAAGTGGGCTGGGCAAAGCTCCAGACCTCGCTCCCGTCCGAGGCGTTCAGGCAGTAGGTCTTGTCAGAGGTGAAGAAGACCCTTCCCTGACTGTAAACGGGAGTGAAACCAAAGGCGAAGTCTCCAGAGTCATTGAACGGAGTGATCCAGAGAACCTCTCCCGATTTCTGGTCGAGACAGGTTATATTGGTTATACAATTTACGAATGCTTTGCCCTCGGCCACTGAGACCGACGATCCGGCCTGAGCACCGATATCATCGCTGATCCAGGCAGTTTGGTTGGACCTGGGGGCACTGGATGAACTCCACCCTACATGCTGGGGATTGAAGTGAAACTGTGGCCATCCCTCCTCTCTTCTCGCCTCGCCCAGGCAGTAGAGCTTTCCATAATGCTGATCGCCTTCTGTTCCGAAATATAACCTTCCATCAGATATAGCCAGGCCTGCAAGGAGGTAGCCGCTGTCAGGCGGATTGAGCATCCAGAGCAGCTTCGGGGCGGCCCCGGAATCCTCCAGACAGTATATTGAGCCGTTGACCTGAGCGGTGGTAAAGAGAATCCTCGGTAGCTCTGATGCTATCGATATTGAAGGAGAGGATTTCACCCCAGCCTCAACAGGATATGACCAGATCATCTCACCGCTGGAGCCGTTCAGGCAGACAAGAGCCCCGGGATGTCCGTGCTCGCCCACCCCCAGATAGACCCGGCCATTGTAGACAGAGGGCGTAGATGTGCTAAAGCCTGCGGGAGAGCTCCATCCTCGATCCTCGAACCTGCCGGTATCCGGGTTGAGCCCGATCTTCCATGCTGATCCCTCCTGGGCTGAGAGCTCTGAAGTGGTATAGATGTAGCCGTCATGGAAGGTGGCGGATGCCCGGACTCTCCCCGGAGTATCACGGGAGAAGCTGAGCCTCGTGCTGTCGTTCAGATTGAGTTCATCGGCCACCTCGCCGCTGGAACGGTTCACGCTCAGAATGATGCCTTCGTTCCGGCCGAATACCAGGTAGTTGCCAGCCACGGCGGCTCCGCACCACTGGTAGCCCTTTGTCTCTCTGGTGATATTCCAGCACTCGGTGCCGTTCTCGAAAAGGCAGAAGAACCTCTTTTTGCCTTGTCCATATGCTCCCCCCTCACCCAGGTACAGCCGACCATCAATGTAGTTCAGAGGAGACTCAAACCTATTATCCGTCAGATTCTGTTTCCACAGCACCCGTCCGTTCAGGGAATCGATGGCTGCAAGCTGTCCCGAATCCGTGGCCGCAAAGATTTTGTCGCCGCTGCTGGCCAGCGGAGACATCTGGTAGACCCAGCCATCTAGATGAGACCGCCACTTCAGATCACCCGTCTCCTTATCGAATGCCGATACAGAGCCGTTTCCAGCCAGGGCATAGACCATACTTGAGGAGACTGTAGGTGTGGTCTCCATCCTCTGAATGTCAGCTGACCAGAGTATGATGGGATCATCAGGGATCTGGTCAGAGCTGATGCCGGAGTTGGAAATGTCCTTCTTGAATAGCGGCCAGTCCTCAGCACTGACCGCATATAAAACAATCAATAAAGATAAGAACAAAACAGCTGAGATATATCCTCTTTGCATAGTACATCACCTATTAATCATAAATGATTATGAAGCTTTTTAAGAATTATTAAAATTCAGCCTTAAGTTTTATTTTCAAAACCACCTTCTTCTCCTGCCTCATCGGAGAGACAATAGAGGGTACCACTATCTGTCCCGAAATAGACTGACCCACCCGAGATGGCGACGCTTCCAACGGCATATCCTTTATCGGGCGGGTTGAAGGACCAGAGCAATTTTCCCTCTCTTCCCGTGTCCTCGATGCAGTATGCTGAGGTGTCAACCTTGGCCGTGACGAAGCATATGCGGACTTCGTCATCATTCACAGATACGGCAGGAGAAGCCTTGACCCCGCCGTCCAGCGGATACGACCAGATCAATTCGCCGGAGGAGTCATCCAAACAGACCAGCTCGCCTAACTGTCCGTGCTCTCCCACTCCCAGATAGGCCCTGCCATTATAGACGACTGGAGTGGAGGTGCTGAATCCCACCGCGGTGCCCCAGCCATCGTCCTCGAAGAGTCCCGTCGTCTGGTCAAAGCCAATCTTCCAGGCGTAACCGATATTTAGAGAGAACTCGGATGATGTGTAGACGTATCCGTCCTTATATGAGACCGACGACCGGATGCGGCCTGCATCCTCTTTGGCAAAGCTGATCCTTGATTCGTCTCTGAGGTCCAGCTCATCAACGATGGTACCATCCGTCAGGTTAACGCTCACCAGCATGCCGTCGTTGTCACCCCAAATCACAAAATCGCCAGCCACGCTAGCACCGTTCCAGAGATAGCCGCTCGTCTCTGCGGTAGCATTCCAGTATTCGTTCCCATCCCGATCAAAGGAGAAGTACCGCTTCAACCCCTTGCCATAAGCTATGCTTTCGCCAAGAAAGATCCTCCCGTCAGCGTAGGTCACAGGACACTCAAATCTCTTATCGGTGAGATGGTCGGTCCAGATCATCTCGCCCGTCCGGGCGTCAAAGGCGGCCAGATCGCCGGTATCGCTGGCCGCGTATATCCTCTCCCCATCGCAGGCAGGGGTTGAGCTCTGAAAGGCCCTTCCATCCATCTGAGATTTCCAGATTACCCCGCCAGTCACCTCATCCAAGGCCCAGAGGGTGCCATTTCCCGCCAGGACGTATACTGTGCCCAGACATATGATCGGCTGCAAGTCCACGCTCTGAAGATCTGCTGACCAGATGACGGCGGGTTTGATGGGCACATTGTCGCCGGTAAGGCCGGATTTGGTCGCATCTCGCTGAAACTGAGGCCAATCCTCTGCTGCACTGAACGATACCACAAACAGCAGGAGAGCGGCAAAGGTCCAGATTGGGTGTCTTATGCATGTTGACTTCACTAATAACCACCATGAATTCTTTGCGGGTAACGCTTGAACTCCGGCCAGGCTCATTCTTTCTCCCCGCAGATCGGTTTGGTCGCTTCCAGATCGCAATCATAGCAGGTCAGGTTGAATCCCCAGTCAGGCGGCTGCCAAACTTCTGCAGATCTCTCTCCATCTGAGACGCCTACATCGATGATGGCCATTGCATACTGAGTCGGCACGCTGGTACCGTTCACCGCTCCAACATCGACCTCGGCCCAGGTCACAAAGGTTCCTGGCCACAGGGCCTTAGCATCGTAGAATATGGTCTTTGTCTGAAAGGGACCAAGCTCGATCTGGTTCCAGGTCAAGACACCATGCTCGTCTGAGGAGGGTGGGACCGACGCCTCCAGAAACTCCATCCCCTGGGGCAGCGGGTCGGTTATGCGAAGCACCCTGTCGCTCCCTTTCAGGTTCTGAATGGTCAGGCTGTATCTGACTACATCGGGCTGGTCTTGGGATAGCTCTGCGCTCTTGGACACGGCGAGGGTCCTCTGCAGGTTGTAGGCCAGCCAATCGACATCCAGAACGGTGAAGTTGAAGGCTGTGACCCAGGTCTCGTTGTAGGCACCACTCGCCGCCACACGATTGACCAGCTCATCGCCCGCATAGTTGGTCACATCCAGCCAGAGATCGATGACAGCTCGGTCTCCTATCGAGAGGTGAGTAAGTGTCCAGTTGGCGCTGCTGGCCGTCAGCTCTGAGGGGCGGGCAGTGGAGTTGATGTACACTGCATGGGGTGGGAAAAAGTCCTCGATGTAGATGGAATCCAGAGATTGATTGCCATCGTTTTCCAGGGTAATTCTGTACCTGGCAAGGACCGACTCATCTCCATAGTAAAGCTCACCGGACTTATTCACAGCCAGGTGAGGATGATCGACCCTACTCACGCCCTCGATGAGAATATGACGCCTGAGAGAGTATTCTCCAATGTACACCTGATCGATATCGATAGCACCCCGTAGGGCAACTAGATCGATATCATCCTGCAGGACAGTTCTGTATCGGGCTTGCCCTGAGAACTCTGCCTCGGTCTCCATCTCGTTTAAGCCTCTGGCGACCGTCTCCTTTTCCATGTGATCTATTCCGGTGTACTCTTCGCCTATGAAGCTGGTGTCTGGTGTCTTGGAGGAGATCCCCTCGTTCCATTTCAAGGACTGGTTGGAGTAAGGCTCGCCGCCGACCTTGAAGCTCGAAGGCCGGTGTTCGACGCTGATGTTTTTGGCAATATAGTTGGAGGAGCTGGCGATAATCTCCTCGGAGCTGTAATTGCCTGTGCCGTACTCGTAGGATCTCTGGCTCTCCTTAATCCGCTTGTCTACGGAGACAAAGCCGGTTCCTTGGGTGGTTTTTTCGGAGATCGTGCCCGAGCCGTACTCGTCAGTGCGCTGATATATATTGAAGCTGCCCGAGTAGTCCTCTCTGAACTCGACCGAAGGCGTAGCATGTTGGCCTGAGGTCAGGATTGTGCCCATATGGCCCTGGCCCTCGAACGAGGTATCGAACTCCATAGACGTGCCGTTCTTATCGATATCAAAGCGTGATTCGCGGTCGATAGATGTAGCATACCGGTAGTATTCACTCATGGAGCTGCCCGTAGCCCAGTTCTTGGCCCAGGCGCCTTCCATCCACTTAGATGAGTAATCGATGGTACGGTTGTTATAGAGGGCGAAGGCGGTGGGGCTGTAGGCGGCGGACATATTCTTATCCATTGAGATTGACCTGTTCTCTGTCCTCACCCTAAGCCGTTCCTCGCCCTGGTATGAGCCGGACCCGTGCTCACGGGTGGAGAGCTTGGTGCCAGGATCGCCCGAGATGGCCACGCTCTCGCAGTCTCTGAAGACCATATCGCCGGTTTCATCTGAGGTGACATAGACGCAGTTTTCTATGGCATAGGACTCAAGAGAGGTGTCATAGTCGTTGGCGATATTCATAAAGCCCACTCCTGTGACCTCTTGATCCATATTGAACGCCATATCTCGAACCTTGGGGACCTTTACAGTAAGATTTATGGTCATGCCGCCGACACCGACCTCTGGGAACCTCCAAATGCCGTCAGAGTCGGGCGCGGGCGATGCCGAGACGAACTCGACCGATTTGTTGAAGACGTCCCTGACGACGACATTGTGCAAAGGCATGCCTAAAGTGTTATCAATCCGGATAGTGTAGTTGATGTCGTCGCCCCGTTTGACCTCAGTCTTGTCTGCTGTCTTGGATACCACGACCCGGGGATTCTTTCCGATATTCAATCTGTAGTCCTCCACCTCGCCGTCAAGGGCGAGACCGGCAAATGACAGACCTTTCTCGGTGCTGAACCTGAACCTGGCGAAGGTCTCGCTATCCTCTTTTGCCTCTGGGGGGATAAAGAAGGTAAGGCTGTTAGAGCCCTTATTCAATGGCCTGTCGACGAAAATCTGGTCGAGGCCCTCGGCCCAACTGCCGTCGGCTCCAAAATCGATCCAGGCGTTCAGGTAGCCACCGTCGTCCGAGGCATAGACATCGATGGTTGAAGTTGCACCGGGGATCAAAAGCAAATCTGTGATGGACACGCCATCCTCGTCGTTCAGATCATGTATGTTGTCGCCTAATGCATCCGAAGAGGCCCAGGCCTCGGGCTCGCCATCGATGATGTAACCTAGGCAGAAGTTGGGAATAATGACGTGACGCGCGCCATTGCCCGCCAGGAGGGTGGAGTAACTCTCCGGCGCATCACCAAAGTCCAGGGTCTCGGTCTCGAGTGCAATTACATCTTCAGAAGAACTATGTGTAACTTCCTTCCCGGTCTCATCGATCGCAGCCACGTTGACCTCGTTGGTCAGAATGCCGAAGGCTCCCTCCTCAATCTCTGCCGCCAGCTCTATGAAATCCGACTCGCCTCTGCCAAGGTCTCCAATCTCCCAGGTGATCTCGTTGCCTGATAGCAATCCTGAGCGATTGTCAGAGGCGTAAACCAGCCCCGGTGGTAGATGGTCGACCACGGAGACAGCGTGGAGGTCGTCATCCCCCGTGTTAGTGACTGCAATAAAGAAGCTGATCTCGGTTAGAGGAAGCCCTCCTTTAGGAGATGCGCTCTTATGGATTGTAACCGGTATGCTTGGGGTCTTCACCAATGCGGTGCTGGAGTTCTCGTGAGACTTGCCCTCGGGATCCTTACCGCGGACGGTGACTCTGTTGACTACAGGTTTCCCCAGATCTGCTGTTTTGACGGTATACTCGGTGATGAAGGATTTTTTCTCACCTGCTTTTAATGCAGCCCATTTCATTTCCTTACCTGTTAGGTCATCTCTTGCCACCACATCGCTGAGAGACGTATCGCCAGTGTTGTTTACCCAGATGGTGTAGCCGATGACATCGCCTGTGCTGGCCTCGGTCAGGTTAGCTGTCTTTTTCACCTCGATGTTGGGATTTGTAGGTGGTTTTTCTCCCGTCAGGTCAGAGATCAGGGGACCTCCGGCACCACATTTTATAGTCGAGATGCCGTCTATTGGACTGATGTGCCCGAGCCAATAGGTGGCCAGATGTTTGGGCTTTACTGCGTAGATGCCGTAATATGCGTCCCTGTTAAGGGTGATCTCGGGGGTCAAGCCCTCAGAATTTGTGATATATTTATCAAAGCCTACGGTAACCGTCGCCCCCCGCGACGGCGTGCCGGCAGGGATTCCCCAATATACGGTCTCTTCTGTGATCTTGACTCTGAAGGACTCGCCCTTGGCGACAGATGCAGGCGTAGCATCGTCCACCCGCAGGATCTTCGCCGAGTAGCTGTCCGAGTTGGGACCGATCCACTGGTCGATCTCCCCCTCGTGGATGTGCCAGTTGCTGGCGCCCCATTCCGAGAACTTGCCATCGATCCAAAAGGATGGCCCCCAGCCGGGCTCTCCAACGCCAGCCAGCCGATCGATGAATATGCCAAGGCCTCCACCCCAGTCGGTATACTCGTAGCTTGCGCCACTCTGCTGAATGGCGTCCCAACTGGTGGGGTTCACGCCGACCACGTCTACTGTCTTGTTGAAGACTAGGGCGCCATCGTTGAAGACCATCAGCTGCATCAACACGATATCTGGCGATTCTGTCTCTACGGTCACTGTACTGGAGTTCTCATGAGATTTGCCTTCCGGATCTTTGCCGCTGGCGGTGACTTTGTTGATAATAGGTTTGCCAAGATCTGCCGCTTTGACGGTGTAGGTGGTGGTGAAAGAATGATTCTTTCCTGGATCCAGGGATCCAATGTCCTCCTTAAGTTTGGTGAGGCTGTCATCGGCAACGATATCTCTGAGGATTGTATTGCCGGTGTTGTTCACCCAGATGGTATAAAGGATAATACTTCCAGCCTTGTCGACCTCAGTGACGTTTGCCGTTTTGTTGACTGCAATATTGGGATTATATACAGTGTCTACAGATTCGGTGTCGAATCCCTGGTAAACTACGCCATCGTAGGTGCCTCTGGCAGTGACATTGTTAACTATGGGCTTGCCGATATCAACCCTTTTGACTGTGTATTCTGTAGTGAAAGTGTGGTTCTTGCCCGGGTCAAGGAACCCGATGTACTCCTGGTGCTTTGTGAGGTTATCATCAGCAACGACATCGCTGAGAGTTCTATTGCCAGTATTGTTCACCCGGATGGTATAAAGGATAGTATCGCCGGGCAAGGCCAGCGAAACGTTTGCAGTCTTGTGGACGCTGATCACTGGACTTGGGGGAGCTAATCTCGCTGTAGGTAGCCATCCCCCGGTCAGAGAAATTAGGCCAAAGGCGGTGTACCCGGATATGAGAGGGCCAGGAGCATCAGGTTTGAGCCAGATCGAGCCGTTCGGCTGCTGGCAGCTAAGCAGGAAATTTACCGGATTTGCATCACCGATTCGCCAAGGCTCTTCGACCGGCCTCTGACCCATAGCAAGTATGGCCATGACAGCAAGCCCGGTCGAGGGAGAGCAGGACCCGTCCGGAGATGATAAGCAACCTGAGAAACCGCCGTCGTCTTTCTGGACCGATCCAAGCCATGTCAGGGCCTTTTTCATCCACGTAGCGTTTACATCCTCGCCTGAACCGATCAGAGCGCAGAGCACAAGCCCTGTGGTATCAGTATCAGGTAGGGAAGAGTTTTTACCCCATCCGCCCGAGTCAAACTGTCTGCTCTTAAGATCCCTGACATAGGTTCTGGCCTCAATCGATTCGAGCTCTCTGACTGCAATCAATCCGAGTAGGGCGTATGCTTCTTCTGATGGATCGATCTCGGTCAACTGTCTTGAGCGATACTTGAGTATATCAACATAGCCCGATTCTGCGAAATCGTGAGGATTGCCGCCCGCGGCGACAACGCCCATCAAGTACCGGCCCAGGTCGCCTGTACTGACGTTGCTGGCAGGGGGTCTCTTATCGATGAGATAGTCGAGAATTGTCTTGCCATCCCTGATGGCCAGGTTGATATCGCTGGTCTGGGCCAGCGCCATGGCAACATCAGCGGTTACGAGAAGGGCGCTAGAATTTCCCGGAATCTCGCCGAACCCACCGTCTGGATTCTGGCAGGAGAGCAGGTAATTCACAGAGGATCTGATCCGGGGGTCGTCATCGTACAGCGGGAAATCGGCCCCAACAGCGCTGGAAGCTGTGAGCAAAAAGATCAGAGATAGGGTCCGCGTGACAAGTACCAGGAACGGTCTCATCGATTATTCGTCTCCATAACCTGTTTTTCTCGCATGTATAAGCCGGAACCGTGCTCACGGGTGGAGAGCTCGGTGCCAGGATCTCCCAAGAGGACCCCGCTCTTGCAGTCCCTAAAGACCATATCGCCGGCTTCACTGAGGATGTAATCGACAGCTGGAGCTGCGCCCTGGACCCGGATATCCCCGTTTGCCTGCACGAGCTTTACTGTCATCGGAAATAATATAACAAGCAAAATATCGCACAAACTGATGGCCAAAGGTCTTATTCTCTCAGCCAATCCTATAATATTTATAGCTAGTCCTGTTCGCGAAGAATAAGCACCTGTAGCCGCGATAACTGCGTTATATGAGGCTGAGGAACTTATTGTACCGGGGCCGGTGTCAGGCCCGCATGCTCCCCATACATTCCAGTTCGTCAGGTTACTCCATTCTACAGGCATCGATTCCATGCAGCCTTACCCTCCATAAAGCTAAGCGGTGAATTCAAGGCTAATCCATAACACTTGTATAAAGCCATCTAAATTTGACAAGATTACTCGAAATAGGCCAAATATAATTGTTTCGGTTAATCTCACTCCGTGTGTAGTCCCGTCGGGACAACACATGATCTTCCCAGGACCAAAAGCCTTAAGCAAAATCAAATTTCGCTAAGTAAAGTGTAATGAAATAGTGGGTCTGGTCTGCTATTCCGTGCGTCCATTCAAGCCCAAGGCGGAGGGCGGCAGCGAAGCTGACTCCGCCCTGGATCTCCCTGTATTGATAGAGGATTCTTCTCAGAAGAGATATTAAAATTCCTTGATAAATTGGAGATATCATGCTTAATTCCTGCAAGAAGAAATAGCCGCTGCTACTATGAGGAACGCATTCATCTTAATGAACATTTTCGCTATCATAAACGATTGGTAAGATGCGGATGCAAGAAGCTGGGAACTAACCTCTATCTCTTCGAGGATCAAGTCCTAATGCTTGAAGAGCGCGATGCCCTCTATGATAAACTGGATGCAGGCAAAATCACGAAGGTGGAACTTCACGAGGAGATGAAAAAATCAGGGCACATTCTCATTTTATCTAACCGAAAGATGAAAGAGCAAGAAGCCTATGTATTCGCCGACTCAATTTTGACCCCCCTATTTAAGGAAACGCCAGTTCGTTTTTGACCCCCCCCCAAAAAGGAAAGCCTTCCCTCTC
>Ga0116183_1004739_pt1 | contig 13203 bp, 9 predicted proteins | sample AD_UKC078_MetaG_FD_89753 | JGI IMG/M metagenome (GOLD analysis project Ga0116183, IMG submission 89753) | Active sludge microbial communities of municipal wastewater-treating anaerobic digesters from USA - AD_UKC078_MetaG | ecosystem: Engineered > Bioreactor > Anaerobic > Digestate | place: USA... | reverse complement strand
CTTTGAAATAGCTTCTCTAATTTCATCCGGTTCTTTGAATGGCTTAAATCTTGTTCTATTATGGGCATAAGAAGAGGATAATTCATATTCTCCGGCTATATTGTAATATATTTCAGCATATTTTTCTTCATAATCAGGATGAAGACATACATGCAAACAGGAATTTGATGCCTCGTCAATAAAATAAACCTCTCCTTTTTTATGTAATTCTCTTAAGATTAATACGAGAGTATCTATTTTCTTTATATCATTATGCATAAAAAGAGGATGTACTGTTATATCAAAGGTAGCACCATTTGTATGAGTGGATCTGCCGAGATCTGCCCAGTTGTTATAACAGGAAAGAATATTTTGATATTCAAGAGTTCTGAGAAGTCCACTTACAGGCAGTTCCGCTTCTGGATTTTTAAGCCTTAGTTTAAATTCTCTTGCTACAAAGAGCATTAATCCCAGTGTGCCAGGTTTTGCAGACCAGTAATAGGAAGCATTTTCTGGATCAATATCTCCTACTCCCTTATTTACTATATTCAGTTCCTCGAAAAATTTCGGTGGATGGACAAGTATTCCTTTTTTGAGGTCTTCTTTTACATCTTTAAGGTTTTTATAAGATTTGGCATACTGATACCATATTAATTCTGTTCTGGGAGGTTTGTCAGCATAACAGGGGAGATAAAGGGAAATTAAAAGAAAAGAAGTTAAAAAAGAAAAAAGAGAAAAATATTTATAATTAAACTGAGTATTAATTTTTATATTATTTCTCAACATGGACTCTCCCACATGTTAAATTATATATTTATTTTACCTTTTCCCATATTATTCCTGCTGAAAAATAAAGATTTTTATTAAAAACCTTTATTTTGAAAGGTTAGAGCAGGAATTTATATAGTTTTCTTTTTTTTCTAAATGTGCTAGAATACTTTAATTAGAATTATGAAAGGAATTTCAATTTATGTTAAAAACATCAATAATCATTATCAGTATGTTAGTAATTTTAATAATTACTGTTTCATGCAAAAAGACTAACGAATGGGTTACTAAAGGTAACGAATCTTTACTTCAGAAAAAACATGGTGAGGCCCTTACATATTTTAACAGAGCCCTGGAGGTTGACTCTAAATCTGTGGAAGCCTGGGATAAAAAGGGATATATCTTAGGAAATCAGGGAGAATATGAGGAAGCAATTAAATGTTTTGATAAAGCAATAGAAATTCAGCCTGACTATGCTGAAGCCTGGAGTGATAAGGGTTCAGTTTTATATATGGAGGGAAAATTTGAAGATTCTATTAAATGTAGTGATAAAGCTTTAGAACTTGATCCTGAAAATTCAAAGGCCTGGGCTAATAAAGGCAAGTCTTTGCAGGTTCAAAAGAAATATGATGACGCTATTACCTGTTTTGATAAATCAATAGGTCTGGATCCTAATAATATTGATACATGGATATACAGGGGATTTGCTTTCGTCTTACAGAAAAAACCTGAGGAAGGTATTAAATGTTTTGATAAAGTGCTGGAGCTTGATCCTGATGAAATGGCTGGTTTAATCGGGAAAGGCGACGCTTTGTATAATATGGGTAAATATAAAGAAGCAATTAAATATTTTAATGAGGTTTTAGACATTGATTTTTCTCTCATATATAAGCTAAATAAAGTTGAAGAAGTTGTTGATTGTTTCAATAGAGTAGTAAAAAGTGACCCTGAAAATATTGATGCCTGGAATTGCAGAGGTTTGCTTTTGTTGTATTTGAAGAATTATGAGGAAGGTATTAAAAGTTTTGATAATGCTATAAAACTTAATAAAGGATATGTCAGGGCATGGAGTAATAAAGGGAAAGCTTTATCCCTTCAAAAAAAATTTGAAGAAAGTATTAAATTTTATGATAAAGCAATAGAACTTGACCCTCAATATATTAATGCCTGGAAATATAAAAGTATGTCTTTACTTTCACTGAAAAAATATGATGAAGCGATTAAATGTAGCGATAAAGTTCTGGAATTGGACCCGGGAGATTTACTCGCCCTGTTAAATAAAGGAAGTGCTTTATTTGGGCTTGGCAAATATGAGGATTCTATTAAATGCTTTGATAAGGTTTTAGAGTTGGTTCCTGATGATATATTTACTCTTATGAATAAAGGCCTGGTACTATATCATATGAAAAACTATAAAGAAGCAATAGCCTCATTTGATAAGATTCTGGAAAGTGATCCTAATAATGCTTATGCTTTATCCGGGAAGGAACAGGCTGAAAAAGCTATGGCGGGAGAGAAGAAGTGAGACGGGAGACGGGAGACGTAGCAGGGGCGAATCTTGCGTTCGCCCTGGTTATAACGTCTCACCTCTCACCGTTCACCTCTCACCTGTTTAAAGGAGTAATAACATGCCCTCTGATATAAATTCTCAACCAAGGGAAAATATCTGTTTTGAAATTCCGGAGAAAATCCTGGATCAGTTTTATATAGTTCTTGTTAATCCGAAACTCCCAAAGAATGTGGGATCTTCTGCCAGAGCTATGCTGAATATGGGTTTTCATAATCTTATTATTGTGGGTTCAAAGGATATTCTTACAAAAGAAGCCTACGCTCTGGCTAAATCTGCAGAAGAACTCTTAAAGAATGCTATTTTCTTTGATACCCTTAAGGAAGCCCTTTCTCCAATGGAGCATATAATAGGCACTACAAGAAGGCCAAAAAGATACGAATATGAAATATTGATTCCTGAACAAATTATACCTTCTCTTCTGGAAAAAGCCAGGAATAATAAGATTGCCATACTCTTTGGGCCTGAAGACAGCGGACTTAATCTGGAACATCTTACCTTCTGTAATCAACTGATACGAATCCCCACTGCTTCTGAATATCCTTCTATTAATTTATCTCAGTCGGTACTTATAATCTGTTATGAATTGTTTAAGCATGTTATAAATTACCCCCTGTTGGAAAGAGATGTCAAGAGACAGGCTACTTCATGTGTAGTGGAAGGTTTATTTGAACATCTTGAAGAATTTTTTACAGAAATAGATTATTTTCCTTATGAAGAACACCGTCATACTATGCAGCTTTTCAGACAGATCTACAGAGCCTGCGAACTTTCCGATTATGATCTTGGCCTTTTAAGAAGTATACTTCATAAAACTCAGCGATATATAAATAAACTAAAATCCCATGAGACCACAGCACCTGGCACAGATAGGAAATAATCCACCTGATTCCTTTAAGGCAAGTCTGAATTTTCTATATCTTTCATTGTTAAAGATATCTACTATACTGTTTTCTTTAATGTTTCCTACAATATAATCAGGATAATCCCTGCAGGGTGACACATCTCCATTGGGCATAATCTCTGCTATAAGCCATGGGGCCACACAATTATCATAACCGAACATATAAGAAGGTTCTTTATAATATCTCGGTATATCTTCAATAGATATATCCGGTATAAACATATAGGGATAGGTATATTTTTTCTGTTTGATTCTTCTTACGGTATCCTGTAAGGCTTCTATGTCTATCTGTTTATAATCGAAGAGATAACCTTTCCATGCCTCGGGAATGCAATCTAATTTTTCCTTCATAACAGATATGTGTTTATTACCTATTTCCTCTGTAGTAAACCAGGAATAGTATATAATCATACTATCAATACCTATTTCGTCACCTATTTCCATTATCTGATCAAGGAGAGGTGCATTATCTCTGGTTATAGTAACAAAAATCATAACATAAGGAAGGGTTTTGTTTTTTTGCCTTTTTAATTCCTGAATAGTATTTATACCTCTGGAAAGAGTATCAAAACAACCTTTTACCCCTCTTATTTCATCATGGATTTCTCTTGGGCCATCCAGTGAAAGCATAAGGACCTCCCATCCTCTTTCCACTATTTCCTCTGCATTTTCTTTCAGTTTGACTCCATTTGTAACAATGGAGGTTACAAATTTTTTCTCTTTCATATAAGCTATAAGAGGAATTAAATCTTTATACAGGAATGGTTCTCCGCCCCATATATATATGATTGGTTTTAAATGAGCCACATCATCTACCATTTTTTTATATATTTCCAGTGGTACAACCTCTCTTAATACTTCCGGAGGTTTGTCAAAATTATATCCTTTTTCACCCCACTGGGCACACATTTTACATCTGAGATTACACAGATTTGTAATCTTAATACTGATTTGAGAAAGAGGAAAACTGTATCCATTCTTGAGATTATAATCCAGATTTACTGTAATATGTTTTCTTACAAGTCCTTTTAGAACCCTTAACATTATATATGGTGTACGACATAACCTGAATATAAAAGAAGCAGGAACTCTACTATGCATTATATATCTCCTTTATTAGCTATCGGCTAATAGCTATCAGCTATCAGCAAATAACTTGCTCTGCTGATAGCTGATAGCTGATAGCTGATAGCTATATTATGAAATTTCTACCTTTTCCGGTAATTCTCTGATAGATTTAACTCTTCCATCCCTGTGAAGTTCATAACAGATATTACGCCATTCTATATTATTTGAAAAGCCGGGTTTAATGAGACTGTAGAACCCTAATACCTGCATAAGAGGTGCGTATAAAAACCATTTGATAAATCTCTGATTGTCTTTATATATAAACTTCATCATACCATAACAGATCATCTGTACAAGGGAAAAAAGAGAAGCTATGATTGCGTATTTATAAACAGGAAACCACAGAAGACTAATTAATACAAATACCGGAGTACTGCATGATATACCTATTGTAAGTGCATGAAGGACTATACAGGCTATCCAGAGTGGTTTTAAATAGGCTTTAAGGAAAGCTGCCTGTCGGGAATACCACTGAATATCATCTGTCAAACGGGAAAGGGTATTGTAACTTACTGTAAGGCAGGTTGGTACAAATACCCTGTTTATTCTTTTTTTGAATAGTAATCTTGTGAGTGTCATATCATCTACAACTGATGTTTCCCATAACTCTTTTACATTTAATTTTTCAAAATCTTTTCTTTTAATAGCTGTACTTCCTCCCCATACTCCTCTAAAGGTTTGATGTGCTATAAGCATACATAGATAGGCACTCATCATAGAATGAAGTGATCCGCTTACACTGTTATCTTCCGGTATGAGCCATCTAAAACCGGTTGTCACAGGGACTGATTCCAGAGATAGAGGTCTTATTAATTCTTTTAGCCAGTTTATATGAGGCTGAACATCTGAATCTGCAAAAAGGTAGACTTCACTTTCATTATTATCATCTTCAATACCCCGGAGAAGATTATGGTTTTTCTGACCGCAAGTTGTAGCCTTACCTGCAACTAATAGTTTTGTATGCGGATATAAAGCAGTTATTCTGTTGATTACCTCCACTGCAGGATCAAGAACACTATCTACAATAAAAGTAACCCTGTAATTTATGTAATTTTGAGTGGCAATAGCGTTTAGATGAATTTTCAGATTATTATCAGCACCCTTGCAGGGAACAAAAACCGCTACTTTAGGATTATAATTGTTATCATATCTGGTAGAGTAAAATCTTGTAAAAATGATTTTACTATATAGTAAACTCTTTAAGCAAAGCCATAAGTTAAACAGGGAAACACTGACAGCAAGTAAGATAAAGGCTAGTTCCATGGTTACTCCTCAAAGAGAGTATAGTAAAATTTAAAAAATTATAACATCTATATTTTAATAAGTCAATCTCTTATTGACAACCTGTTAGAATATATGATAAATATAGATTAGTTACGTGAAATGTGAAACGAACCTGACTTCTTTCACCTTTCACTTTTCACTTCTTTTTATTTTAATAGAAGATGAGGTTACTGTTATTATGAGTGGCAAAAGACTCAGTTTTATGGCTAATATATTAATTTTTATACTTATAGGTGTTGCTATTATATGGATTCTTTCCTATATAAAACATGTAGTTTTTATGATAATAGTTTCAGTATTTATGGCTTATTTAATTAAGCCACCTGTTGATTTTCTTTGCAAATACGGGTTAAATATCAGAAAGTGGGGAAAAAGATGTGAGTGTAAAGGTTTATCCAGGACAGCATCTATAATTATAGTCTACATTATTTTAATATTTGTAATAATATTTTTACTGTCTTTTGCAGTTCCTAAAATAAACAGTGAAGCTGTTAAATTTATAAATAATTTTCCTCAAATCATAAATTCTCTTGAGCAAAATATTCAGAATTTAAATAACTGGATTAAACCAAGATTACCTGTGGAGGTTCAGGATTATATTAATCAGAGTCTTTTAAAAGCTCTTGAGGAAATAGGGAATTTTATTATGAATCTTGCAAAACAAACTTTTTCTATAATAGGCACTATATTTTCAACCCTTGCTTCTTTACTGATTGTGCCTCTTCTGGCGTTTTTATTGTTAAAAGATGCAGATTTTTATAGAGACTGGTTCCTATTAATATTTCCTCTGGCATGGAGAAAAGAACTTCAGAGTATTTTAATCAAAATAGATGATGGACTTGGAGGATTTATAAGAGGTCAGATACTTGTCTGTATATGTATAGGAATATCTATAATTATTGCTCTTTATGCATGGGGCATAGATTATGCACTTTTAATAGGTACTTCAGCAGGTATACTGAATATAATACCTTATGCCGGCCCTATAGTGGGTTCTATACCGGCACTTCTCCTGGCCTTTGCAAAATCCCCTCTTACAGGTCTGGGAGTGCTTATAACTTTTCTGGTAATTCATGAAATAGAAAAACAACTTATCTCTCCTGCACTGGTAGGACACAGTGTAGGTCTTCCAACTCTGATTGTAATAATTTCAATACTGGCCGGTATAGAGTTACTTGGTATATTAGGTGTACTTATTGCTGTCCCTTCAGCTGTAACATTAAAAGTAGTATTAACTCATATCCATCAGAAATGGTCCCAGACATGGCCTGAGAATAGTATTCAGGAAATAGACCGGGAAAAATGTGTGGAAATTTAATAGGTTCTCCATATATACATCAATCTTGGTGTCTCAGGGAATATATGTTCAACTTTTTTTTGAAACTCACTTTCAGGATTTATATTTAAGTTTTTAGATGTTTCTTCCAGAAAATCAAAAAAAGTCAAGTTTTTTTTGTATTTTATAAGTTTTGCATCTTTAAGGCCGGCATGTTTTTTTGCAGAATCAAAGGCATCACCTAAATAGCCAATTTTATCTACAAGACCTATTTCTTTAGCCTGCAAGGCAGTAAAAATACGGGCATCGGAAATTACCTGTAAATGCTCTTTTGATAACTTCCGGCCATCCTTTACTATATCAAGAAATCTTCCACTCATTTCCTGTATAATGGAATTAAGTATTTCTTCTTCTTCTTTTGTCATTTTTCTTGTGGCAGAACCTATATCTTTGAGTTTGCCGGATTTAATAGTTACACTTTTCAGTCCTACCTTATCAAAAAGTTCTTCCATATTTGTTAATTCCATAATTACACCGATACTTCCTGTGATAGTGCTTGGCTGAGCAAATATTTCCGTTGCCGGTGCAGATATATAGTACCCCCCGGAAGCTGCCACCTGTCCCATAGATACTATTATAGGAATGGCTTTCTTTTTTTTGAATTTTATTATTTCACTATATATAATTTCACACTCAGAAATACCTCCACCGGGGCTATTTATTGATAATATTATGGCTTTAATGTTCTGATCTTCCTCTGCTTTTGAGAGTGTATCTTTTATCTCCTGAACAATGCTTTTTTTATTGTAAAAAACTGATTCTACATCCTGTTCAATAATAATACCATTTACCGGTACAAGTAATATTTTATTTTTAGAATTTTTCTCCCCCTGAATGTATTTTTCATTTCCAATATTAGTCATAGTAGTATCCGATGCTTTCATCATAGTTGCTCCAAGTAATATAAATAACATAATATTAACACTCATACTTAATATAAATAAAAAGCCAAGTATAATTGACATCCAGAAACTCAAAGGTTTGCCACGTTTTTGTTTGTTTTTTTCAGGTGGAGGTAGTGGCGGTTGAGTCATATTTTCAGATTTTATAGTAGATTTGTTCATATCAGGTGTATCCATAATGTATCCTTCTTTCTTAATAAATAGTGACAGGTGAGGCATGATAACCAGGACGAACGCAAGGTTCACTCCTGCTACTTTTCACTTTTCACTTTTCATTTCTTTTCACTTTTTAACCAGAATTATAGCAGAATCTCATATAATAATCAATTTTATTCTTCAGGAGATTTTTCAAAGGATAATTTACTTATAATTTCTTCTTCTGAAGAAATATTTTCAAATTCAGAAGCATATTCTGTTAAAAACTTTACTAATAGATTTTCCAGTCTTTTTTTTACACTTTCAGGTGCCCTGCAAACAAGTAACCTGCATTCTAGAGGACGTTGTTCGTAAATTTTACATAACTTATGTTCTCTGTCATACATAATACAGTATCCCTCTGGTCCTCTTGGTAAATAATAGGCTTTATCATCTTTTATTTTTATTAAAGGCGGATTCTTACAACAAAGACCGCATTTCTTACAGGGATAAAAGATAGACCATGAAGAAGCAAGATTTATCATTTTATGTGGCCAAGGTAATTGAGGTATTTTTTCCCATTCAATAGGTTTCCATGGGATTACTGGTTGTGAACTCAGAGTTATATCTCTGTTTGGCTTCATAAAATTGCTTTTAACCTGTCAAAAGATTTTTTTGCAGCAAAAGCTACAGAATTTGAAGGATCTCTCATAGCCTTTTCAAGATGTGGTAATGCTCTATGGTCCTTGAATTGTCCAAGAACCTGAGCCGCAGTTTTCCTGACACCGGCACTGTTATCTTTAAGAGCTCCTATTAAACTGGGAATAGTAATATCATTTCCAATTTCTCCCATAGTAATAATAGTCTGTACTCGGACTCCTTCATCGAGATCGTTATTCAATACTTCAATAAGATTTTGAGCAACCTTTCCATCTCCTATTTTCGCCAGCGCTTCTATTACACTAATTCTGACATCTGGTTGTTCATCTTTAAGTTTTTTTAAAAGTGGTTGAATAGCCTTTTTATTTCCCTGGTTACCCAGAGCTGTTGCCATTTCTCTTCTGATATTCCAATCCAGATCATTCAGTAAATAAATCATAGGTTCTAATAATCTGTTATCCTGAATATTGGACTGTACTATTTCTGAGGAAGCCTGACTTCTTTCCTGGATGTCATTACTTCTTAACATATATATAAGCTTTTCGATTTCATCTTTAGCCTCTTTCAAGGGCCAGGAAGAACTTTTATTGTCGTATGTCATATCTGAAATAGTTACCTGTTCATAAATTGATGTTTCATCATGGGGAGATACTACCTGATTAAATATAGTTCTCTGTCCCAGGGTAGCCTGTGAGAAGGCTGAAGAAATTTGAGACGGACTCATCTGTTTTTCATAACCCTGAGGTGTTATTTGACTGTAAGAAGAAGGATGACCGTATGGTACTCTACTGTAATGGGGATAACCATAAGGATAAGGTGATTGGCCGTAGTGAGGTGGAACATGTCCGTAGTGAGGCGGAACATGGCCGTAGTGAGGCGGGACATGTCCGTAGTAAGGTGGGACATGGCCGTAGTGAGGCGGGACATGTTTATGATAGTTTTGTATGGATCTGTGTGAAGGTAGTGGTTTTTTAGTACTCTGTGTAATTCCTGCTTCAACTCTATCAAGAGTTACAAGTTCTGCCTTTTCAGTTTTAAGAGGTTGTTGTAATATTTCATACATATCAGGGTAAGCTTCCCTGCAGAACTTGAGTAATTCTTCTTTCATTTCCTTGGCACTTAAGAAACGTTTATCTATCTCATTTTCAAGAGCTTTCATAACGATTTTCTCAAGTTCTCTTGAAAGCCAGTCTCTAATATGCCTTATAGATTGAAATGAAAAAGGTATTGGAGTTATGCCTGTAAGAAGATGATGCATTGTAGCTCCCAGAGCATACACATCGCTTCGTGGTTCAGGTTGACCTTTGTACTGTTCTAAAGGAGCATACCCTTCTGTACCAACAGCTGTTTTCTGAGTATCACTACTGGGTTTTATTACTCTTGCAATACCAAAATCTATGAGAAATATTCTATTTTCTTCTGATTTTAATATTATATTGGCCGGTTTTAAATCTCTATAAAGTATGGGATGAGTTTTGTGAGTATGAAGATAAGAAAGGACATCACATAGTTGAATTCCACACAAGACTACAAATTTTTCAGGAATCTGAAAATTACATTTTCGAAGGAGACTCTCCAAATCTTCTCCTTTTATGTAATCCATGACAAGATAGTAACTTCCTTTATCTATAAAATAATCTGTTATACTGGGGATATTAGGGTGATCTAATCTGGCCAGTATTTCAGCTTCTTCCCGAAATCTCTTTATGGCATATAACTGTTGTTCTGAGGCTTCTCCCTGATTGAACATTACTTTTATAGCACGAAGTTTTCTTTCAGGAATATCTTCTGCCAGGTATACTCTTCCCATACCACCGGATTTAATGGTTTTTACAATTCTATATCTATCTTTTAACATAACAGATGCACTATCCATAAAGAGTACCTCCAGTGATTATTATACCCCATAAAGAGTAATTTTTCTACTTCTCTAAATTATTATAGTTACTATATGCTTAAAGTTTTTTTGACACTTTTTTATCTGTTGTCGTACTTAGATTTTTGCAAATATAATTCCATATATCTTATCCAGTTCTCTGTAGAATTTTATTAATTTTTCTCTTACCTGATCTGGTGAGGAAAAATTTTTAAATTCTTCTAAAATTATATTTACTATGTCTTTAAATTTAATTTTTCCTCCACTCAGCTGAAACATTCTTGTTTCGAAAGAATTGAGTTTATAGTTTTTCCCATATCTATCCAGTATTATTCCATCCGGTGTGATTTGAAAGATTGTGTCAGTTCTCTGAGGAAAATATTTCTCTAATTCTTCATCCTTTAATTCCTTGATAGACTTATATAAAGGATGTTTTTTAAAATTAAAATATCTTCTCAGAGCAATACAGTTATTCATCATGTTATACCACATAGATGTCATGCCTTCTGCCGGATATGTAAAAAGCTTTTCTACCTGATGAACCGGAATATTATGAATTTCTTCGTTCATAGTATTTACTACTTCTTTACTGAATCTCTGTTTTAATTCATCTAATTCCCAGAGTTTTAATTTGACTGTTTCAGAAAGATACTCGCGGCCTCCTGCAGAACCTACCCGCATATATGGAGCTATTGGAATAATATCATATTTTTCTGGCTCATCTCCCAGGGGAGTTCCCGGCAGAGGAGTCAGTGAACCATTTAATATCCTTAATCTTCCCGGAGACAGTCTGATTAATTTTTTCGCAAAATTTAAACTTTCTTCTATTGTTTCTTTTGTTTCAAAAGGACCACCCAGTATAAAACTTACTACAATCTGAAATATATCCTCCTCTACACATTTTTTTATGACGAATTCTACCTGTTCAGGGGTTATCATTTTTTTATAAATTTTTAGTATAAGTTCATTCGCTGATTCTATACCAAACTGCATAAACTTAAGGCCTGCTTCTTTCATTTCCCTTATTAATTCCGGATATTGATAAAGGATATTTGCCCTTGTTTCAGCATACCAGTGAAAACCCGGTCGAAATTCTTTTCTTTTTTTGATTTCTCTGCACAATCTTATAGTTCTTTCAGGGTCAGCAATAAAAGTATCATCTGTAAATCCAATATATAAAGGATCATCATATCTGGCCAGGAGAGAATCAAGTTCTTTCATTACATTTGCTACACTTCTCATGCGATAATAATGTCCTGTTCCCTGAAAACAAAAGGTGCAGTTATAAGGACATCCTCTTCCTGTTAAAATTGAAGGATAATCTTCTTTATAGGGTAAGAGGTTTCTATCTATTATGGGAAGATCGTCGAGATTTTCTATAAAGGGACGATCAGGATTAGTCTTTATAGTATTACCATCTCTATACGTTATACCGGCTATATTTTCCAGACTGCCTTCTTTTAAAAAGTAGTAATTAACAAGGTCAAGCATAGTATATTCCCCTTCATATCTGACTATTATATCAGCAAAACTTTCCTGAAGTAATTCTAAAGGTCTTACTGTAGCCTGAGGGCCTCCATATACTATAATTATTTTGGGAAAAGTTTTTTTAATAAATTCAGTAATTTCTATTATTCTGTAAATATTATCTGTAGCTGTATAGAAACCAATTATTCTTACTCTTGACCAGGAAATCATCCTTTTTAGTTCATCCAGATCAGGATAACGATCAGTAAACAACCTGATTTGATAACCCTTCTCTTTTAAAAATGTGCCTATAGAGAGGAGTCCAATTTGGATATCATCCGGTTTCCTGGAAGGTGTCAATCCATCACCACATTCTATATAGAAGAGAAAAATTTTATCTCTTTTTTTATTCCACATATTTTTTGTTTCGTCCATGCTCTGTATTCTGAATGCTTATGTAGATTTACAAATCTTGTTTGGAAGCCAAATGTAATTACCATACATAAAAATTTTCATTGTAGATTAGTGAGGTATCAGAAGTTAGAGGTATTTTTCAGGTAACAGTAAAATCAGACCATTTTTTCCTTCAGGGAGATTTTCTTAAAAAAATTATCCCGGACTTCTTCCTTATATTTTTTCTATGTGTTTATCTGATTTTCAAGTTCCTGTTTGTTGATTCCTATATGTTTCTATATATTTCTCTCCTTCTGGACTTGAACCTCTCGTTCTCTCTTTCTTTTATTTCAAATTCTTTCTCTTTCTCCAGAAAAAAAAAAAATCCTTCATACCTGTGAAGGATTTGATCTTTTTTCTTTCAGTTATGTTTTGAAAGGATAGAGATGTACCAGGGGTTATGTAGAAAGAGTAAGTATTTGTCATTTCTGTGAAAGCCCACAGGTTTCACCTTAAGAAAAATTATGTCATAACCTTCTTTTGAAAGAGACATTAAAGATAACAAGGTGTTTTATGACTGTTTTGACTAATTCGACGAATTTATTCTAAAATTTCAATTTAAAATCTTTTTGAATTCTATACAGTATTAGAACCAGATAAAAAAGAACACTACCCGGAGATGGTTGTGTAAAAAAATAGATGGTTATATACCGAAAAAGACATATCAAGATTATAATGGCAAAAAATTTTCAAAGATATAAAAAAAGTGTTGTATAGGAAGGGATTTGACAGTGGAAAAAAAAT
>Ga0116183_1004736_pt1 | contig 13206 bp, 11 predicted proteins | sample AD_UKC078_MetaG_FD_89753 | JGI IMG/M metagenome (GOLD analysis project Ga0116183, IMG submission 89753) | Active sludge microbial communities of municipal wastewater-treating anaerobic digesters from USA - AD_UKC078_MetaG | ecosystem: Engineered > Bioreactor > Anaerobic > Digestate | place: USA... | reverse complement strand
CCCAGATATGTAATTTCCTGGCTGTTCATCAGTAAGGGCACCGCCAGCTATTTCATCAGGCTTTCCAGATAGGCAATCACGTCGGGTGCATCCCAGGTCCGCGGACCGATCACCCTTTTGACGACCAACCCACTCCTGTCGATGATGTAACTTTCCGGCACACCACTGACGCCATAAGCCGAGGCTGCCCGGTTCTGAACATCCAGATAGGTCGGCAGACTGTATCCGCTCTTTTTGAAAAAAGCGCTGACCGCTTCCCGCCCACCCTCATCCACTGAAACAGCCAGCATCTGGAACGGTTTGTCGGACATGCTCCGGTTAAGCCGCATCATGGACGGTATTTCCTCACGACAGGGCGGACACCAGGTCGCCCAGAAGTTCAGTAGAACCACTTTGCCTTTCAGCCCGGACAGTGTCAACCGGCCACCATCAAGCGCCTCCAGATGCAACTCGGGCGCCGGCTTGTTTTCAGCAACAGCCGAACGATAGGAACGGGAAGACTCTTCACCACTGTTACAGCCCGGCATGATCGCCAGAGTCACAAATAGCAGTATCCAGAGGCATCTTCCAATCAGTCCGGCATGCAACAGCTTTCTGTCAGAAAACATAGGGTTCCTGTCTTTGCAAAAGGTCCTACCGGCTACGGGTAATAACATATTCGGCCAGCTCTGACAGCGCCTGTCTTGCTGGACAATCTTCGAACAGCTCCAGCTGTGACCTGCATAAATCAACATACTGCCGGGCACGATCTATTGTGTAACCGATGCCATTATACCGTTCAACCAATGTCCAGACAGCACTGAAATCAACGGGAAGCATCTCATCCTGTTCCACCACCCGGACAATCGTGCACTGTTCCTGATCAGTACAGTTACGCAAGGTATGGATCAACGGCAACGTGATCTTGCCCTCCTGCAAGTCATGACCGATGCTCTTGCCAAATTCGGCTTCGCTGGCGGTGTAGTCCAGGGCATCGTCCATTAGCTGAAAGGCCGTGCCCAGATACATGCCAAACCCGGCCAAAGCCTGACGTCTTTCCGGATCAGCGTCTCCCAGAATGGCACCAGTCTCGCAAGCGGCTGACATGAGAACGGCTGTTTTCGATCTGACCACATCGATGTAGTGTTCCTCACCAAGGTCGATCTGACCGGTACAGAGCATCTGCTTGACCTCCCCCTCGGCAATCCGGGTAGTCGCACCGGCCATAACACGCAGAATATCGATACTGCCGACATCAACCATCAGGGAAAACGACTTGGAGAACAGAAAATCGCCAATCAGCACTGAGGCCTCATTACCCCACTTGGTATTGGCCGAGACCATCCCGCGCCTCAAAGTGGCGCTGTCAACCACATCATCATGCAACAGTGTGGCCGTATGGATAAACTCAACCACTCCGGCCATTGTAACCATCTTCCCGGTTTCAGCGGCACACAGACGTCCAGCCAGCAGCAGCAAGGCAGGTCGCACACGCTTGCCACCACTGGAGAGTACGTATTCACCGACCATTCTGATCAGCGGTACATCAGACTCCAGGTATGCGCGAAACTGCTGTTCAACGGCTTTGAGTTCGTCACCGATTATATCCAGGGCTGACTGCATCAGGTCTGTCCTTGAGAGAAATGCGTAATAGTAAAGGAATCAAAAAAGGTTTGTCAAAGTATTTCTGGCTGTTTACGGGGCTTCAACACTGCATCTGGTCTTGGATTTACGGTACTGACGATAGAGATCACGACAACCTGGCGGCTGAACGAGCTGCTATCTCGTCCAGCAATTCAGCATCCAGAAAACAGGCCGCAGGAATCAGGGTATCCAGTTCGCTGAACGAAACCCCGGTCAACAAACGGGTCATCTCGCGAAACAGCAGCAATTCCTGGGCAAATATATCACTGAAGTGAAAACGCAGTTCCGGCAACATGAGCGGGTTAGTTTTAAGGAAATTGAGCGTGCACCACTCATTGAACAGCACCTCTCCGCTTCTGTCGACCATCGGGATGCCGTGCAGGCGGCAGGTCATCGGACGATGACTGTATACCAGACAGACATTGTCGTCTGAGAGAAATACGCAAGCTCGTTCATCCTCATCCGGCATGATGGCATCCCATTCGGATTCCGGCAGATCGTTCAAAACCCAGGGGCGGTCAAAACTCTTTTGCGACCTTGTAATGTCAGTCAACCGCGCCTGCGCCCGACCGGCGACCTGAACACGCACGTTTTCCGGCAGCTGTTCAAAACCGCTCCTCAGATAAAGGGCATCCAGCAGAGTAATGTCAAACAGCCCCCGGCAGCATTTGGCACAACCAAGCCGACATTCCAGTTCACCGGGATGCTGATCCAGACAGCGTGCGAACCAGCCATCCACCTCACCCAGCAAGGCCCCATATTTCTTCAGCAACTCATCCAGGTTGGCCTCCAAAAAACAGGGCCGGAGACGCGATTTCGCGACGCCGGCCCGCAACAGTAATCACCGTTCGCACAGCATGGCGCTCCCGGTGCAGCAGAACATATAGCAGCTACATATAGACCATGACCTGCACAGAGATCATGCCGTCGGTGGTTACAAAAGGAATGGTAACCCCCTTGCACTGCACGTTGATGCTGGCCTGCTCATTTTCGTCCGGCGGTTCGGAAATGGCCCGCAACTTACCTGAGATAACCAGCGGCAGACAAAGGGCAACATTGCCGTAATACTCATGATATTTGGTCTTGAAAACACCGGCGATATTATTGGTCAGTTCTCCAACAGCATCGCGGATGCAATCTTCATCGGCCTCATCAACCATCAGCAGCTCTTTGGCAACATACTGGGCCGTCTTCTTGTCAGTGGCAATGATGATATAGCCGACCCGGTCGCCCGCCACTCCCACAATCCCGGTTACATCAGAGTCGATCGGCACAACCCGTTTCTCGACCTTGCCGCAAAGCAGATCAATGTTCATGTAACCCTTGAAGGTATCCTGGGTAGCAGAGATGATCGTGAACATGATCTCTTCAAAGGAAATAGGAGCCACTGTTAAACCCTCACTTTCTGAATATATTGTGCGATGTTCTTTATATTGCCTTGCCGGTAACCTTGAATACAAAATCACAATTGAGTATGTCTTCCCACTCGAAGCCCTTGGCGGTTGAGCGGGTATCATCGCTGTCACTGTAAGGCTTGCCGGGTATATAAAACCAGTTCATGATCGCCTCGCCAGAATATCTGAATACGATCCAGTACTTGCCCGGTTTGAGGCGGCTCTGGCCATCCTGATGAAAGAAGAAATCGACCCAGTAATAACCCGGTTTGCGAGGAATATGCTCCAGGTAGACCGGTTTTGACCGGGTGCCATCCACGATGTTGGGCTTGTTGCTGCCATCATCCCTGACAAGGTCAACATACACCGTGCCATCACCGCCGAATTTGCGCATGGCCAGCGAAACCTTGCTCAAGGCCATGCTGTCCTTGATCTGGAATGCCTGGGCATAGATATAACGGGAAGTAACATATTCGGATGTTTCCTTGTCCAGAATGCGGGTACCAATGTTGCCCTGCACCGAAAACGCGCTGACCAGGTTGGGAAATTCCATATTGCCAAAGAGCATTGGCGTCCCGGCAGCCAGCCTTTTGTGAAGCGGCTTGACAGGCTTTACCACCTTGGTCGCCGGCTTCTTCACCTTAGGTTTGGTGATCCTTTTAACAGGTTTTTTGACCGGCTTGGAAACCTTGGAAGGACGGGTCAACCTGATTTCGTCATCATCACCCGTGTCTGGTTGATCCAGCTCTGCTGGTCCAAAGACAGTGCCATCATCTGGTTTTACAGGCGGCGGCGTCTTTTTACCCGGTTTCACCTTGACCTTGGACTTGACCGCAGGCGCAGCAGCATCGGATGATGGCTCAATCGTCGCAGGGACACCTCTGGCAGACACAAGATTGCTGATGATGTATGGCCGCGGGGTCTTACCTGTAGCCTTGACCTTGAGCTTGATATCATCATTGCTGAAGGTGCCCTCGATCAGCTCAGAATAACGCGGCAGATAGGGCGTACCGCGCCAGGTGTCGTTGATATCACGCGAGTCGAGGCCATGGGTCTGTTTGACGTGTCTGGAAGAGGTGAATTGCCGGGATTGCTGGGGGTCGTAAGAAAGCCACCCCAAATCTGGGAAATATATCTCCATCCAGGCGTGTCCGCCCTGCCCCATGCTCTGTACAATTGAATTGCGGGCATCTACCGGAACCTTCCAGGCATCCTTGAGCGTAATGCCGCCGACGATACGTGCCGGAATACCCACGCTGCGCAGCAATGCAATACTGAGATGGGCCAGATTCTGACAGTTGCCGCTCCTGGTGTTCAATGTGTAAAGGGCATCATATTTGGGTGGATTGAAGGTGTATTTGATCACATCAGTGACATGGTTTGTGATGGCAGTGACAGCCTCGTATTGGCTGTTGGCGCCGGATGTCAGCCGCCGGGCCAGTTCCGCGATCTGGGGAGCATCCGACTGCACCATTTCGGTAGATTGGAGAAAAACTGCTTCGCTGGCGGGAACCCTGCCGATCGGGAACGGTGTGCGGCTTTCCATGGCCGACAGCTCAGAACGCACATTGGCGGTATACCCCAGACTGATACGGATCGATTCGCGGACATTGTTCCAGGTCACGCGCTGAAAACGGTTTCCAAAACGATCCTTTTCAATGGTGGAACTGGAAGGCTGGGGACTGAAGCGTGTATTGAGGCCTTCGATCGTCTGACCGACACTTTTGGTGCGGTACTCAGCTGGCAGCGCATACTTGAAAGAGAACGTCTGCACCGTACCTTGGTCAACGCTGAACTCCATCTGCTGACGCATTGCTATCGAGCTGTTCAGCCGCCCCTCCAGCATGAGCGTCTTGGCGGGCACTACAGTGGAAGAAAGCATGACAAAGGCTAACAAGAGCAATAAGGATGCAACTCGTTTCATCGGCTTAACCTCCCTCAGTTAATGCCCAGGTTGAGGTTGAGAAGCTCTAAACCTGTGCCCGTTAGTGCAACAATCAAAAAAACAGACTGGTGAGCAGGACCGACGCCGGATTACTCCCATTCAATGGTAGCCGGCGGTTTGCTGGAAATATCGTAGACCACGCGATTAACACCCTTGACCTCGTTGATGATACGGCTGCTGATACGGGCCATATCCTCGTATGGCAGCGGATACCAGCCGGCTGTCATGAAATCACGGGTTTCAACAGCCCTCAAGGCCACAACATATTCATAGGTGCGGCCATCCCCCATCACCCCAACGCTCTTGACCGGCAAGAATACGGCAAAGGCCTGGCTGATCTTGTCATAATGTCCAGAGGCGTATAGTTCCTCGATATAGATGGCGTCTGCCCGGCGAAGTATTTCGGCATACTCCTTCCTGACCTCGCCCAGAATGCGCACTCCCAGGCCAGGACCGGGAAATGGATGACGCCAGACCATCTGACGCGGCAGACCAAGCTCTTCACCAATGGCACGCACCTCATCCTTGAACAGTTCGCGCAATGGTTCCAGGAGTTTCAGCTTCATATATTCCGGCAGCCCACCCACATTATGGTGGCTTTTGATGTTATGTGCCTTGCCGGTCTTGGCTCCGGCCGACTCGATCACGTCGGGATAGATGGTCCCCTGGGCCAGCCAGCGCGCATCCTCGATCCTGCCGGCCTGTTCATCGAAGATGTCAACAAACAGGCCGCCAATGATCTTGCGCTTGCGTTCAGGATCGCTCTCACCGGCCAAAGCGCTGAGAAAACGATCTTCAGCATCCACGCGGATAACAGTGACGCCCAGATGGTCGGCAAAGGTTGCCATCACCTGATCCCCTTCGGCCAGCCGCAACAGGCCATTATCAACAAAAACACAGGTCAGTTGATCTCCGATGGCGCGGTGAATCAGTGCTGCAGCAACCGACGAATCAACACCGCCAGACAGGCCGAGTATGACATGTTCCTGTCCGACCTGTTGACGTATGCGGCTGACAGCATCCTCGATGATATGACCGGGTGTCCACTGGCCGCTACAACCACAGACGCGCCGAACAAAGGTATCAATCAGCTGCTCGCCGCGCGGAGTGTGATTCACCTCCGGATGGAACTGCACTCCATAAAGACGGCGATTTTCATCCTGAATGGCACAGACCGGGGCATTTGCAGTTTCCGCCACCACCTGGAAACCTGCCGGCACCCTGGCCACATGGTCACCATGGCTCATCCAGACCGGACTTTTCCCTTCCACAAAGAAACCATCAAACAGCGGGCCGGGGTTGCCAACAGCCAGCAGATCGGCATGACCGAATTCCCGCTTGCCGGCCGGCACGACCTCACCGCCAAAATGGCGACTCAGCAGTTGCATGCCGTAGCAGATCCCCAGCACCGGAACACCGAGTTCAAAAAGCTCCTCTGCCACCCCCGGCGCGCCCTCTTCGTAAACCGACTTCGGTCCGCCTGAGAGGATGATCCCCTTGGGCGCGAACTTGCGGATGGCCTGCATATCCATATCAAAAGGATGCAGTTCGCAGTACACATGGGCTTCGCGCACCCTTCTGGCTATCAGCTGGGTATACTGGGATCCGAAGTCAAGTATCAGTATCTTTTCACTATGTATATCAGTAGTCATATGGCTCAGATTCCAACCCGGTAGTTGGGCGATTCTTTGGTAATGGTTACATCATGCACATGGGACTCCTTGAGGCCAGCGCCGGTGATGCGGACAAATTGTGCCTTCTCCTGTAGTTCACCAATGGTCGCACACCCTGTATAGCCCATGCCGGAGCGCAGACCACCCAGCAGCTGATGGATGTTGGCCGATAGGGGACCGCGCTGTGGCACCATCCCCTCGATACCTTCCGGCACCAGCTTGATATCCTCGCCCACATCGGACTGAAAGTAGCGATCCTTGCTGCCATCCTTCATTGCGCCGATGGATCCCATGCCACGATAACTCTTGTAGGTCCTGCCCTGGTAAAGCACAGTGTCACCCGGGGCCTCTTCTGTACCTGCGAACAGTGAGCCAATCATGATACTGTCGGCACCTGCCGCAACAGCCTTGGGCAGATCGCCGGAAAACTTGATGCCACCATCGGCTATCACCGGTACCCCGTACTTGTGTGCAATCCGCGAGCACTCCATGATGGCCGTTATCTGAGGCACCCCTACGCCAGCAACGATACGGGTCGTACAGATCGAACCGGGGCCGATGCCCACCTTGACCGCATCAGCACCGGCCTTGATCAGCGCTTCCGCGGCATCTGCAGTGGCAATATTGCCGGCAATGATCTCACAGCCCGGAAAAGTTGACTTGGCACGGCTTACAGCATCAATCACACCCTGAGAATGCCCATGGGCCGTATCGATCACGATCACGTCCACCCCGACCTTGATCAGGGCTTCCATGCGCGCCTCCATCTCGTCGGTTGGGCCAACCGCAGCACCCACCCTCAGACGCCCCAGACTGTCCTTGCAGGCATTTGGGTATTTCTTGACCTTTTCAATATCCTTGATGGTAATCAATCCCTTGAGATAACGCGCATCATCTACCACCAACAGTTTTTCAACACGCGTGTTCTTAAGGTGCTCCTTGGCCTGTTCCAAGGTGGTGCCGACCGAAACAGTCACCAGATTGCGCTTGGTCATGCGTGCCGAAATGGGCAGGTCATAATCGGTCTCAAACCGCAGATCCCGGTTGGTCAGGATACCCACCAGCTTCCCGTCCGCCTTGGTAATCGGCACACCGGAAATGCGGTAACGGGACATGATCTCCAGCGCCTCCCTGATCTTCTGGTTGGGCCGCATAGTTATCGGATCAACAATCATTCCGGATTCACTTTTCTTGACCTTGTCCACCTCACAGGCCTGTTCCCCGATGGAAAGGTTTTTGTGTATGATGCCGATCCCCCCTTCCCGTGCCATGCAAATGGCTGTGCGGGCCTCGGTAACAGAGTCCATGGCGGCACTAAGCAAAGGGATATTCAGAGAGATGTTGCGGCTTAGTTTTGTGGCAAGATTTGCATCTCGGGGGAGAATCAGGGAGTGGGCAGGTACCAGAAGGACATCGTCAAACGTCAGACCTTCCTGCAGCTTCTCGTGGGACATATACAGGCTCCTGGATTTTGTTTAATTTTATAAAAGTTAGTACAGTGAAGGTATCAAGTCAAGTCAAAAACCAGTTCATGAGCAGTGCTTATCTGTGCCTGATGCGCGGATCGGCCAGGGCATAACAAACATCGGCGATCAGATTGCCGATCAGGGTCAGGAAGGCTCCAATCACCAGAATCCCCATCACAACCGGATAATCACGCGACATAACCCCTTGAAAGAAGAGTTGTCCCATCCCAGGAATGGAGAAGATGGTTTCAAAAATCACACTGCCACCGATCAGCCCTGGTATGGAAAACCCGGCCAACGTAATCAAAGGCAGCAAGGCATTACGCAAGGCGTGCCTGTAAATCACAACCCGTTCAGAAAGTCCCTTGGCCCTGGCAGTGGTAATGTAATCCTGGCTGATCACGTTGAGCATGGATGAGCGCATGTAACGCGAAAGGCCTGCCAGGCTGCCAAAGGAGGCCACCATGACCGGCATGACTAGATGGCGGGCCATATCCAGAAGATATCGCAAGGCTCCAAATGAATCGCTGCCCATGCTGTGAAGGCCGGAAATCGGCAGCCAGTCGAGCTTTACGCCAAAAAGATACATCATTAGCAACGCAAGCCAGAATGTCGGGACAGCAAAACCGATAAAAACAAACACGGTGATACCCTTGTCCAGCAGCGTATCCCTGTGGATGGCCGCCAGAATGCCGATCGGTATGGCCAGTCCAAATTCAAGCAGCAGGGCAATCACGTTCAACGAAAGGGTGATTGGCAGACGTTCCCGGATTTTGTCGATTACCGGTCGATTATCGGAGGAAAAGGAGCGGCCCAGATCAAATCGTGCCAGTTTGCTGACCCAATCCAGGTACTGGACGTGCAGAGGCCTGTCCAGCCCATAGAAATGCCTGAGCCGTTCGCGGGCCTCCTTACCCACATTGGGGTTCATAGCCATCTGCATCTCGACCGGTTCACCCGGAGCCAGGTGGATAACGGAGAAGGTAATCAGTGTGATACCGATCATCAAAGGGAAAAGCAGCAGGATTCGCTTGAAGAGATACCGAATCATGGCCTGGTACAACTGCAGAACAGATACCCTGGACAATCACGGAAAGCAGGCGCAAGGTCTCCCGCCAGATATGCCCTGACCATAATACAGCCTTCCGTCACAACTGATCCCTGCCAAAAGGAGACATCTGGCGCAGCCTGTTCACAATTAAAGGCAGTTCGCGGATCACGGTATCGATTTCCCCGTCGGTGGTAAAACGTGATAGCGAAAAACGGATCGATCCATGGGCACAGGTAAATGGCACCCCCATGGCCCTGAGAACATGGGACGGCTCCAGTGAGCCGGAAGTGCAGGCACTTCCGGAGGAAGCGCAGATACCAAGCTCCGAAAGCAGCAAAAGTATGGCCTCCCCCTCAACGAATTCAAAAGCGACAGAGGTTGTATTAGGTATTCGCTCGGCACCCGCACCGTTGATACGGGCATTGGGTATGGCAACCATCAGAGACTGTTCCAGACGGTCGCGCATGGCCTTAACCGTTGTATTTTCCTTTTCCATATACTGCCCGGCCAGTTCGCATGCCTTGCCCAACGCAATGATGGCGGCTGTATTTTCCGTGCCGGCACGGCGGCTGCGTTCCTGATGACCGCCAACCATGAAAGGGCGAAACGGTGTGCCGCGTCGCAGATAAAGTGCGCCGATCCCCTTGGGTGCATGCAGTTTGTGTCCAGACAGGGAGAGCATGTCTATGGCGGAATGTGCCAGGTCAATACCAATCTTGCCGACTGCCTGGACCGCATCAGTATGGAAAAGCGCACCTTTGGCTTTGGCAATGGCGGCCGCCTCCTCGACAGGAAAGACCACACCGGTCTCATTATTGGCCCACATCAGAGACACGATGGCCGTGTCTTCATCCACTGCCGCCTTCAAAGCCGTCATATCCAGACAGCCGGCACTGTCTACACCGATTTCAGTCACCCGATAGCCCTGCTGGATCAGGTTGCGGCATTGGGTCAATACAGCCGGGTGTTCAACCCTTGATGTCACCACATGCCGCCTATCCGGAAAAACCGCCAGTGACGATCTGATGGCGGCATTATCACTCTCCGTGCCACAGGCGGTAAAAATGACCTCGTCCGGAGAAGCACCGAGCAATTCAGCCACACAGCCGCGAGCCTCGTCCACCTTCTTCTGTACCTGGCCACCGAAGAAATGCATTGAACTTGGATTGCCGTAAAGTTCGGTAAAATAGGGGCGCATCTCTTCAAAAACCGTCTCATCCACCTTGGTAGTTGCATTGTTGTCGAGATAGATTTCCTTCATCCGGCCACCTCCTCGACCACAATATCCTCTGCCACAAACTCACGCAGTTTCTGCTGAACCATCAGGGCGGTATTGCCGGAAGCAGCGCATCCGGCACAGGCTTTGCGAAAAGCCACCATAACCCGGGAGCCGTCAATGTCGATCAGCTCCATATCACCGCCATCGGCCCAAAGCAAGGGACGGATATCCTTTTCCAGCACATCCTGAATCATCTGCATCTTTTTGAGATTGGACAGCTTATCCGGACGTTTGCGTGGTTGCTGTGTATTCTGCCCCAACACCTCGTCGATCAGTTCTCTGATCCTCGGCAAACAACCGCCACAAGCACCACCGGCCTTGGTGAAGTGGGTTACCTGTTCAACAGTCGTGAGTTTGTTGGTTTCAATCACCTTCTTGAGAAAGGTATCGGTTATGCCAAAACACTTGCAGACCACCGTACCCTCATTATCCGGATAGGCATGTCCATGGTCATGCTCACTGTCGTGCTCGGGCACTGGTTCGCCGCGGAACTTGGCAATCGCAACCTCCAAGGCCTCCTGTCCCATTACTGAACAATGCATCTTCTCTTCCGGCAACCCTCCCAGAAACTCGGCAATATCCTGATTACTGATCGCCAGAGCCTCATCCAGGGTCTTGCCCTTGACCATTTCGGTCAAGGCCGAGGATGACGCAATAGCACTGGCACAGCCAAAAGTCTGGAATCGTGCATCCACAATACGTTGTTTATTCTCATCCAGCTTCAGATAGAGCTTGAGGGCATCGCCACAAGCCAGACTGCCGACTTCACCAACTGCATCTGCATCGGGAATATCACCCACATTGCGCGGGTTAAGAAAATGGTCTTTAACTATCGGTGTATAATCCCACATAATATTTCTGGTTTCCTCCGTAACGGTTGACAATCTGAATGGGCTACATTGTAAAATACGCTATAAACAATCACCGGCGACCTGGACGCCTTTCATCCCAGTATGAAACGGCGTCCAGCGGCCATCACCTCATTTAGGCGTATTTCGGTCGAGGCCTCACCATAAAGCCTGACGACCGGTTCAGTGCCTGATTTGCGGAACAGCATCCAACTGTCATCTTCCAACAGCAGTTTAACACCATCGATGCGGATAACCTCTTTTACTTTGGCTCCGGCAATCACCGATGGCAGCCTTTCCACCTTGCCGGCATAGGCCGCTTCAAGTTCGGGCGAGAGCTTGAGATTATCGCGCCGCGTAATGACCCTGCCCACCTCGCTATAAAGCCTTTCCAGAAGTTCACCGACGGTCTTGCCTTCGCGGGCCACCATTTCGGCCACCAGAAAGCAGGCCAGGATACCGTCCTTCTCCGGGACATGTCCCTTGATGGTTAGCCCTGCGCTCTCCTCGCCGCCGATCACGATCTTGTCCTGACAGATCAACTCGCCGATGTACTTGAAGCCGACCGGGGTCTCAAAAACAGGCACACCATGCTTTCTTGCCACCGCATCAATCAGGTGCGACGTTGCCACGCTGCGAGCCACGCCGCCTTCAAGCTTGCGAACTCTGATCAGGTAATCCAGCAGCAGTGCGATGATATAATTGGGCTCGATAAAACTGCCATCGGCATCAATAATGCCAAATCGATCAGCATCCCCGTCGGTAGCAAGACCAAGACGTATGTCAGCATCGGATCTGACAAGGCTGATGAAATCCGGGATATGGCTTTCGGAAGGCTCGGGGGGCTGACCTCCAAAATAGGGATCTAGGTGGTCATTGATCATCACGAACGGGATGCCGCGCCGGGAAAGGGGTGCATCCAGATAGCCGCGGGCCGTTCCATAAAGCGGATTGAGGGCCAGCTTGCCAATGCGTGCAATAGCGTCAAAATCTATCTTTTGCTCAAGTGCCTGCAGATAGGCGGGCTGCGGATCAATCTGTTCCAGCAGGCCGGAACGGGTCGCCTCATCAATGGTTAACTGTCTGTAACAGGAGGTCCCCAGCATACGGTTGGCACGTTGTTCAATGTCGCTAGTCGTCTCCGGCAATGCCGGGCCGCCCCAGGAGGGAGAGAATTTGACACCATTGTATTCGGGAGGATTGTGACTGGCGGTAAAATTGATGCCTCCGGCGGCATTCCTGCGCAGGATTTCAAACGATATTACCGGTGTGGGTGTGTCCCGACCACAAAGCAGCGCCTTGATACCAGCCCCGGCCAGCACCCTGGCCGCCTCTTGGGCAAATCGCTGGCCCATGAAACGTGTATCGTAACCAATCACTACAGGCTTGTGGCACTCACCTGCGGCAATGATGTGATCAGCGATGGCCTGAACCACAACCTTGACATTATCCAGGGTAAAGTCATCACATAATACGCCTCGCCATCCGGAAGTTCCGAAAACTATTCGGCTCATTTGACCTCCACCCTGACTGAATAATAAGACAGCTTTAGTCGTATTAGATTAATACAGGGATGCCACTCCGTCAAGTCAAAGAGCCTTTTTGACAAAGGATTTTTACTATTGACTTTATAAACCCATACTTGTTACATTTGTTCTTCAGTTTATGAACAAACTTCAGGAGGAAGAAGCATGCAGTGTCAGACCGTTCTTTCAGGTACCGAGTGTACCTTTTGGGGTAAACAGGGATGTATTTTCCCGGAAGGCTCTTGCCAGACCATAGTTGAAAACTGTGAAGGATGCGAGCGCGTTGTGGAAGGCACAATCGGCAAGGTGTGCAGTGCTTATCCTGCCCCGGCAAAGAAATGGAGCAACGGCATCTGCAACTTTGCAACCCACGTAAAGGTGGAAATCAAGGTTGAAGATCT
>Ga0116183_1004720_pt1 | contig 13243 bp, 16 predicted proteins | sample AD_UKC078_MetaG_FD_89753 | JGI IMG/M metagenome (GOLD analysis project Ga0116183, IMG submission 89753) | Active sludge microbial communities of municipal wastewater-treating anaerobic digesters from USA - AD_UKC078_MetaG | ecosystem: Engineered > Bioreactor > Anaerobic > Digestate | place: USA... | reverse complement strand
GTAAGGTTCGGTGATACAAGTGTAAAAAGGTTAATAATCATTGTCGAGTTGAAGTCGGATTCTTAATGTGGTAACAGCATTAAGATACGCATAACCTACAGTAATGTAGAGTATTTTCAAGGATAAGCCTTCATCCACGAGGCTGAAGCCGTCGTGGTTTTTGGCTAAGATTTTATATAAATGATACAGGAATGGAAGGATATATATCAGAACATGTTTTAGTTTACATTTAGGTTAATAATCCATATCGTGGTATAGGAATAGGTAAAAAGATAATTAATATTATAAAAGAAAATTGTGATGGTGATATTGCATTACACGTTGAAAGAGACAATCCCGCTGTTCGGTTATATAAAAGATTGGGTTTCAAAATTAAGTATTATGAAATGAGATTGTCGAATAAATAAAATTAAAAATATAATTTGATTAAGTTAATAAATACAAAATTATATAGGAGGTGGTTTTTTTGAAAAAGTTGTTAGGTGTGTTATTAATTGTAATTATTGCAACAATGTAGTTTAGTTAGTTTACAAAGCCTACTCTGGTGGTGAGATATGATCATATTTAGGGTGTTGATTTTTAGACAGCATCATTGGTCGGAACTGGAGTAACCTTTACCCCCGCAGAAATTATAGAACTGGGTTAGGGTTTAGATTAGTATGTAAATATATTGAATCCTTCTCTCACAGGATTTACGCTTGATTAGAATTTTCATCTTTAGTTCTTACTTGATAGTTAGTTGATAGGTACCCCAACTATTACATTTAATGTTGATGGAATTTATTCGTCACCATACGCACCGTAGTTCTGGTTGGAATTTGAGACTACTGTATTTAAATTCTTTGATGTTTATTAGGGATTTGATCCTCTTCTTCCATCAGATTACGCACTTGGAGTTAAGTTCGAATATAATTTTTAATAGGTTGTAAAGTAACACTAAAAAACAAAGCCGACACGATAAAAAATAAAAAACGCCCGAATGGGCGTTTTCTTTTATTAATTATCAGTACACTAACTCCACGAACATTGCGGGCATTTTATACATCCATTATGATGAATGATTTCATTTCCACATTGCGGACACCTATGTTTACCTTCGGTATCTACATAATATCCATTGGGTGTTAATATCCATTTTTTTCTTTCTTCCTATAAATCTTTTAATTCTTTCTTCTTTTTACCTTTTGAATTATAATATTGTAATATATCTTTTACTTCATCTCTTAATAACCCAGATAAGAATGAATATGAGTTTTCGAATGTTTTCTACTTACCCAATTGAACTAATCCATATTCTGGATCAGCACCAGATCTCATACCCCAACTTAATAATCTAGCACAAGCATCTAAAAATTCTACTGGATCTATGTGTAAGTCTTTTATTGAGTTTGTTTGTCTAAAAAATACTTCAAATGGTTCTTGCGTATCGTCTAAAAATCCTACTTCTACATTTATTCTATATTCTTTATTACCGTTATTTTTATCTGTTGTAAATTTAACGGGTTTCATTATTCTATGTATGTAGGGGGGAACATCTTTGGGTGCTAATTTATTAGATTTTTTATCTAAAAGCAAACTTAATCCATCTAAATTAAATTCCAATTTATCCCCAGTATCCTTTTTATCTATTTTATCTCGTTTTTTAATTTGCTTCAATACTGGAGGTCTAGATCCTTCAACATATACAGTAACGCCTTTTATTTTTAATATTTGAGATAATAAATAAAAATCATTTACTGCTTGAATTATTTTTTCTAATTTTTTAAATCCTTCCATTTCGCTTATTTTTTTATACTAAAACTATATATCTTCTTCCTATTTATCCATAAGATTATATAGTAGCTATTTTTCAGTCTATGACTAGAAATTAACCTATATATAATTTGCCTATGATTTAAATGCCTGTAAATTAGTTTTTATTATATCTAACGCTTTTGTTTTAAATCGTATCGTTTTATATTTATTATACTAATCTTCTAAAATAGGATCTTCAAAATTCAAGAATTTTTCTAAATTTTCTGGGTCTAAATTAGTATCTTTCATAATATTAAATGTAGTGCTTGTATTCATATCTAAATATCTATTGCTCATTGATAATATCTATAATTTTTCTACTACCCCAACAGTGGAAGTAGTTGATAATGAATTACAGTTATTGAATACTTCTGGAATTTCGCCCTTACCTAACTTTGACATTTCGATCTACTATTTTTCATCCGTCATTTTGTATCTATGTATTAATATATCATAGATTGATTGATCATACTATATTTTTTTATATTCACTCTAGAATCCCGAATTTACAGTCCTTTCATATGCAAGAGAAAATATTGTATCTGTTCCGCATGATATATTGCTTATAAAGCCTATACTACCATTTGGCTATATAGCCAACAATCTTGCGTTCTATATCTAATCATTATTATTGAGAACAATAGCAGAGTCTTTATTGGTGCTATTAAGCTGATATACCCACGAATTATTATTAGATGGATTTAATTTTTCCCTTACTATATCAAATTTATCATACTACCCAATAAGTTTTGCCATATTAACTGAATTTTCTAACTAGGTTCTATTGAACAATTTCATTACATAATTTAATATTTCCATTGATTCAACACTACCATAAGGAATATCTTTATATATAAATGTTGACTATACCCCCATTATTCCCATTCCTATGTTTCGGTATTTTCTAGTATTATCTGTTAATTCTGAAAGTGGAAAATCATTTGCAAAATTAGATAGAGTTAAAAATAAATATAGAGAATTTATAGTAGATTGTAATACTCTTCCTTCTATAACTCCTCCTTTGGTTATGTGCTAATATAAATTTATACTTCCTAAATTACATACAGATTTATCTTGGCCTAAATATTCGGCACAGTCCAAACTTACGAACCCATTTGTCACCCACATATAATCACCTGGAACGGTGATATCATAAACAACATCTTGACCTATATGCCTTATTGAAAAGATCCTAGCATTGGTTTTGTGGGCAGTATTTAAGCCGGTAAATGCTTTATAAGGCTGGTCGTCAGTTCTCGAAAACACCACTTTCACAAGGTCGCCAGGCTTTAGCTCTGATATAGGAATCATTTCTAATATCTCGTTTTCTGGTTCGCTTTCATCAAATCTAACCCTCATGAGTTTGTGTTCGGCAGTCGCCACAAGAGTATTAACCTCACCAATGTCACATGTTGCTGCAACCCTATATATGTCCTTTACCCCGTTATTGAAGACCTTTGTTATTTCATCCATGCGGTTCTTTATTGGATTCCAAGTTAGCATACCCTCTTCTAACTTGTCTGCTCTAATTAAACCTTTATTCGTTGGAACTAAAGTATCTCCCGTAACACACGGATTTACTGATGTAATTGTTTCTATTGGAAATAATGGATTATCTTCATTTATTGAATCTTCATTTATAATTCCTGGTTCGGCATGTAATGTAGCATTTAGTATCTAATTATTCCAAATATCCCGCTATTTATATTTAAATGTTAATTCTGACGGTAATAAACTAGCATTAGCAGTTTTCATAGATGGATCTATCGTATCCCATTCTTCATCTGAATATACTTTATCCATAAACTTATTATTTATTACCATACTTATGTTAGCATATCGTAAATTGTTGTATCCTTTATCAAAATCGGTTTTGGCATTTATAAAATTCATAATTTCGGGGTGATTTACATCTAACAAAAACATACTTGCACCACGTTTTGTATTGGAATGTAATTGAATAAGTTTAGTATTTAAATTAAACATTTCCATAAAACTTACCTATCCAGATGATTTAGATCCAATACTATTTACTGGCTAATAATTACTTCTTAGTTTAGAAAAATTAACACCATACCCACCCTAATTTCTAAAAATTTCGGCTTGATTGAAACTCTAATCGTAAATAGCTTTTATATCATCATCTATACTTCCCATACTATAACAAGATCCAAACTATTGATCAGTAATAGAATAAATTAATTCCCAATCTTCTATTTTCATCATACCTAATGGTTTATAATATGAAATAAATGTTTCATCCATTCTATTTTTTAAGGCATACCTACCCTAATTAAATAAGAATGGAGAGGATGGTAAGAAATTAAGATGTATCATATCAAAATAGAATTTTTCCTATAATGCGATCATTAACGAGTTTAAATATGATTTATCTTTTTTACTTTTATATAATTTTTTAAGTGTTTTAATCCAATCTGTTTCTTCTATATACTTACTATTTTTATCGTCTATAAGACCAAGTATTCCCTACTATATTTTTCTTGATGTTCTTCTAAATACCATGTTTGGTGTTTCTTTATATATTTTTATCTATTCTTTATCATCAGAATGATATTCATATTTTTCAATTTCATGACCTAAATTATAATCATATACCCATCTGCTTATTCTAGTAGTTTCGTCTATTTCTTTAATTATGTAAGAATAAATAGATTGTTTTTCATCATCCATTACATTTAAAGTAGATAATATATTTTGCACACTATCATAATTAAAATCAAATTCATATTTTTCATTTAATATCTGTATAATGTAAGGTGTTTCTAACACCTTACTCTAATCATATACTCTATCTGTTATAAACGGTTTAATTGTATTATTATAAAAATCTAATGTGGGTAAGAATTTTTCTTCTAATGTTTCCATTTAATCAACTCCTTAAATTATTTTTTCTTATGAAATAACACTTTTTTAGATTGCAGGTTTGAGTCTTTTTTAAATTTAGATGATCTATATTTTTGCTTTTGCGACTAAACACTTTCTCCTAAATTTTCTTTTTCTCTAAAATCAATTATATTACCATTTGAATCTAACGCATATTCTGTATCAAAATATGCACCAGAAAATGTCCCAATATAATCTATTATTCCTAGTTTTAACTATTCTTCCTATGTATAATACACATCTTGACCATTATACATAATATTGTGTATTTCTTCTTCTGTCATTTTTGTACTATCTTTTATAATCTTAACATATGTTTTCATTAATTTTTCATTGTATTCCGCAGAAGACTTCATTTCATGATACTTACCATAAGTAACCCCCCAAAATGGGTGAATTAAAATAAATGCGTGTTCTGACATATATCGTTCATCACCAGATAATAGAATTAATGCTCCCTAACTAAATGCTCCAAATGAAGTATATGTACTAATAGTAAATCTAGAACTTTTAATTAAAGAATATATCTATATTGAGGAAAGTAAACTCCCGCCGAACGTGTCAATGTGTAATACAATTTCTGGGATATTTTCGGGTGCATAATTTTTGTGTTTTATGTCTAAAGCATATAAATAGTTCTAAAAATCTGAATAAGTTTTTGTAGTAATTTCATTAGTAATATTATAAATATAATATCCATAGTCTTCCTATTTTTTATTAGGAAAATTGCTTTGTTCAGAATCAGAATTATCATTATTGTTTGAAGTAATTTTGTCAATTTCTATCATAAATATCCTCCTAATTTTTGAAAGTAATAAATTAAATAAATTATACCATATTATATTTACATAAATGTTAATAAACCTTAATTTCAATACTTTATAGCAAATGTTACTTATATTTAATAGTTTACGTGTTATAATAATTTGAGGTGATTTTATGGGATCAACATTAATTGTTGGTGATATTCACGGTTGTTACGATGAGCTGGTTAAATTAATAGAATTATAGAATTATCCAGATAATATTATATCTGTTGGTGATATAGTAGATCGGGGTAATCAAAATGTTGAAGTAGTTGATTTTATTAAACAATATTCTAATGATAAAAAATAGTTTCAAGTAGTTAGGGGTAACCACGAAAACAAACATATTAGAAGATTTATGGGTCCTATGCAACTTATTGCTAAGTCTGAATTTGGTGAAAAATATTATGAATTTTTAGAGTTTACAAAGAAAACTCCGTAGTATTTTAAAAACGAGACTGTATTTGTAATTCACGCTTTTTATGATTATAATTTATTATTAGATGAACATTTATCAGAAATGAATGTGGGTATATTATACGGACATAAATACCAAACTAACGAATTAATTAAAAAATATAACAAAGAATATATTTATAACTGGTGGAAATATATGGATTTAGATATACCAATATGTTTTGGTCATTTAAAATACGATAATCCAGAATTAATACCAAATAAAGTTTATGCATTAGATGGTTCAGTTGCATAGAAAGGGTATTTACATGGATTATTAATGCCAGAAATGAAAATAATTTCTGTTAAAAATGATAGATTTGATTTTGCCAATGATACGGGGTTTATATATCCAGATTTTTATAGTAATCCTCGAATATTTTTTAAGGGAACATTATCTCAAATGGAAGGCGTATTTACTGGGGGGTTTGAGATTAAACGAAATGGGGAACTTAGATTAAGTAAAGAATATAGGAATACTATTTGTGATATTTATGATGAAATATTAGAAGAAAAAGAACGATTACATATTGATGGTGATATAATAAATGACATTTTATAGAAATCAAAAAAGCAGCACAAAATACGAAATAAACTAAAAGATGCTATGGAATAGGAACATAATTTATTATTATACAAATAAGGGAGGAAAATAATGATAGGATTAGTATATGGATATTTAACAGATGAATTTGATTCTGATATCCACGTAAAAAATAGATGCGAATATCGGGATTTTTGGAAAAATTGGAAAGATATTTATATGAAACGCATATATAAAATATATTTTGATTTAAACCTAACAGATTTAAAAACTCCCGATTTTAAAGAAAAATTAGCTAAATTGTGGGATATTGAAAATAAATTAAATAAATTGCCATTTGAAATAGAATGGGAAAATTATATTATTGAAGAGTATGACGATGATTATAATGTATTTTCAGATGAATTTAAGGTAGCAAAAAAATATAGATTTAAAAGAGACCTTATAACTTCTAACTTAAATTTAGAAGTTAAACCTTATGGATACCCCGATTTATGTGATTATATTGTATGTGATCCAGCTTATCTTTTTTCGGTTGAATTGTCTGATATTAAAGCAATAGATATTCATACATTACCAAAAATTACACCCGATCTAAATTCAAAAATAACTAAATTTCTAGTAGAGATGGGAGCCAAAGCAAAGGATATTAAATGTAATTGGTATCTGGTAAATTATAATTCTTATTATACTAAAATAAGTGTATAAAATATAATATCAAATATTTTTAGAATTTATATTCGTATAAATTAAAGTTTTTGTTACTTTAATTAACTGGAATGTAATAGTATTTACTGAGTCGTATTCTTATATTATGTGGAATATGATATTATTATGTTGAGGAACAAAAAAAGAGGAGGAGAAAGAATGAAGAAGAATGTAAAGGAAAGACTGAACGAACTGATTAAGGATTTGGTGTCATTCAAAAAATTGTATAAGTTAGCAAATGAGCGTAAGGAAACTCTTACGTCAGAAGTAAAAGAAATAATGGAGGCGGAGGGTATAGAGACATTTGAAGCAGAAGTGGGAGTTGCGGGTATAAATAAATATGACCGCGATAACTTTGATATGAAAAGTTTCAAGGTTAAGTACCCCGAAATTTATAAGGAATTTCTTACTACCAATACAGTAATAAGACTTGACGTTAAGGAGGGAAAATAATAATGTCAAAAGAAATAATAAAGAAGGCAATTGATTTTCTTGCTTCTAGATGCGATTATGCCCAATCCCGTGATGGGGTTGGGTTTAATGGAACCGATTCTAATTTCGGTCACATTTTGGCAGATACAGATGCAACTAGGTGGTCACCAAAAATGACTTTTATTGCATATAAAATGTTAAAAAAGTATAAGAGTCAACTTCTTGAGGGTGGTATTGAGTTTGACAAAATACTCCCCCCACCTGATCCCGAAACTCTTCCCGATGATAAAAAATATCCCAATAGAAAACCAAAAGTAGTTACACCTAAAAAAATAACTACTGTTGGGGATAAGTTTTATATTACATTCCCCTATGATCCTTCTACTGTTTTGCTAGTAAAGCAATTAGCAAAACGAAAGTTTGATAGGGATGCTAAATTATGGATTGCTAATCAAGATTTAGCGAATGTAGAAGGAATTTATTCTCTAATTAATGATGGATTTGAGGTCGATGAAAACGTTAAGTCTATACTTGAAAATCTTGTTCATAAATATGAATCCAATCTAGCAGAATCCACCGCTAGTAATGCTGATATTGAAGTAGAAGGATTAAATTTAAGTCTATACCCGTTTCAAAAAGCGGGAGTAGCCTATGCTATAAAAAATAAGAGAGTATTTATAGCAGATGAAATGGGATTAGGAAAAACCGTTCAGGCAATAGCTACTATTCATAAACTTAATGCTTACCCTGCAATTATAGTATGCCCCGCTTCTTTGAAATATAATTGGGAAAAAGAGTGGAATACATGGGTAAGCAATAAAACAATATCTGTATGGAATGGTACAGGGGATCCAGCGGACATTGTTATAATAAATTATGATATGCTTAAAAAAAGAATTGATGACTTAAAATCAATAAATGCAAAATCAGTTGTATTTGACGAAAGTCATTATTTGAAAAATAGTAAAGCACAAAGAACAAAGGCAGCCAAAGAGTTATCTAAAAAAATAGAATATCGATTTCTGTTAACAGGAACTCCAATTGTGAATAGGCCAGTTGAATTAATTTCACAACTGGGGATTCTTGGTAGGCTTCAAGAATTTGGTGGATTTTGGAAGTTTGCCGAAAACTATTGTGCAATGACACATAACGGTTATGGTTATGATCTTACGGGTTCATCAAACCTTGATGAACTCAATGAAAGACTTCGAGGTCTTTGCTTCATCAGGAGAGAGAAAAAGGAAGTACTTAAAGAACTTCCTGAAAAAATAAAAGTAACCATACCAGTTAATATAACCAATAGAAAAGATTATGATAATTATGAGCAAGATTTTATTGACTGGATTAGAAGAAGAAGGAATGAAGCTACCTCTAACAAAAAAATAATGGAGCAATTCAAGGATACAAATCTTACGCCCGAACAAATAGAATCAAGGGCAAAGTGGATTGCACAATCAAATTCTGAACAAGCTGAACACTTATTCAGGATAGAAACCCTAAAGCAGAAAGCAGCACTGGGTAAGATGGATGAATCAATTGAATGGATTGAAAATTTCATCGAATCTGGTGAAAAGTTAGTAATATTCGGAACACATAAAAATATAATTAAACTTATTTCTGAAAAATTCAATTGTAAGTCTATTACTGGGGAAACATCACTGAAAGAAAGACAAGCAATTGTAGAAGATTTTCAAAATAACCCTGATACAAAATTGATAGTATTAAATATAAAAGCTGGTGGAGTAGGACTTACTCTAACAGCAGCCTCAAATGTATTGTTCTTAGAATTTCCGTGGACTCCTGGAGATTTGGAACAAGCAATAGATAGATGTCATAGAATAGGGCAACAAAATTCAGTAACAGCATGGTTCTTTGTTGGTAAGGATACAATAGATGAAGAAATCATAGGAATGATTGGGATAAAGCAAAATGTAGTATCCCAAGTTACCAACACGAATAAAATCACTGAACGTAAAACGCTATTGCATGTATCAGTGAAATAAATTGTAATATATACAAGGTGATTACTAAGTAATCACCTATTAATTGTATAAAAAATATTTCAAGTATATAATATCCAAATATCAGAATATTATTGTAGACGTTACATAGACAATTCCCAAATCTAACTATTCAAGTCTAACTAAGAATGAATAACTTGGCACTGTTATAGTTATACTATTTCCCTACAATACAGGTATCTATTTTTCTATCTACTACTATACTTCTACTGGATCTGTTTCATCGAAACTATGATTTATCCATACATATACTAAATCCTATGTATCATTTTGAATTAACATTTCTTGTCTATTTACAGTTAATGTTTCATCATCGGGTGTATAATCAATAAATGTTTCCTATACAGTGATTGATTCTGTTTTTGTATTAATTACAGGCGATGGTACGGGCAATACATCCATATCATCAATAGAAATTAATGTATGTCTTAAAGATTCGGGTATATAGTATGCTATATCGACTGTTCCGCCTTCTTTCTCTATATATTTAGTTAAAAGCAAACCATCATTCTAAACATAAGAAATTGGTAAATCATATGTGTTACTGTTATTTTTATATCTAGGCATTATTATCCCCCCACCAGAATTAAATTATCTTTAATATACTTTAATAGTATATATTTAACGGTTTCAAAATTACTCTCTTTATTAGTTATATAGAATTCTTGATCCTATATAATAGTTTTACCTATTTTGATTGTATAATTATATATATAAATATCTTCTTCGCCAATTTGAATTCTTAATGATGTACAATCTTCACAAGCTATTGTTCCGTTTTTTAACAACTATTTTAATGTTTCCTCGTTATTTATAAAATTTAATAATGGCTAAATTTTATCTGATTCTGTTTTATAACTTAATGATACATCTATTTCTAAATTCATCTATTCTTCTCCTCATTAATAAACAGAATTTTCTCCATCTAACTTGCCTTTAGACTTTATTCCCATCATTTTATCCATCTAGGGATCATCTATTAAACTATCATTAGCATAAAATCCCGTTGTTTTATATATTACCGCTGTTGGTTTATATGACCTAATCATTTTATGACCACATTTTTTACAAATAATGTTGTCTCTGTTTTTATCATATTCTTCAAATGACATCAGTTCTAACGTTATGTTACCACAATTCTCACATATATATGCGTAATTTGGCATAGATTTTTTACCTCCGTGAAATACATAAATTAATTTATTTTGATATAATAATTTAATTGGAATAATACTTTTTTCTTTAAGTTAAACAATATAAAGAAGGTGATAATATGAACGACCTTAATAAATTGTTAGATTTAGACGAAAGTGTAATGATAGATAATCCTTCTATGGATGATGATAGACCCGATGAAAACTATATTCCAGAAGAATTAGAAATGGGAATACAAGTAGAATTAGACGATAATCATTCTGAAGATGAAGAAATATAGAAATCTATAGCAAAAGATCATTTAGATGAAGATCCTAAATACTATACGAAATTAAAATCCATTGACCCACATCATTAAGGGGGTGTATAATTGTAACCTACCACGGGGCAATCCCCGTGGCTTTTGAAGGAAAGCCACAAGGTTACCAGCTCAACAACAGGAGGGAAAAGTTGTTAAACCTTACCAAAGAAATTAGTTACGTTGGGGTGCCGCCTCAGCTCCACCCTCTAAGGCAATACATTAAACAATTCCGTGTGGTAGGAACAGTGTGTATTGCGTTAAACCTTTGGATAAGCGAGCGAGAGGAAGCCGGATTTTCCAAGTACTCCGAGCTTGGAAATACGCATAATCCTAATACACAAGGAGGTCTAAAGCCATGTGTGTGTATGTAATTAATAAAAATGGGAATCCGTTAATGCCTTGCAAGCCCGCTAAAGCAAAACATTTGCTAAAAGCAGGTAAAGCAAAGGTAATTAAACGAACCCCATTCACAATCAAACTATTATGGGATTGTGAAGAAAACACACAAGAAGTCGTTGCTGGTATGGATACAGGCAGCAAAACGATTGGTTGTGCTGCTACTGTAAACGGAAAAGTAGTTTATCAATCAGAAGTTCAAATCCGTCAGGATGTTTCAAAGAAGATGGAACAAAGAAGAATGTATCGTAGAATCAGACGAAGCAGAAAAACAAGATACAGAAAAGCTCGTTGGCAAAACAGAGCTTCTATGCGAAAAGAAGGTAGGCTTGCTCCAAGCATTAAATCAAAAGTTAATTCCCATTTGAGGGAAAAGAAGTTTGTTGAATCTATATTACCTGTGTCCCGCTGGAAAGTTGAGATAGCAAGTTTTGATATCCATAAGATATCCAATCCTGATGTTAAAAGATGGGATTACCAGAAAGGCAATCAAAAAGGATTCTATAATGTAAAAGCCTATGTTTTGCATCGTGATGGATATCAATGCCAGAAATGCAAAACCAGGAAAGGTAAATTGCACGTTCATCATGTTGTTTTTAGAAGTAACGGAGGAACAGATTCTCCAGAAAATTTGATTGTTCTTTGTTCAGATTGCCATGAGAAACTTCACAACGGAGAGTTTGAAATCAAGGGTGCAAGAAGCAAAACAAAACACGCTACAGAGATTGGTATTGTAAAATCTCAATTAAGAAAACGGTTTGGTGATTTTGAAGAAACATTTGGATATGAGACTAAGTTCAAGAGAGAACAAATCTTACAATTACCCAAGTCTCACCATTTTGACGCTGTAGCAATATGTTGTGAAGAAGGTGAGATTGTTGAGTTATCCGATAACATCTATTTCAAAAAACACGTATCTAACGGTGATTATCAACAAACGAAAGGCAGTCGTTCCGAGAAAAGAATACCAACAGGCAAACTGTTTGGGTTGAGAAAGTTTGATTATATCCAAACACCGAAGGTTACTGGCTTTATCAAGGGCAAAAGAAGTACAGGATTTTTTACCATATCTGATTTAGAAGGTAAGGTAATCAATCCGTCAGTAAATGTAAAGAAAAACTGTACGAGGTTAACTGCAAGAACAACAACTTTAATTGAAAGGAGGGGCACATTCCTCCACGAGGCAAGCCCCGTGGTTTCCTGTGCCTAATTTTTATGACTGATTTACAAAATATTTAGATAGAATAGATATTAGATTAGGGTGAAATACAAAAGCGAAAAAAACAAATCTGGGGAGTTAGTTTTCCTACTATCCAGTATGTGTTTGGTATGATTTCAACTGAATCTTAGTGGAATATAAATTAGGAATCATATATATAGCGGGGCTTAATGCAAATGACAAAAGTTGCATTAGATACTGTTAATGGATTTTACAAAACAAAATTTACATTCGAAGATATGTATGATCCATATAAATAGGTGCTTAGTGGTTCTTTATACTTAACGTGGATTTATTATTTTTTTACTTTGAAAAACATTATACCAACTGAACCTATTATTACATTGGGGTATAGTTGGGGAATTGGAAATACATACAGATGGTTAGTAAATACCGAATAGACAAATAATAAAATAGATGAAGCAGTACCAGCAGAAAAAATATAGCATCTATTAGATAATATATGGTGGAAGAATTATTGGGACAAAGAAATAGATTTTTTGGAGG
>Ga0116183_1004716_pt1 | contig 13247 bp, 15 predicted proteins | sample AD_UKC078_MetaG_FD_89753 | JGI IMG/M metagenome (GOLD analysis project Ga0116183, IMG submission 89753) | Active sludge microbial communities of municipal wastewater-treating anaerobic digesters from USA - AD_UKC078_MetaG | ecosystem: Engineered > Bioreactor > Anaerobic > Digestate | place: USA... | reverse complement strand
TCCATCTTTAATTTTAGCAGTTTCTACTGCATCGGTTGCCAATTTAGCAGCAGTAACGTTTCCATCTTTAATTTTAGCAGTTTCTACTGCATCGGTTGCCAATTTAGCAGCAGTAACGTTTCCGTCCTTAATCTTAGTTGTTGTAACTGCATTTGCTGCTAGTGCAGCCTCTGCAACTCCGCCTTCGCTAGCTACTAATGAAACTCCATTTACCTTAACTCCTCCACAGTCTATAACCTGTTTTGTATGAAATCTATCACTCATTTTATTAATTCTAAAATATTAACTAATTTGTTTTCCTCCATTTACCCGTGGAGTCAACTTAGTTCTTCGGGTTTGGCGGAGTTATACTCCTCCGCCATGAGTTATCCTTAATTACGAACTATATGTTGAGCCATCACCAAGTGAACCTACGATTCCGTACCAGCCCGAAATACCGTATGCATATACGTCTGCTACCTTAGCATACATAACGTCAGTATCTTCATCTTCCCATGCTTTAACTTCAAAGTTCTGAAGCTGTTTAAACTTCAAGAGCTTCTTAGCAAATGATGGGTCAATTAAGAAGTATCTCTTGTCATAAGTTACCCTGTTAGTAGAAGTTGTTTCACCTCTATTGTAGGCAAATCTCCATGAGATATATGGGTTAACCAACACGTCTACATTTCTACCTTTAAAGTAATTTACTGATTCGTCTACACTTCCAGGAATCTTATCACACTCTGCTATCTGTAATGCTACCTCCCTATTATAAGGAGTTACCATTAACATAAGCTTACTCTCTAGTCCGATGTTAAGAGGAATACCCTTGTTGGAGAATACCTCATACATAACATCTTCTAAATCCTTTAATGCATCATAAGAAAGAGCATCCTGAACACCGTCCAAGAATGTGTTTCTCTGAGCTGCTCCACCATCCTTTCTAGGATGCTGAACAGATATAAGTGGCATTCCGTCTCCGTATGTCACTGTAGAGTCAAATGCTTTTCTAAATACTGAGAAGGCATTTATATCTCTACCCTGAGCTGCTTTTCTAGCAAGCTCTCTTGACATTTCCTCAGCCTGAGCGATACTATACTGGTCTACTTTGTTAAGTAAACTAGAAATAGCCATCTTTCTCTTATAGGTGTTAAGCTCATATCTCCATGTGTACCCTATTAAGAGTTCATCTTCTGGAGATGATGCTGACTCACCTACTAGCTCTGGATAGTCAATCCCAGACCAACTCGAATCATCCTCGTAAAGTCTATTTGTGGTTTCAACAGAGAAAACCTTATTTAACAATGTTTTAATCATTGCTGAATCTGCTTCCTCCTGAATCCAAACCTCTACTCCTGGTGCGGTTAGTTCTGGATATTTTCCTGTTATCATAGCCATTGCTATCTAAAAATCAAAATTAATTATTAAGCTTTTAAAGCTCCGTTAATTTGGTTTAAGCCAACTTAACATCTACAAAATTACCCTTTCCAGGCTGTCCTGCTATTACAAACTGTGTACTAGTACCACCAGTAGTGCTCTCACCAAGCTTTCTTGGGTCTGTGGTTAATACACTGACTTTGTAACCAAACAAATTAGAACCAGTTGTGGTTCCTAATGTTGCATCCATCTCTGCCCTTATAGTATCCTTAGGCAATATAGGCTCTACTAGAGCCTGTACCTTCTTGTCGGTTAAGTTATCAGCAGATGCGGTATATGATACCCCATCAACTAATGTACCGTCAAACTGACCAGGGAGGGCATTCTCTAAAGGTGTGCTACCTCCGTCTGCGACAAACCCCATACATATTCCATAAATAGGGTCGTTCACTGCGTCAGCACTCTCAACACCTCCAGGGACCACCTTAACAATACCACCTTTATAAACGGTTGCACTGTTTATGATAGGCCACTTCTCTAATGGTCTGCTAGATGCACCATCTGCATATTTTATAATTTCCATTATATACAAATGTGTTAAATTATCTATTTCTTTGTGCCAATCTCTCGGCGTATTTTCTTCTTAACTCATTGACTGCTTCTCCTTTGAGTCCCTTTCTCTGGGCTTCTGCTTGGATGAATGCCTCATCTCTGGGCGGAAGCTTTATTGTCTCTTCAGACCTAGCACTTCCACCAGCAATTCCTCGGCTTATTCCACCAACCATAGTGTCCCGGACCCCCTCGTTATAGCCCTCGTCTATGAGTGATTCAGGTTCTAAAAGTCTCTTCCTTGCAACTGCCAAAGCCTCAGCAGGTTTGTAGCCAAACTCTTGGTCTAACATTGCCGCCGTTGCTCTTATAGATTCCTGTACTAGTGGAGGAAGTTTTTTATTCTCCTCTCTACTAAAGAATTCTCTAGTTGCATTAGCCTGTTCTTCCCATCTCTCTCTTTCTTGAGAGTCCAGTCTGTTCATCCATGCCTGCCTGACAGGGTCTTCCTGTCTAGGTATCTGGTCCAAGGATGGAGCTGGCGTACTGCCGGTTTGCTCTGTTACCGCATTATTGTTCTCGTTAAGAAGCTTAGAAGGTGCTATCTGAGTATCATAGATATTCATATAGTACTCCTTTTCCTGCGGAGAGAGCCCTTGCTCATTGATAAACTCCTCATAAGTTTCCCTCGTTTTAGTGATTTGAGCTAAAAGCCTTTGCTGATGTTCCTCAGCTAATTGTTTGTACCTTTCAGCCTCCTCCTTTAAACGAGCTGCTTCCTTGGAGCTATCACTGTACCTTTTCTTCCAGTCTACGTTTTCGACTTCTTGAGATAAATTAGCATTTTCCTCGTTACCACTCTCAAGTGTGGAGGAGGACTCTGTAGTGGCCTCTGGAGTTACTGTTTGTTCAACAGAGTCCATGGCCTGCTTTTCTACTTCTGCCATTTTAATTTGTTAAAGAATTTAATTGTCCATAAGGGCTATTGTCACCGTCCGTACTCGCGAGTTTACGGCCAGTACAATAGCCTTTATGGTTACTATAGTATTATACTACAGGTCTATATTAATTGTCAAGCCCCTCTCTTATTTTTTCTACTTCTTGTATAAACCAAAGTAGAGCACCAGTACCAAATTTGAGCTTGTTTGCAAGAGCTAACATCTTATCTTTATCTTCTGCTGGCGCTATCATTATCTCTCTTTCTGTCTCTAACACAAATGTGTTTACCATATCTTTTACTAATGGCCACCCTTCGGTCTTTGCCATCTCTGCAACCTTCCTTCTATTCTCTTTTATTTCCTCTTTAGTATATTTTTCCATTACTGGTTTATTAAAAATTTAAATTACATTACCATTCCACTTGAAATCTGTCCAGTCATATCGGCCTGGGAAAGGTTATTTGGAACTGGCATACCACTTCCTGTTGGGTTAGGAAGTCCTCCCTCTCCATTTACTGTTGGAATTCCGGGCTGTCCAGTGACTGGCATTTGTGTTTGTGGCTGTACTGGCATTCCAATATTTGGTTGTTCCTGCGCCACCATCTGTTGATTAACCTGTGTTATTGCATCTGATTCTGAAATAGCAGCATCAGCAGCCTGGTCTGCATAAAGGTTATCTATTCTCAAATGCTCTGTTAAGACTTTTCTATATTTCTCTACCGAATCTGCCAACATTAATATCTGTGGGTCCTGTGTCTCTTTCATCATAGCAAACTCAGGCTGAGATACAGCGTCATTAACCCTCTTCAACTCCATTGCGTGTGTATATCTATGTGCTACTGGCTCTCCTGGCCTTCCAGGGACTATAATACCCTTCTGCATTTCTTCCTGTTGCTTCATAGCCTGCCTTACCTCCTCTATCTTATCCTCATCATCGTCTATTAAGAGGTCCTGGTCAGACATACCCATTTCTTTTAAGTACCACTTTGTAAGTTTTCTAATATCTATAACTGGGGTTATACCATCTTTTCTCATAACTCCCCTTTCTCCTGCTAATTGTACAAGCTGTGGCAAAATCTCTTCCGCCTTTCTCATCTTAAATGCCTGAGATATAGGTGATACAAAGTCTGGATTTATATAAACCCTAGGCTCCCCTTCCCATTTAAACATCTCCTTTTCAAGGGGAATTATCTTTGCACCCTTTATTTCTCGTGTGTTATAGTTTCCATTCTTGTCTTTATAAAGCTCCATGTCCTCAAGCCTCAGTTCTCTCATTTGTTTCTTATCAAACTCCAGAGAGGCTTTCTTACTTGGCTTGCTATAAAACTGAGAAACCCTGCTTATAAGTAATCTTCCCCAATCAGTCATTCCAAACATAAGGTTGTCAGCATACATATTCACCATGTCGGAAATATTCTCCTTCATACTCAGTGTGTTTGTTGCTGGGGTTGAAGACATTGGTAGTACCATTCCCTGAGGGTTAACACCAGTATTCATAATAGCTTCGTCCTTTAGCTCTTCACTTATTCTAAACGAATCAAATGGAATACTTGGCAAATCTAGTGGTCTAACCTGACTTACATCACCAACCTTAATAAGCATATTAGGTTCCATCCTATCCCACTGGTCATCAACATCTCCAAAGATAGTTGCACCAACAAATGTAGGCGGATTAGTAGCAAACTTAATTCTGTTCAATCTTGCATTTCTAATTGCAGAATCCTCAGCAGCCAACTGAATTGTTACATCTCCAGCACTCATTCCATAGAAACTCCCAGGATGTCTTATAAAGTGAAATGCTACAAAAGGAATTTGTTTATCTATATAAGGAATGGGTCCTTCTTTTAGAAGTATATCTTCATAAATAATAACCTCCGAATCTGTCTCTACGTTGTAATAGTATATAAGCTCTCCATAACCCTTTTCTGCATCTCTAGGAGGCCTGAAGAATGGGCTACTGAAACTCTCTGTATTTCCAACATTATCAATTTTATCTAGGTTCTTTATACTAGCATCTCCCTGGAACATTAGTTTTACCTGCGCAGGGGTTACGTATAAAATTCCAGCGGCATCAGTTGCGGCATGACTAGTGCCATGTAAATACTGGGCGTTAGGGTCTATATAAAAATCCCTTATATCCCAAGGAACAAAGTCTATGTCTTCAAAGTCTACTATAACTTTCTTCTCAAACTGGGGTTCTGGTATTAATCCGTTCTTTAAATCCTTCCTTTTAATATCTATATCCTTTGGAAACATTACCTCCCTTGTCCTAATCGTATACGGAATGTACGCTATGGAAGTTCCAAATATTTTAGCCCTCTTAGAAGTGTCTAGAAACTTATATCTTACATCTGTATTCCTTCTAAGGTAATCGTCTATCATGTATTTATAAACAAGTGCCCTACCCTTCTTTTCATCCTCTTCATTTCTAGCTTCGACCAGGAAGCTTATTCCCTGCCTTCTCTCTTTTGCATCTAAGAACGCTATTGTCCTATAGGAAATACTGGATTTAAGATTACTCTCCCAGTTATCCGTATCGTCATATTCAGCCCACATGAGGTAATCCTTTTCCATTAAATCCCAGTGCTTATCCCAACTTCTAGAACCATCAAAATTTACAAGATTACAAGAGTTCTGCCTAGCATTGTACATCTGTTGTATTCTGTTCTTTACCTTTCCAACAATCTTCCACTCGTACTTATTAGACCAAATCTTGTAATTACTTACATAATCTTCAGCTGGTCCATCTAGGTAGCTCTCTAAAGTAATAGCTTTTGACTTACTCATGTTTTTATATGTTTAACTCAATCTTATATTCTACACTTTTTTCTCCTCAGTGTCAAGTGTTTCGTCTAAAATCACTGGTTTATAGTGGTGAGTGACTTGAATTGACTCAATCTCTCCATTAATTACCTTGATAACCACCTCTCCGAACTTTAATTTTTCAAATATTTTGTCAAGGTCCTGAAGTTTTACAGAACTAGGGAATGATGATTCCCCTAGTTCTACTACTTCATACACGACTTCATTAAGCTTTGGCTTCTTCATCTTTAACCTCCTTTTTATCTTTTCTTAATTCTCTCTCTTTAAGAATCTTTTCGTCTTCTTCGTTTTCTGGAATATACTCCTCAGCAACTAACCTATGAACATAACTCTCTTTCTTTCCAATAGTTCTCCCTTCACTATCCTTTATCCTCGTATACTTCTTATTAAAGACACCTTTTAGATATTCCCACTGGGGCTCTGTAACATCTGCAAACATTGTTGCCCTTTTAAGAGAATCTTTGGTCTCTTCGTAAGGAGGAAGTACTACCATAATTCCAGCAGCCTTCTTAACCTCCTGTTCTCTAGCAATATCCTTTTCATTTAACAGGTCATTAGTTGCAAAAGCGTCTGCTTGTTCTTGTGTCCAATATTCCCTAGGAATATAAAACTTAATTGTTAATTTATTTCTAAGCTCGTCTAAGATTTGTTTCTTAGGTTTTGGCTCCAGGGTCTCTTGTGTCTTCATTACAGACCTTCCCCTGTTAATTACTTCTACCTCTTTAGAGGTAAACTTGTTCCATCCTATCTGGAACTTTGCTGTAGCTTCCCTTAGCTTGTCTTCTGGAGCCTCATCCAGATTCGTTATATGACACTCTAGGGCTAGCCGATTGTTCTTTATACGAACTTTCATATAAATATAAATAATAATTTAAATACGCTAATAACCCGTAATCGGGTTTCTTACACGTCTAGTATGTTTAACGACATACTGGTCTCCCACAGGGCTGTGATATTGAATCACATATCTGAGGGCGTCCATTGCATCGTCAAATATTTTTCTAGGAGCGTCTTTTCTTTTGTTAGCAAGCCTCATCATTTCATCTACCTCAATAGCACTATCGTCGTAACCATACCAAGAATAGTTTTCAAATTCCCTTATAGTATTTACACAGTTTCTGCATACAAACAATTTTGGCCTGTTTGTGATTGGGTCTATTTGCAATCTCTTTCTAACCGCACTTATTCCTTCGTCTACACTATCAGAACCTTTTAGTGTTGGGGTTATATAATAACCTTTAGATGCATAGTCTAATATTGTTTGCTTAGCCTGACTATCGCCTATTCTCTTTACCCTCTTTCTTATTAACGGCATTGTCCACTTATCCTCCTTTGCAACAAGTGCACTTATATGCCTGTCTGTTGTCCACTCACTTTCATAATGTTCATCTACCACGTAGGCCGCATCTGAAACGTGGTCAAACATAACAAAAACAGCAGCCGTTGGATGAGACGCACCAAAGTCTATACCAATCTCAAGCGTCCACCTACTGGGGATATTCTTTGGCTCTATTGGGTCTATTACATGGGTATCCCTACTAAACTCTTTGTATACCAAACCACTTCTCTTTTTAAACTCCGCCTCATACTCCTGAGAATATAAGTCCTCCCCAATTTCCCTTCTTGCTGCCTCAAGCTCTTTCTCTGTAATATAGGGGTTTACTCTTGTTGGCATCTTCCAACACTCCCAGCCTTCATCTCTATGAGACTGCGCATAATCATATAATTCAAAGAAGTGATTATATCCACGAGGAGTGCTTATAAAAATTGCCCACCCCTGTTTATCAGACAATGCAGGTCTAATAGCCTCTTTCCAAACAGGGGCCACTCCATAAGCATCCATCGCATACTCATCCAACACAACCCCGTCTAATCCACTTCCTAAAAGACTATCTGGCTCTTGTGCTCCTTTAAGCTCTATAACTGCATGATTAGGTAGTTCTATTATTAGATTATTCTGCTCTATCCTACACTTGTCCTGCCACCATTTAGGAAAAAGCCTAATCCTAGACATTAATAATCTCCATGCAATATTCTTTGCCTGCCTATAAGTAGGGGCAACATACCAATATAAACCGTTGGGGTTCTTTAACGCCTCCGATAAAAGAATTATTATGGAAAGAAAAGTTTTACCTCCTCTCCTCCCACAGACTATTACTTTAAACCTAGCATTAGATTTTAAAATCTCCTCCTGCCCTGGATGGGGAGCCTCTGTTACCTTTCCGTTTTTATGTACTGTGTGCCATAGGTTTACATTAATTGCCATTTCTACCCTCCTCTACAGAAAGCCCACCATTAACAATAATCTGCATGTCTGGTGTGGCGGCTTCAACCATTTTATCTACTAACGCCAACTTGGAAATATATTGCATCCACTGCAACTGTAACTGTTTTATCTTAATCTTGTCTCCTATCGTTTTCGCCTTTTCAAACAGATACTCACAATTTCTTACCTCTTCCCATGCTTTTTTAATCTGAGTAACTCTCTGAGAAGAGGCAAACTCATAAACGTCCTTAGTTTCCTCTAACCACTTCTTGGTTATTTTATCAACCAAATAACTAATAGACTTATTTCCAACACTCTTTAATCCTAACCAATCCCTTATCTGATTTGTTTCCATCAAACCCATCATCATGGCTGATTCAACTAAACCCTCTAGTATTCTGTCTCTTTCTCCTTTTGGTAATTCTGCCAATACAATGGCACGTACTGGTGCTTCGGCTTCGGCCAAGTGGCCAACTTCAATTGTAGCATCTGGTTTTAATGTCTTTCCCATTGTTGTATATATTATACCATACTAGACTTATAGTTGTCAAGGGGCAACTTATAGTGATTTATACTTGACAAATTTTAAGGCGTGTGGTATACTATACTACAATTAAATTTAGCGAAATTTCATTATAAACAAAACAGTTAAAAATTTAGCGCATTTATAATATTTAGATAGTCTTGCGGGCGGGTAGGTTTCGCTAAATTCCTACCCCCCTACAAGACTAAAGGAGAAAAATATGATTACAATAAAAAATAGAACTCAGGAGAACTTTACCACCGTTCCAAACTCTCTCATAAACGACGAAAGGCTCAGCTGGAAGGCTAAGGGAATATTAATTTATCTTATGAGTAAGCCTAATGACTGGGTTGTTAGGGAAAGCGACCTAATAAAAAAAGCTAAGGAAAGTAAAACAGCTTATAGAAGTGGATGTAAGGAACTTGAAGATTTGGGTTATTTAAAAGTATCTCAAAAAAGAAGTGAGGATGGTACATTCTCAAATAGTGTTGTCACAATAGACTTATTGCCGATGTCTGAAAACCTGACGTCGGAGAATCTGACGTCGGAAAATCAGACACATAGTAATACTGATAATACTAATACTAATAATACTAATATATCTAAAGATATAGGGAATATTTCCCTTAAAGAGAAAAATAATAACCACGGTAATAAGGAATTACTTATATTAAAGGATATACTTATTAGAAAGTATCCTGTAGAGATAGTAGGTATAACAAATACGCGCGAGCTGCAGAACTTAAAGCAGGTATGTTCTCCAAGGAAGGGGAGAGACGAATGGATGAACCCCTACTGGAGAGATAACTTTGAGAAGTTTCTTAAAGAGTATCTTTCAATAACGGACCAGAAGTACTTAGTTCGTTCAGTTAAAAAGTTAAAGGATAGGGTCAAAGATTGGAGAGAGAGGGGAGGAGTTTCTAAAGAGTTAGAAGAGGTCAAGAGACCTAAACTGTAATTAAATTAATCTTATATTTATATGAAAAAAGATAGATTGTTCCTAGTTAGCCTTATAAAGAGTGGTTACAAAGAAAAGTTCTACCCGCTCTTAAAGGAAGAAATGTTTAGTGACGAGGTTGATAAAAAAATAATAAGAGCCATTAAAGATGGATATAAATTTGATGCTAACAACCTAGACGGATTTAGGAAAGTTGCAGGTATAGGCTTTTCCGATATTGTTCAACTAGCAACGGATGTTGGCAATGTAGGAGATTGGGTTTGGGAAGAAGACGTATTAAACTTTGTAAAAGAATATAACACTAAGAAGGCGAAAGAATACTATAGGTCTGGAGAAATAGAAAAGGCTGTAGAATACCTCAATGGGGGTGCGCCTGTTCAAACAGATGTTATAGGGGATTATCATAAACACCTAGTTGAAACACGAAAGCTAGCAGACCTTGGTTTATTGGGTGTTCCAACGGGAATTAGTAAAATAGACGAGGCTACGTCTGGGTTTAGACCGGGTAAGATATGGGTTATTGGTGGTTATAATGCTTATGGAAAAACGTATTTCATGACAAACATGATTAACAGGGTTTTATCACTTGGAAAGAAAGCCTGTGTAATTACCCTGGAAATGTCTAAAGAAGATATCATTGACAGATTGTTAAGCGAGAGGCTCGGAATTGGAGTTTATGAACTAGCAAAGACCGTTAACAAAGAGGCCGTAGACGAAGAACTAAAGAGGATAGAATCATATATAGACTCTGGAAAATTTGTAATCATAGATTCTATATATGACATAGACGAAATTAAAACTAAGCTTAGAGTAGTAAATGCAAATGGAAAAATAGATGTTCTATTCATAGATTTTGTTCAGCTTATAACAGACAAAGAAAGCAAGAGTAGTTACGAAGCCCTTAAGAACATTACAACAGCTCTACAGGCCCTTACAAAGGAACTAGGGTGCTGTACAATGCTACTCTCTCAAATTAGTAACGAGGCACAGAAAGAGGGGACTAACTCTATTTATGGGTTTAAAGGAGCCGGAGAAATAGGGCAAATAGCCGATGTAGCTATTAGGATAGTACGTAAGAAGAACGACGATGGAGAAATGACTGATGATTATATCTTGGATGTAGTAAAAAATCGTACTGGAAGAAGTGGAATAGTAGAATGTAAGATATCTTTTCCTAGTGGAAAGATTACAGAAGTACTTTCTCAAGAAGACAAAGACGAGAGTTCTAAGAAATATGAAGCTCTTGAGAGTCTTTTTGGCCTATAGTTAAAAGGGTCTTGACATTTTATTATATATGTGCTAAAATATAATAATTAAATTAATCGGAGAATCTTATGAAGAATCTCGAAAAGTTAAAAAAGAGTGAGTTGATAAGGAAAATTGCCGAGTTGGAATTTGGGAATGCCACCCTTCGGGCCGAAGTAACCGTTTTAAGGGAGACACTTAAAAAACTCAAGGCAATTAATAATATATAATTTAAGATATGCATAGCCATGAAAATATCAAACAAGTTTAATTTAGGAGACATAGTATACTACCCAGCAGCAGACCTTAGAATGAGTAGGCTTATAAAAGCACCTGTCACTGGAATAGTAGTTACTATATTAGATGGAAAAGAAACTGTTATATATCAGACAGGACAGTCTTATGGGGTTTCCGAAGAGGACATGTTTAAGACTGCAAAGCCAGCAAAGAGGAGATTGATTAAGATACTCCAGGAAAAGAAGAAGGAAATAGCTAAAGACATAGAGAAAACAATTAAGAAGGTAGATGCCACTAAAACAGAAGAGTTGGTTTATGATTTAACTGAGAAAGAAGAAGTACAAAATAAAGATGAAGAACAAAAGACAGAGGAAACCACAACTGAATAATGATTGGCTGGACTCTGCCTATCTGCTCGGGTTTGAAAAGTTTTTATTAAGCAAAACGCTCCTTAAGAACTTGCCCATATTTAGAAACTGGAGACTAAAGAGGGCATACGATAAATGGAATAGGGAACAGTAGTTCCCCGTTCCAGCGAGAGGTTTAGGGGTCTAGACGTGCTCCGTCGTAGGCAAGCTACCTTTACGGGTAATTTCATAGCGACGTTAAATGGCAAAAGCCCTAGCCAAAGAGATTAGCCCTTATATTGCTGACTCACGGAAAGCACTTAAACCTCTCACTTGAGCGCAACCGGGGATGATGGGTAAGACGTTGTAGGAGAATATCTTACACGTTAACGTAGGTTCGATTCCTACCATCTCCAGAATAAATTTAGATTATTTAAAATGACTAAAACACTAGAAGAAGGATTTAAATCAGTTAAATCTTATAGTGACGCTAGACCTATAGAATCCTTTAGACATCCGGTATTTATTAATGGAATTGAGATTACTGGATTATGGTTAGATTTATATGATGCTATTTTAGAACCATTCAGAGACCGTATGGAGAATGGCTCTTGGACATTCATATCACCAGAGCACGAGAAACAATACAATAAAATAATGAGTGTCTTTGAGAAGGTTTTTGTTAAATTTAATAATCTTAAAAATGAATAAGACGAAGATACTGTTCTTTGATATTGAGATAAGTCCAATTATTTCTTACAACTGGAGACTGTGGCAGTCTGACGCAATAGACATTGTTGAGGATTGGCAGATACTATGTTTTGCATACAAGTGGGCAGGAGAAAAACGAGTCCACGTGGTAGGACAAGACGATTTTAAGTCTTGGAAACCAGGCGTTAACAACGATGAGGACGTAGTAAAAGCCTTACATAAGCTGTTTGACGAAGCGGACATAGTTGTAGGACACAACGGAGACGGGTACGACATTAAGAAGGTTAATGCAAGAATGATTTTTCATAAGCTTAAACCCCCTTCTCCATTCAGAACTGTAGACACGCTAAAGGTTGCACGTAAGGTAGCGGGGTTCTCTTCTAACAAATTGGCCAACCTAGTGGAACAATTAGACCTTGGAAAGAAAATGGACGCAGGGGGAATTGACGTACTCAAGGGAGTCCTTAAAGGAGTTAAGAAAGATTGGAAACACTTAAAGGAATACAATAAAATGGACGTTGTTATCCTCGAGAGACTGTACTATGAACTACTTCCATGGATGACTAACCACCCCTCACTGGCAGTCCTTAACGACCAGCCTGACGCTTGTCCTAAGTGCGGTTCTACTAACCTTCGTAAAGGAGGATTCTACATAACTAAGACAGGAAAGTATAAACGCTATCAATGTTTAAGTTGCTCTGGGTGGACCCACGGAAGAAAGAAATATCCACTTGATGTTAAATACGTAGACTAATGAAAAAATTAATTAAAACAATAATAATTATTATACTAACACTACTACTCCTGCACCTTATTTACCTAAGTAGAGAATGGCTACTGGCTATACTACTGTGTCTGTACCTCCCCTCTTGTAGAATACTCTGACTTACCCTTTGTGCTTAAAATACTCTAAATATCTAGTAGCCTCTTTTAGCAATTCTATATTATCCTGAAAATAACCCAGCCCAGCATTACAATCGTGGCATAGTAGAGCCCTAAACTCCCCACTTTCATGGTCGTGGTCTACATGAGCCCCACTCTTAATATTCTTTTCTCCTATTAATTTAATTTCTTTACCACAAATAGCACATTTTCCTTCCTGTAGTTCATACCAGTTTTTATATGTCTCCCAGTTAAGGTTATAATATCTCTTAAGATGATACATTCTTTTCTTCAATGGATTGTAATTTCTATATCTTTTCTTAAAGCATTCCTTACAGTGAGATTGTAACCCGTTTTTCCTGCTTTTGTTCTTATTAAATTCGCTAGGCTTCCTGTATTGTTTACATGATGG
>Ga0116183_1004713_pt1 | contig 13255 bp, 9 predicted proteins | sample AD_UKC078_MetaG_FD_89753 | JGI IMG/M metagenome (GOLD analysis project Ga0116183, IMG submission 89753) | Active sludge microbial communities of municipal wastewater-treating anaerobic digesters from USA - AD_UKC078_MetaG | ecosystem: Engineered > Bioreactor > Anaerobic > Digestate | place: USA... | reverse complement strand
CGGGATGACTGGCGCGGGAATGATGGAATGCAAAAAGGCGTTAACGGAAGCCAAAGGCGACTTGGACACCGCGGTGGATCTGCTGCGGAAAGCGGGCACGGTGACTGCCGGCAAGATCGCCGCACGCGAAGCCCGCGAAGGCGTTATCGCCCGATATGTCGCGCCCGACGGACGCGTCGGCGTGCTGGTGGAAGTCAACTGCCAGACTGATTTCGTGGCGCGCAACGAGGAGTTTCGCTCCTTTGCCGATGAAGTGGCGCGACGGCTGGCGGCGGACCCCCAGGCGAGCCTGGAAGCTGAACGCGAAGGGCTGGTGGCAAAGATTCGCGAAAACATCAAACTCGCGCGTCATGCGCGAATGGAGGTCGCCGGCAATGGCATGATCGCCGCCTACATTCACACCGGCGCCAAGGTCGGCGTGCTGGCAGAGGTGGGCGCAGGCCGGGAAGAAACGCTGGCCAAAGACGACTTCAAACAGTTGGTCAAGGACATTACGCTGCAGATTGCCGCCGGCAATCCGCTCACCGTATCGCGCGAACAAGTCCCGGCGGACGTGCTGGCCAAAGAAAGGGAAATCGCCGCCGAACAGTTCAAAAACAAGCCGCCGCAAGCGGTCGCCAAGATCGTCGAAGGCAAGCTGGAGAAGTTCTACCAAGGCTATTGCCTGGTGGACCAGGGCTTCGTAAAGCAGAACTCGGAAATCTCCGTGAAAGAGCACGTTGCCTCCGTCGCCAAACAGTTGGGGGACGAAGTGACTATTCGCCGCTTTGTGCGGTTTCAGATCGGCGAGGCGGCTGCCTGAGCCAATCGAACTGCCCCGGTGTCAAAGGCGTCCCCCTGGGACGCCTTTTTTGCAGCCCTCGGAAAAACCAGCGCCCGTCCCACTGGACCGGCCCGCGGGTTGGTTTTTCAGCGGCGTTGATCATAACCACGGCCCTTGCCTCTGCCCCAGCGCGTCTCTCCATCCACTCCGAGCCAACCTGCGGGCGAAGATGCGCGATTCCGCCCACCCGGATGCCGGGCAGACAGGCGGGGAAAACCGCAAAACCGGCGCTCAAAGCCGTGAGGCAAACTGGTAGCTGCCGGACCCAACCGCCAGCACCGCCTGGTTGCCTTCCATCCGCAGGAACCTCACCCCGGGGGATTGCTCCAGCAAGTGGCCGCTTTCCGTGACGCTCGCCGCCTCGCGCGCCGGCACATAAACCGTCGCGGTGGTGTTTGCCGGGAGAGCCAGTTCCAGGCGGAAACGCTCGCCCTCGACTTTCCACGCGCTGGCAATGCGCCCGTGGATGGAATCATAGTGTGCGCGCACCCAGTCAATCGGCGCCTGATCCGGGTTGCTGCCTGGCGACGGCGGCGTGGGCCGGATGATAATGCGCCGGTAGCCCGGCCCGTCGCTCTGGATGCCGGCCAGTTGCGAGAACATCCATTCGCAGACCGCGCCGAACGAATAGTGCGCAAACGAATTCATCTCCGCATTCTGCGCACCGCCAAAGCCTTTGTCTTTGGTATAACTGTTCCAGCGCTCCCAGATGGTCGTCGCGCCCTGCTCGACCTCGTAGCCCCAGGATGGATATTTGCGGCTTTGCAGCAGGCGCGCCGCCAGGTCCGACTGACCGGTCGCCGACAGCGCGGGCAACAACGGCCGGGTACCCAAAAAACCCGTGCTCATCCGGCCCTCGTTAGCCTCGATCTTCTTCGCCAACCGCGCCCCGGCCGCCGCGCGCAGGGACTCGGGCAACAGGTCCATATAAAGCGCCAGCGCATAGGCCGTTTGCGTATCCACCGACAGCGCGCCGTCTGCCTGCACATACTTCCGGTTAAAGGCGGCCTTGATCTTCCCCAGCAGCGCGCTGTAATCCGCCGCCGCCGCGGTCTTGCCGATGGCCTGCGCCATCTCCGCCATCAGCTTTGTCGAGTAAGCGAAGTAGGCGGTGTCAATATAGTCAATCGGCGTCTTCTCATTCACCGACAGCCAATCACCCCACTCGTTGCCGTGCGCCACCCCAAGAAACTCCCGGCTCGCGGCCTTGCGCCAGGCAATAAACCGCGTCATCGGTTCCCAGCACCGCTCGATGATTCGCGTGTCTCCATACGCCTGCCAGATCGTCCAGGGACAGATTACGCCCGCATCGCACCAGGCCGTGCCGAAATCCCATCCATGCTGAAACGGATACGGCGCATAGCCCGGAAACACCCCGCTCGGCCGCTGCGCTTCCATCAATTCCCGCAGCCACTTGCTGTAAAAGGCCGCCACGTCGGCGTTGTAAGCCGCCGCTGCGACATAAATCTGCGCGTCTCCCGTCCAGCCGAATCGCTCATCGCGCTGCGGGCAATCCGTCGGCAAATCGAGGAAATTGGCGCGTTGCGTCCAGACGATATTCTTAAACAGCCGGTTCACCACGGGATCGGAGCATTCGAACGCGCTGGCCAGCGGGGTATCCGATTGGAGCACAATGCCGGTGACCGCCTCGAGGCCCGGCTCGCCCGGGTAGCCCGTCAGTTCCACATATTGGAACCCGTGAAAAGTGAAGCGCGGCACATACGTCTCGCCTAGCGGGTCGCCGCGCAAGGTGTAGTAATCCGTCGCGCGGGCCTTGCGCAGGTTCTCGGTCATCAAACGGCCATCCGGGTGCAGCATCTCGCCGTAGCGCAGGCGAACCCGCGTGCCGGCCGGGCCTTTGACCTTGAGCCGCGCCACCCCGGCAAAGTTCTGCCCCAGGTTGAAAATATAAACGCCATTGGTGGGCGAAGTGATGCCCGTGGGGCGGATCTCCTCGACGGCCCGCACCGGCACCCCTGGGAACGCTTCCCGCTTCGGCGGCGGTTTGAAGGCCAGGTCCACCTCGCGCCCCTCAATCTTCGGGCCGCCGCCCCCCGTCGGGTTCCGATACTCATAGAACTTCGCCGGCGCGCTTCCGTTGGCCTCGGCGCGAATCGCCGCTTCCCAGCGCGAGTCATCAAACCCCGCCTCCGCCCAGCCGTGCATCTCCTGCCGGGCATCATAGCTTTCGCCCATCAGGAAATCGCCCTCCTGGATCGGCCCTGCCCCGGTCACTTTCCACGACGCGTCGGTCGCCACCACCTGCCGCGAGCCGTCGGCATACTCGATCTCGAGCTGCGCCTGCAGCGCCGGGGTCTTCCCGTAAGTATAACGCCCAATGGCCTCGGTCCCGATGCCCGTCAGCAGGCCAAACCCGATATAACCCGAATACCACCCATCCGCCACCCAGGCCCCCAGCGCATTGGCTCCGCGCTTTACCAGCGCGGTCACGTCATACGTGTTGTAATAGGCCCGCTGATGATAATCGCACCAGCCCGGCGCAAACCACTCGTCGCCCACGCGCTGGCCGTTCAGGTGCAACTCATAGATGCCCAGCGCGGTCGCATAAAGGGTCGCCCGCCGCACCGGGCGCGCCGCGGCAAATTCCTTCCGATACTGCCGGGCCGGGGGCAGGAACAGCGGTTCTTTGAACTTATGCACCGGGCTGGTGTCGCGGAAGCTGATATACTGCGCCTGCCAATCCTTGTCTTTCAGCAGCCCCATAGACCACTGGGCCGGCTGGCTCCAGTCGGATGCCCGGCCATCCTTGTCCCACACTTTCACTTTCCAAAAACAAAGCTGCCGCGAGCCGAGCGGCTTGCCGCTGTAAACCACCCCCGTCGTCTCGCCGCCGGCCACCTTGCCGCTGTCCCATAAATCTCCCCGGCCTTTGCGCAGGCGGGTTTCATCGCTGGCGACCAGAACCTGGTAAGCCGTTTGGCGCTGGCCTCGCTCGCCTGATGCGACCACCCAACTGAGCCGCGGCCGCAACTCATCAATGCCCAGCGGGTTCGTGCGATACTCGCAACGAAGCTGCGCAGGCGTCAAACCCGGGCCGGCCGCCGCGGCTCCCGCCACCCACATGCCTAACCCGGCCGCGCCAAGACGCCGGCCCCAATCAACCCACCAACTCATTCTGTGCATTGTTCGCATAAGCAAAAACTCGATTCCAATCCGACTCTCCAGTGCGCACCGAAAGCTCCCGGCCCGTTGCGCGACGCTACGCACCCATATTATTTGCAGATTCGCCAATGTGCGCAAGCATTCCTCGCTCGCCCGCCAATCGCGCCCCAATCAACCCGGAAACCTGCCATTGCGTTCGTTTCCGTCCAACCCGGCCAGCCAATCGTCCCGCCGGCCTCACCAGCCCAAGTGCTTCAAAACCAGGGCTTGCCAGCGCAACGCCATTTCTGGTTTGCCTAATCAAGGGCGCTCCCCACAGCATAGGGCATGAATAGCCATCATCGCGCCCTTCGCGTCGCCGGGGCCTGCCTCGCCTTGTTAATCCTCCTGACGGGTTCCTTTTCGAGTCGCGGAGCGGATCGGCCTCCGAACATCGTTTTCATTCTCGCCGACGACCTTGGCTATACGGACGTGGGTTGTTATGGCAGCAAGTATTACGAAACGCCCAACATTGATCGGATGGCGGCAAGCGGCATCCGATTTACCAGCGGCTATTCCTGCGGCCCAAACTGCGCCCCCACCCGCGCCGCGCTCATGAGCGGCCAATACGGCCCCCGCACCGGCGTCTATACCGTCGGCAGCATCGATCGGTTCAACTGGCGCAGCCGCCCGCTGCGGCCGGTGGACAACGTCATCCGGCTGCCTCTCGATAAAATCACCCTCGCCCAGTCCCTGAAGCGGGCCGGCTACGCGACGGGTATGTTCGGCAAGTGGCACCTCGGCGACGGAGAGCGTTACCACCCCCGCCAGCGCGGTTTTGATGAGGCGATTGTCAGCGCCGGCGTGCATTTTGAGTTCACCACGCAGCCGCCGGTTGAATACCCCAAGGGCGCTTACCTGGCCGATTTCCTGACGGATCGGGCGGTGGATTTCATTCGCCGGCATAAGGAGCAGCCTTTCTTCCTTTACCTGCCGCATTACGCCGTTCACCAACCTCTCCAGGCCAAGGACTCCCTGGTCGCGAAGTTCCAGGCCAAACCGACCGTCGGGGGGCACAATAACCCAACTTACGCCGCGATGATCGCCAGCGTGGATGAGAGCGTCGGACGGGTGCTGGCGCTGCTGGATGAACTGCGGCTCGCGCCAAACACCCTGGTGATCTTCTCCAGCGATAATGGCGGCGTCGGCGGCTACGTCCGCGAAGGCATCAAACCGACCGGCGACGTGACCGACAACGCGCCGTTGCGCGGCGGCAAAGGCATGCTTTACGAGGGCGGCATCCGGGTGCCCTATATCTTCCGCTGGCCGGGGCGCATCCCGGCGGGCACCGTCTGCGACCAGCCCATTAACAGCGTGGACCTGTATCCCACCTTGCTGGCGGTGGCGGGTGCCTCGCCGCCGCCCGATTATCCGCTCGACGGCGTGAACTATTTGCCCGCGCTGACCAGCGGCGGCAAGACCGGGCTGCGCCGCGAGGCGATCTTCTGGCACTTCCCGGGATACCTGGGCGCGGGCGCGGGCGCGTGGCGGACCACGCCGGCCGGCGCAATCCGGTCCGGCGACTGGAAGCTGCAAGAATACTTCGAGGACGGCCGCCTGGAACTGTATAACCTGCGCACCGACCTGGGCCAGACCAACAACCTCGCGGCCAAACTGCCGGACACGGCCCGGGAACTGCAGGCCCGGCTGGCCGCCTGGCGCAAGTCCATCCACGCCCCAATGCCCACCCGAAATTCCGGCTCTCCGCCGCCCGCCCCAGGCAAAAAAGGGAAAAAGAGCCGGCCGCTAAAGAATGCCGGACCGGATAAGTAGCGAATACGGCGGGCCGCGCGCCGGCCAGGTTTGGGTTGCCACCAACGCCGCGCTCTGCTAACTCATGGCCTTGCCGAAGTCAGTCGGACGCTTATGCGCGGAAATATCTTGAATCTCTTGCTGACTGGAATGGCGGCAATCCTGGCCGCCCTGCCCGCCTCAAGCCCCGCCGCCCAACTCCCCAACCTGATCATCATTCTGGCTGACGATTTGGGCTACGGCGACCTCGGCTGCTACGGGCATCCCAGCATTCGCACGCCCAACCTCGATCGCATGGCCGCCGAGGGAATGCGGTTCACTGATTTCTACGTCGGCGCCTGCGTTTGCACGCCCAGCCGCGCGGCGCTGCTCACAGGCCGGCTGCCCATCCGCAGCGGCATGTCCGGCGACCTGCAGCACCGGGTGCAAAGCCGCAAATCGCCCGGCGGCTTGCCCCCGGAAGAAATCACCATCGCCCACGCGCTGAAGGAGAAAGGATATGCGACGTTCTGCGTCGGCAAATGGCATCTCGGCCACTACCGGCAAAACCTCCCGCTCTGCCACGGCTTCGACGCCTTTTATGGCCTGCGCTGGTCCAATGACATGGAACCGACGCGCGGCATCCCCAAGGGCGCTTCCAGCAGCCTCAACCCCAACCCCGAATGGTGGAGTTGCACCTTGATGCGCAACAACCAGCCCCTCGAGCAGCCGACCGACCTGAGCACGCTCACCCGGCGCTATACCGAAAAGGCCGTGCGCTTCATTCAGCAGAACCGGGAAAAGCCCTTCTTCCTCTACTTCGCGCACACCTACCCCCATATCCCGCTCTTTGCCTCCAAGGCATTTCAAAAGACCAGTCCGCGCGGCTTGTATGGGGATGTGGTCGAGGAACTGGACTGGAGTGTCGGCCGGGTGCTCGAAACATTGCGCCAGCAGAAGTTGGACCAGCAAACGTTCGTCTTTTTTACGAGCGACAACGGGCCGTGGCTGATCAAAGAACTCGTCGGCGGCTGCGCCGGCCACCTGCAAGGGGGCAAAGGCAGCACCTGGGAAGGCGGCATGCGCGAGCCGGCCATAGCCTGGTGGCCCGGCCGGATCAAGGCCGGCACCGTCAATCGCGAGCTGGCTTGCTCGATGGACCTCTTCAACACCTGCCTGGCCCTGGCCGGAGTGCCCCTTCCCGCCGACCGCATCATTGACGGCGTGGATATGACCCCGATGCTGTTGGGCCAAGGCCCCAGCCAGCGCAACCACGTCATCTATTACAACGGCGACGAAGTCTATGCCCTCCGCAAGGGGGCCTACAAAGCGCACTTCACCACCTATTCCGGCTATGGCGAGGATACCCCGGAGCGCCATGACCCGCCGCTGCTGTTTCATCTGCCCAACGACCCGGGGGAACGCTTTAACGTGGCCGCCGATCACCCCGAAATCATCGCCGATCTGCGGCAGGAACTCGAAAAGCACCGGGCCGGCCTGGTGCCCGGAAAACGGCAGTATTGAACCGCGCGGGCTCCCACCCGGCCCGGCGCGGGCGCGGTTTTATAATTGTGAGCTTGAATCGGCGCAAGACCGGTGGTAATTGATGCTCGCGCAGGCATGATACGTGATATTTTGCAATCGGACGTCGCGTTTGCCCGTCGGCTGCTGAACGAAAATCCGGCCGAAGCCGAAATCGTTCAAGCGCTGATCCGCCGCGGCCTGGACCCGGACAAGGCGGCCCAATTGGTCAGTGATCTGCGCGACGGCAGACCGGTTTCCTATGACGCCAACGCGTCACTGGAGTTTACGCCGCGGCGGCGGTCACGATCACGCAGCAATGCAGCCGGGACGGCAAATGGCCCCTCCGGGAGTTCCACGGAATCAGCGCCCCGGCGGAAACCGTCAGCCCCGCCGGCCGCGCGCCCCGGGCGGCGCCGGTTTCCCTGGAAGCTGTTTATCGCCCTGTTGGCCCTGGCCCTGGCCCTGCAGGCGATCGTCATTGCCATCCTGGTCCGCCAACAGAAGGATCCCTTCTCCCCGCCGCGCTCCGAAACGGCCGCCGCAACTCCCCGGGACAACTCGCCGCGCCCCGTCCCGCCGGGGGAAGCCGGCGGCGCGGCGCCGGGCAATACCGCGGCGCCCGTGCTGCTGGAACTGCAGCCGGACGGCCTGTACCTCGGCGGCGAGCGGGTCTCGCGGGAAAATCTTTTGCCCGCTGTCGCCCGGCAGTTGGGCGCCCCCAGCCGCACCAACCGGGTGGCGCAAACCGGGGCAATTATTTACGTGTTCGACCGCCACGGGCTGCTGCTCTATGCCCAGCCGGACGGCGGGCCGACCAGCATCGTGCTGGATTGCGAAGGCACCGGCGGCAACGCCGGCGCCACCACGCCGTTTGCCGGCCGGCTCAAGGTGGAAAACACCGAAATCAGCCCGGACACGGATTCGCTCTCGCTCGCGGCCATTCAAAAGCTCCCGCTGACCCGCCGGGGCCGCACGAGCAACATCCTGACCGGGCATTACGGCAAGTTCGAGCTGATCTTCGGCTATGTGCGTTCCAATCAGCGCCTCAGCCTGGTTGAGATTAACCTGAAGTAGCCCGCGCCAAACCCCGCAAACCGCGCGCCGGGCTGGGCGCGCCCCCGCCGCGGCGAGCCGCGGGCGGCGTCAATAGCTCGCCCGGTCGAGCCGCACCTTGCCGCGGAAAATCCAGTAGATAAACGCGGTATAGGCCAGCACCAACGGCATCCCGATCGCCGCGATCGTGAGCATGATCCCCAGCGTCCGGGGCGAGGAAGCGGCGTTGTAAATGGTCAGATTGTGGGCCGGGTCCGGATGGCTCCACAACAGGTTGGGAAACATCCCCAGCGCGAACAGCCCCATCAGGGCCATGATCCCAATGCTCGAAGATAAAAACGCCCGCCCGTCCCGCCCCCGCTGGACTTCGCGCCGGATGTTGGCAATGGCCAGCAGGTTCACCAGCACCAGGCCGAACAGCCAGGGATTCGCCCGCGCCCGCGCCGCCAGGTGGGGGACGCAGAACAGCGTGGCCAGCGTGGCCGCCACGCTGCAAACGGCCAAAAGGATAAAGCACCGTTTGCTCCAGCGGCGCAGTTTGTCGTGGAGCGCCCCCTCGGTCTTCATCAGGGCGTAAAGCGCGCCGTGCGTCATGAAGACCGCCACCGCGGTCACGCCCAGCAGGAGCGCGTAGGGATGCAGCAGGCCCCAGAAAGTGCCGGCAAATTCGCCCCGGGCGTCAATCGGAATGCCCCAGGCAATATTGCCAATCGCCACTCCCAACAGCAGGCAGGCGGCCAGGCTCCCCGCGCTGAACCCGAAATCCCACATCTGCCGCCACCAGCGCATCGGCTGCTTGCTGCGGAACTCAATGGCCACCGCGCGGAAAATCAGCGCCAGCAACAGCAGCACCAGCGCCAGGTAGAACCCGGAAAAAACCGTCGCATACACGTTCGGAAACGCCGCGAACAGCGCCCCGCCGCCGGTCACCAGCCACACTTCGTTGCCGTCCCACACCGGCCCGATGGTGTTGATCATCACCCGCCGCTCCTCATCCGTCCGGGTGAATAAATGCAGCGCTCCCACCCCCAAATCGAACCCGTCAAGCACCGCGTAGCCCGTAAAAAGCACGCCGACCAGGGCGAACCAAACAACGTTAAGATCCAGTCCCGCGCCGCTCATACTTCGCGCCTGTCGGTGAAACTCATGAAATCAGTGTCGCTCATGCCCTTCTTTCAGTTCGCGCGCGGCGGCCGCGCCAGTTTTCCGGCCGGCGTCAAATCCGCCGCGTCCGGCCCGTGCTGAATCTTGGAGTGAAGCAGATAAACAAAGACCGCGAACAGCAGCAGGTAAACCGCGCTGAACAGGAGAATGGATGTCAGCACGGTGTTGGCCCTGACCACTGCCGACAGCCCGTCGGACGTCCGCAACAGTCCATAGACCAGCCACGGCTGCCGCCCGACTTCGGCGGCAAACCACCCGGTTTGATTGGCCAGCAGCGGGCCCAGCACCGACAGCGTCAGCAGCCAGAGCAACCAGCGCTGCCCGGGCAGGGACCCGCGCCAGAAATACCAGCAACCCAGCCCCGCCAGCGCGATCATCCCCACCCCCACGCCCACCATGATATGGTAGAACTGAAAGGACAGGTTCACCGGCGGACGGTCTTCCGGCTTGAACTCGCGCAAGCCCTGCACCGGGTGGTGGATATCCCCGTAGCTCAGGATACTCAGCAGGCCCGGGATCGCCACCCCGCCCCGCACCACCTCCGCCCGCTCGTCCACCCAGCCGAACAGCGTCAACGGCGCGCGGGGCATGGTGTCATAAAGCCCCTCGAACGCCGCCAGCTTGGCCGGCTGGTTCCGGGCCACCCCCGCCGCGCTGCTATGGCCGGTGGCCAGTTGCAGCAGCGAAGCCGCCAGCCCCGTCAGCAGCCCGATCCGCAGCGAGGCCCGGGCAAACTCCGTGTGGCGTTTCTTAAGCAGATACCACGCGCTCACGCTGACCACCAGAAACGCCCCCGCCTGCCACGCCCCGCACAAGACATGCGACAGCCGATCCACCGCCGAAGGATTGAAGACCATCTGCCAGAAATCCGTAATCTCCGCCCGCGCCCGCAGCCCTTCCCCGACAATATGAAACCCGGCCGGGGTCTGCATCCACGAGTTGGCCACCACGATCCAGACCGCGCTGAAATGCGCCCCCAGGCACACCATGCAGGTGGAAAAGAAATGCAGCCGCGGGCTCACCCGGTCCCAGCCAAACAACAGCACCGCCAGGAACCCCGATTCCAGGAAGAACGCGAAAATGCCCTCCGCCGCCAGCGGGCTGCCAAACACATCCCCCACAAACCGCGAGTAGGTCGCCCAGTTCGTGCCAAACTCGAACTCCAGCACCAGCCCCGTCGCCACGCCGATGGCGAACGTCAGCGCAAAGACCCGGGTCCAAAACCGCGCCATCTGGTGATACAGCGGATTGCGGGTCTTGAGCCAGACCGCCTCGATAATCACCAGCAGCAGCCCCAGCCCGATGCTCAGCGGGGGAAACAGGTAATGGAACGACGTCGTCAGCGCAAACTGGATTCGCGAAAGCAGCAACACGTCCATAACTGCGCCTAGAAATAACCCTTCGCCTCCCCCCGCGTCAAGCCCGGCCGCAACCCCCGCCCCGCCGTTCCCGCCGGCGTGCTCCCGTCAGTCCGCCGCCCCCGCCTGCCGGTTGAACTCGGTGATCAACTGGTCAAAATACGCCACTTCGTCCTCGAAACGGGCGCGCCAATACTCCGGGTCCCATTGCGCGTTGAGTTCCTGCGCGGTTTTCCCCTGCTGCTCGACCCACATGTAGTATTTGAGATTGTGAATGGCCTTCCGCTCCGGGTACGTCAGCTCCTTGAAACCGTCCCGGCCCTGGTGCGCCAGCGGGCCGGCATAATCGGCCACGGCGTCTTTCTACGTATAAGCCCCCCCGCTGCTCGCGCAGCTCCGCCAGGCGCGACGCGTAAAGATCGGTCGAATCCGTGAACACGGTGAGCAGCAGGTCCGCCTCGCCCAACTCGAAGTACTTGGCCGTTTTGATGGCGGCCAGCAGGTTGGCGATGCTGGAGATGCCCAGCCAGCCCAGCTGTTCCACCTCGCCCTCGCCCACGCCCCGCGCCACCAGGTGCTCCCGCCCGGCCGGCTCGTTGAACAGGCGCAGAATCCGCAGGCAATCCTCGTCATCAATGGCCGCCACGGCGTCGGTGTCGCGGACGTTGTGGCCCCACGGAACATGCTTGTCGCCAATGCCCTCGATGCGATGCTCGCCAAAGCCGTTCAGCAGCAACGTGGGGCATTGCCAGGCTTCACTGGCCACGGTCTTGAGCGCGGGAAAGCGCCGCTTCAGATAGTCGCCCGCGGCTATGGATTGGCCGTCTCGCGCACGGTTTCGCCGTGGGCCAACTGCGGTTTCTCCTCGTCCAATTCGGCCAGCCCCAGGCCCAGCGCGTTCACCGCCGAGGCAAAACTGAAGCGCGTGCGGGTGGACTTGTCCCGGAAAATCGAGACGGCCAGCCCGGAGTCAAACACCCGGAACGGCTGGCGCGCCCGGTGCAGCTCCGCCAGGCATTCGGCCACCAGCAACAACGCGCGGATCTCGGCGTCGGTCTTTTCCCAGGTCAGGAGAAAGTCCCGGCCGCACAGGTCCGTTTACAGCTCCTGGAGCTCGGCGATCAGCGGCTGGCAAGTCTTCATCATTCGGTCGTCCGCTCGCGGCGCGGCGGGGGCGCTCCGGACCGGACGGCGAGCCGGCCGGGAGCCTGACGAAGCCGCCCGGGAGTTGCAAGCGCGGAGTCTGCGCCCGCGGCGTTGGCGCGGCGGTTCGCCTCCCGGCGCGGCGCGTTCCGCCGGCCCTACCGGTAAACCTTTTTCCAGTCGGCGAGCCGGCCGGCGGTGTCAAAGGTCAGCCGCATAAACCGGCTGGGCGCCGTTTGCACGGTGGTGAACCCCCCATAATACGGCCCATAAAGGTGCGGGGTGGCCTGGACGTAAGTGCTGCCCCGGTTCAGGAGCCACTCCGCAACCCGGCGGCCATCATCCAGTTGGGCCTGCTTCTCGGGCGGCCCCATCTCCGCGACGGCCTGGTCGTAGGTATATTGCCCAATGCGCGCGGGCCAGTCCACGCGCTGCGTGGCGCACCCGGTCAGCCACACCGCCAGGCAGACACCCGCCGCCACCCGCAGGCCCCCGGCCGGAAGGAAAAATAAAGTCTTCATGCGGATATTCAAATCTACGCGCCACTAAACACAATCCCATGGCCGGCGTCAACGCATGTTCGCGCCGCGTCATGGCCGCCGATGGCGCGTTGCGGGCAGGTAAAACTCAACGCAAAGGTCAGGAACCGCCGCCCGTCGCCGGAGACGGCCAATGGGTTTTCCCGCCCCTCGGCTGGCGCCGGTTCCCGGGAACCTCGGGTGGCGTCCTGCTTAAACCTGCAAGCTCGCCCCGTTTTGCGGAGCTCCTTCCTCAGCGGAGCTTGAATTGATGGGCCAGTCCCAATTCCGTCCCCGATGGAAAGAAAGGCCAGCAGACCGCTCGACTCTTATGATCCGCGCCGGACAGAAAAAACCCGCCCGCCCAGACCCCGGGGCAGGAGACAACCACTCCTTTCTCACTAACCAGTGAGTTCAACAACCGCCCGCCCGAGCCGGGCTCAACCTGGGTTTTAACGTCGTTTTACATCGTTCGCGACTCGTTCATCCCCCCATTTCGGCTCAGGCCCGCGCCCAAACCCGCCCCACCCGCCCCAGCCAGCCCAACGCTCCCATTAGGCCGTGTACAACGGGTGTACAACGGAGGCTCAAAGGGGGCTCATGCTTGTTTTCCATGTGCTCCTGCCGGGCTTCCGATGTACTCCCCTTGTACATGACTCGAAAGGACGGAGAAGAGACGGTCTTGCGGGCGGTGGTGGATGCCGGGGCGGGGGCGGGCTTCGATTTCTTAACCCTTGCCGTTTCAGCCGCTTGCTGAGATTTCAACATCGGCGGCGGCG
>Ga0116183_1004704_pt1 | contig 13277 bp, 15 predicted proteins | sample AD_UKC078_MetaG_FD_89753 | JGI IMG/M metagenome (GOLD analysis project Ga0116183, IMG submission 89753) | Active sludge microbial communities of municipal wastewater-treating anaerobic digesters from USA - AD_UKC078_MetaG | ecosystem: Engineered > Bioreactor > Anaerobic > Digestate | place: USA... | reverse complement strand
CGGTTTGCTTACATCTTTATCGCGTACTATAAGAAATATACCAATTCCAAGATTTACTATAATTGAAAGGATTAAAAAAAGGCGAAGCAGCAGAAAAAAACGGCTTCTAAAAGTATGACTCTTTTTCATCTATACCTCTAACTCTTTAAATATTTTTTTCTGCACCCTTATAAAAAGGCGCATCATCGCATTCAATAATTTTAATCACCGGTTCTGTTCTCTCCATAGTTAAGGGAAACTGTTTTGGATGAAGGAGATGCACTTCGCCGTCCATCTGAACAAGGACATATTCGTTATAAGCAATTTTTATCTTATGAGCCTTATTAAAAAATGAAAGAGGACAGTTTACATGAGCCCCTGTTTCAAAATCTTTTAAGTATTTTAACTTCTGGAATAAATTCATCTTTACAGTTGCACAGAAAGTATCATCAGTCGGAAGAATTTTATGATTACTTCCGTAGGTTCTATGCCCCGAAACGCCTAAAAGGCAGAACTCCAAAGAACTATCTATTGTTCTAATCTCATTACCTTTTTCATCGAGTACTTCTACAAACATAGGCTGCTGAGGAAACCGCAAGCCGTAAAAAACTGCCGCTAGGTTAACCCATAACTGATAAAAATTCCCAGGCAAAACTCCCTTTGTTTTATTGGTCATGTGCGTTATAAAAGCATCTATACCGACGCTTGCAAGATTGAATGAATACCACGGCGGATCTGCATCGAGGCTGCCGTACTCAGCGATTTTTTTGCCGTCCTTTTCTATTTCTTCCTTCGTTACATTGCCTTCATACATAACTTTTACAGCTCGCTGCCAGGCAAAGTGAGAAGGTTTTACTAATCGGGTTAAGGTGTCATCGAGGCTTCTACCGTCAGAACCGTCATTACCAGTACCGAAGGGAAGACGCAGCACTGCAATTTTTTGAGTGACGATTTTTTTAGTTTTCTCGTCTAAAAAAGCATTTTTCAACAGAACAGTCTGAACTTCGAGGCTCGTCCCGTCACCCCCGGCAGTTATTATAAGAAATTCTTCGTTTTTTCCGGCATCTTTAGCTAGATTGACGACAGATTGGGCATATTCTCCTGCGTGACCTGCATATGTAGTTTCCCAGACAAGCATTTCCAGCGATGAAACAGCATCCTTTTTGCTCAGGGCTTCTTCTTTAAATCCATATAATATAGGAATTTTTTCTTTTGCAAGTCTTTTGAGTGTAAAACCGCCTGCTCTAGGATTTGCGATAATAATGGCGGTGAGTCTTTTCTTCTCCCAAAGGCTGCATGTTTTTATAAGGGGTTCCAAATAGCTTTTTAGAAGCTGTGCGTTTAGTATTTCTGACATAAAACAAGTATCCGCGGGAATAAAGGAGTTGTCAAGTTAATAAGGAGAGAGGGACCAACTTTTGCTCATGCGAAGGTCGCAAGTCCAGCATCCCTGCTGTACTTGCTTACCGAGTATTTTGCTTCGCAAAAACTCGCCAGTTGTAGCAATCAGCTCCGGTGCCGTCCATGGCAATCCTCGACTCTCCTTAAACCTCTCACCCCCTTGCGGCGCTTTAAATCGTTTGGGGTTCGAAATGACGCTGGATTGTGCGTACTCCCCCTAAACCCCAACGCTGGCTCGCGGTTCATGCGGCGCTTTAAATCGCTTAGGGTTTGAGATGACGCTGGATTGTGCGGAGATTGCTCTATCTGGGTTATTCTTTGCGTCTTTGCGTGAGCTTATCTTGAAAAATATAGGCACAGCAGAAAGTATTGCCGCTATGCCGGCTGTCAGTGATTTTATTCAACGACAGCTTATTTCTATTCCTTCGTTATTCTCATGCCGATAAACCGCGGCGTAAAACCGATGCTTGTATAAAATTCAAGTGCATTAGAATTCCACGCCATTACTTCAATATCGAGGGAATCAGTCTTATACATTTCAAGAAGCATTTGTATTGTTTTTTTTCCAAGACCCTTACGTCTGTGTTCTTTTTTTACAAACAGATGACGAAGATACAGCGGTGTTTTGGTTGTGTCGACAAGACAGTACCCGCAGACAACATTATCATGAACCATAAGATAGCAGTCATATACAGAGCCATGAATAAAATCCTTCATGCGCTCGATCATTTTATCCTCTGGAAGTATAACATCGAACTGCTCATCAATGACAAGCTGATTATTCATCTCCACAAGTTCATCACAATTTTCTATAACTGCTTTTTGTAATTGCATACTAGTCCTTTACAGTGAAGCCGAGTTTTGTATAAAGAGCGAGAGCCCGCGTATTTCCTTCTATAAGTGTTAGTTCAACCGTCTTATGTCCCTGGGCTAAAGCATGGTTTACTCCATACTTAACAAGCTGCTCTCCATAGCCTTTTCTCTGGTACTTTGATGCAACAGCAAGGCACTGAATGTAATTACCCAAAAGAAGAATACTGCCTATAAGATTTTCTTCTGTCCGGTCTTCTCCGTCAAACAGAAAAAAGAAGCTTGAACTGTTGTTGGAAAAGAATTGCTTTATCTCTTCAAACTCAGAGGGTGTACTATCTCTTAACATAAAAGGTGTAATTCCGTTTTTCTTGCGCAGCTCATAAAAGACCTCGGATTCAAGCTCTATTTCCAGCTGGAAAAAATCCGGCACATACGTGACGGGACTGATTGTGACATCAGAATATTTACCTTGTCTGTAAATATACCGGATTTCTTTCATACTGATTTTTTTTCACCCCTATTCAAAAAAGGTAAGCATCGATCCGTCGGCTGTTGTTACTGAACAGGTCTTACCGCCCCAGTTTTGTTTTTCTACTTCTGATATATCGTTCCAGCCGGATTTCTTTACAAACTCATAGAGTTTTTCAATACCGGAAACCAGCATGAATCCTGCTGTACGTTTTTCACTTTCACCTCTGAACAAGTGAATGCCGGTAAAGGGTGCAATATGAAGAGCCTCAATTTCCAATGGAATATTATTTACACAGCCGTAAAGCCCGTTTCCGTCTTCATCGCGCTGTTCAATCTGGCCGTACCAGCCTAAATGTTTTTTAAACCACTCGATCGTTTTATCCATATCCATTGTATAATACACCGCTCCGGTTTCTTTTACCACATAACCCCGTTCATTAATTTCATTCATAAGTACCTTTCCTCCTGACAATGTTTTATAAAGACTGACAGGTTTATAGACCGATAGATTTGCTTTTTGCTTTCGTGCAGCAGACGGTGTTATGCCGTGAAACCTCGTGAATGCCCTGCAGAAGCTTTCACCTGTTTCATACTGATACTTTACCGCCAAATCCAGAATGCTGATATTAGTTTCCAGTAATTCATAGCCGGCACAAGTCAGTCTCCGATTGCGGATATATTCACCCGCAGTCACACCGCATAAAAGCGCAAACATTTTTTGAAAAATGAAGCTTGAAGTATAGACCTGCTGTGCAAGAGTATCCATACTGATACTCTCTGTGAGCGAGTCTTCTATTGTCTCAAGCGATCTTTCAATTCTTTCAAGCCAGTTCATATCAATCCTCTATAAGAAGGTATACTATAGTTACGATTTCCCTTCCTGACATTTTCTGCACAGTTTTGTCATTATTGAACAATGCAAAATATCAGGGTTTAATTTCCGGAACTGTGATAGTGCTTTATGCTGAAACGCCGGAAGGCGTATGACACCAGGTACAATGCACATCCTGCAATGTTATACTAGACATTTTTTTATCTCCTGAAAAAAACCGTAACATGCTGTTTCATCATTTTTAATGTATCTGCATCAGTCTCTTTCTCACCGGCCTCTTTTTCCTTTTTCTTAAATTCCTTCCACGAACTAAAAGATTCGATTATTTTTTTATAAGTGTTCATTCTTTTTTCAATGAGATTCATTTTTTCAACCGAATCAGAATACCACGGAGAATCAGGAAAGTCATTTACGACAAGACTGAAGTAATAATATGCTTTCGGGAAGAGCCGGACAAGATCCATAACAATCTGCTTTGATTTTTTTTGGCTTTCTTCATCGTCGCCGATCTCAGTTGCAATAACCCCTTTATCGCCTGTCTTCCATTGCGAAGGATGTATTCGGGAAAATATTTCTATACCTTTTTTGTATAATACATACGCAGGATCTTTATGCTGAACAAGAGAAGTATTCTGTGCTTCTCCCTTCATACTACGGCTGATATCAGTTTTTCCGCCACCAATCTGCTGTACTTGAGAAATCTTCCCCTTGTGTTTTTGAGAGAGCCTTTTGTACGCTTTGCAGACCTCTGCAAAAAGAAAATGATTCTTTACAGCATCTTCATCACTGGCGGTGTCGGGATGCAAATCCTTAACCCGTTTGTGATACGCTTTTTTAATGAGACTGAAATCAGAAGTTTCTACAATTCCTAAAATCTCGTAATCGCTGATCATTACAGCTCCTCTTACTTTGATTCATAGCTGAAAGGATTTTGTGCAGAATAGATAGAATCAAAAAATCCAAGATACGGAATGTCTTTTGTGATGCATTCTATACGGTATACCGTATATTCATCGTATTCAATACCGCCTTCTACGGTTGTCATGTAATGCAGTTCATTTAAAAAACCTTCCATCTCAACAAGCTTAAGAAAAAAAGGAAGCTTATCAAGCCAGAAATCACTTATTGCATTTTCAGATTTGTAGCCTTTTAACACGGTTTCAAAATAATGAGCCATAAAGTCTTTACGCTTTTGAACATCGCTTTCCCACCTGCACCAGCCCACGCCCTTTGACCAAGCATCGGCCAAATCGTACATAAACCAGCAGTACGCGCTGTCGTCAAAGTCGAAAGCGGTTATATTTCCGTTTTCATAATCTATACAGAAATTGCCGTCGTTGAAGTCCGCATGAATTAAACCGTAAGCATCTTTATCTTTTGGAAGCTTTCGGGCTTCATCGCACAGGTGTAAAAATTTTTCTTTAACTGCGTTCAATTCAGGGGGTATGTATTTTTCTATAAAGTTATTCCTCATTGCAGTAATCCATTCCGGCCGTCTCACATCCTCACTGAGCGGTTCATATTTCTGTGTCACCCGGTGCATATGCCCGATCATTTTTCCGTAGTTGTAAAAATATTCATCGATAGGAGCTCCGTCCCTGTAGCGGTAAGCGTTAGCAGGAAGGCTTTCACCTTTCGCCTTGGTAAAAACAACCGTGTAAAAATCCATTCCATTCACACTGATATTTTCTGCAAAGTTTCCGTTTACCGATTTTACAGAATTGCTGACTCTCACACCGTTTTCAAATAGGAAATTCACAAAATGCGTTTCTGCAAGTACATCATTAAAACTCCGGTCTTCGCGGAAACTTATGCGCACAACCAATTCTGCTGTATTCTTTTTATACATGAAAATAATATTCTGACAGCCTTCATGTCCGTCAAGCAGCGAAAAACATGTTCTGTCAAGATTGTATAAGGCGCAGATTCTATCTGCAATGTCAGTTTTTACAATTTTTACCGCTTCATCTCTTTGTATCAAATTCTTTCTCCCGTTACCTGCATTTGAAAAGTATCATCCGTTGCTATTTCTCCTATGTGAAAATTTCCATAGGCGCCTGTTACTGCCATGCCGCATCTTTTATAAATGCTTCCTAATTCGTCTACTGAATACAGCCTGATAGGGTCACAGTATATTTCATTTTCCCTTTGAACAGGTTTCCCGTATTCAAGATCAATACCGGCAAAGTACATTATTCTTTTTTCTTTGTCCCAGGTAAAATCTGCAAGAGCCATAGCCTTTTCACCGTACTGCCAGTTACGCACAGGGAAATGTTTTTGTGCATAAGAGGCATTGCAGATATCTATAAAATACTTACCGCCTTTTTTTAAAGCCCTTCCTGCAATAGCAAATATTTTTTCGTTTTCCTCATCATCTTCTAAATACCCGATGGCACCGTCCGCCATATTCAACACCACATCAAATTCTTCTTTGAACTGCACATCCCGTACATCCATACAGTGATAGACGTTATTGACTCCAGCAGACTGAGCCTGACGTTTTGCTTCTTCAATGTAGTCTTTAGTAATATCAATACCTGTAACAGAAAAACCGCGTTTACCCAGCTCTAAAGAATGGCGGCCGAATCCGCAGGCGAGGTCAAGAATTTTTTCGTTTCCTTTTAATTTTAATACATCACAAATAAAATCAACCTGATCCTTTGTTTCCTCAATCCATGACTGATTTTGAATACAGAGCGTCCAGATTTTTTTGTACCACTGTTTATCAGACTGGAAAACTCTTTTTACATCATCGTTGAACATAGTTCCTCCGTAAGTAATTCCCTCATGCAACTGATTATTTTCCATCTTTCGTCTACTGCTGCTCTTTGGTGTCCTCCGGTATACAAAACACAATCGGCACCCATTGCGAGAGAGGCCTCGAAGTCGTGATCCATATCTCCGACAAAAAGAATTTTTCCGGAATTTTCGATTCTTGCTTTTAAATCGCGCGCCTTATCAGTCTTACTAACAACTGAATAATCATCATTACCTACTACATATGTAAAATATTTTTCAAGACCCTTCTCTTTGACTTGAGTATTTAAGCTGTTCTGCTCGGAAGCTGACACAATATACTGAGAAACACCCTTTTGGTAAAATTTTTCGAGTACTTCAGGAATTCCTTCTGTTAAAGGAATACTTGAAAAATCAGCTTTGTACATTGTGTTATATTCTGCAGCAAGTTCTTTAAAATCTTCTTTTTCCAGATCGAAGCCGATATCAGTGTAGAAATTTCTAATAGGCATTTTAAATGCAGCGCGATAGACATCGAGGGTTATAGGATTCATTCCGCGATCCTGCATAAGAGTATTTACAATGCGAAGATTATACTCCACATCGTTTAGTATCGTACCGTTCCAATCCCACACAATTGATGAATACATAAAAATCCTTTTATCTGAATACTGAGCCTGCCCACGTCCTTAATTCCTCAGAGAAATCATTAAGATCCCCAAGTGTAATAATCTTATAACTGTACATAGTTAAAAGATAGATGTGCATTGAGGAACGTGAAAAATTATCAAAACAGTCTGTTAAAACCTTTGCCTGTTTTTTTGTGATATCATGCACAGACCAAAAAATATCGGCAGGAGCTTCTGTTTCTTGAACTAGTTTCTCCCTTATCTTTGCAAGCTGTTTTTCTACATAGCGGTCTCTCCAAACAGGAATAAGTGTCCGAAATAATTTCCAATCCGACTCAATGCACTCCATAACTGCTCCTTCATGTAAGAACGGCGTAAAGATCTATTACTCCGTCCGCTTTCCAACAGGAATATATAAGTCTATACGCGCCCTGTGTTCTGGGTCCGAAAACGGATCGTTCATGACAAACTCCAGAAAATCTCGCTCAGTATCCAAGCCCCAGGTGCTCACCGGAAGATAGTCTGTAACCACCTGCTTGTATACTAAACCGAGACGGTCACTCGTGTCATAAAACTCATACTTCAAAAAGAGTCCGCCCTTCACTGTTTTATACAATACTGAAGTATCCGACTCATTAAAACCTTCAGGAAGTACTACGCAGGCGTCCGATATTTTTTCATCATCAGCTTTTTCAGGCTCATCATAGGAAATACCAAAATACTGATGCACTGGCGGCGTTAAACCCTTCGGAAAAGCCCACTCAATCAGTCTTTGCCATAAGGCTCCTGTTTCCAAGTACGATCCTTTTTGGGTAACATAGGCTGCTCTCATGTCCTTTAGAATTGTTTCTTTTAAATTCATTTCAATTATCCTCCTTATAAAACTGGTTATAGGATAATTGTGCTCTAAACTTCGTTTTTCTTCTTCTATTATTATGCGTTTCTCTTCCTTTTTAATGCTCTGTTTTTTTCTGAATTCTGCAGGAGTACAGCCGGATCTTCGTTTGAATAGCTTGTTAAAATTGGACAGTGTGTTAAATCCTGCTTCAGAACTTATACTCAAGACTGATAAATCGGTTGATCTCAACAGTTCCCCCGCATACTCAATTCTCTTTTTTTGAATATAGTCTGTAATAGAGATTCCAAGTAAAGAAGAATAAAGACGGGACAGATGAAAGGGAGAAAGATTCGCAACAGAAGAAAGGATCTCCATAGAAATGTATTGCGTAAAATGACTATCTATATAAGCCCTTGTGTTTTCTATTCTGCGGTCAATCATACTTTATTCATTTTTCCTATGAGAAAGTGCTTTTTTACAAGATGTATTCATCTCCAATTATCCTGCATTTATGCTTCTTCGTCGATGTTTACATTATATATGGTAATATACATAAGAGTAAATAAAAAATGTGAATTCGTATTCTTTAAATCTTCAATCCCTCAATTCTAGCATAAGCATTCATTTATCTTGACAGTTTTAGCAACTGACACTTATACTAAAATGACAGAGTTGGAGAAAAAGTTAAGCAAGGGAGATATACTTACAAAGCAATGAATAAGCTTAATAAACGAAAATGCATCTTACACCTTAGCGCTCCTCTCGACAATTTTTACTCTTCCGAATTCTGGAAAGGGGCAAGTGACGAGGCCCTTAAACTTGGATATAACTTCATAAGTCTGAGCGGAGGATTACAAGTATCCTGGCTCAACGGAATCGAAATATACAGCAGGCTCAACGAAATCCGCTCCACACTGATGTACCAGATGCCCGATAAATCTTTGTTTGACGGCATTGTTATGTGGGGCGCACAGATGATGCATGATGCATCTCAAAACGCAATACAATCTCTCGTGGACTATTTTTCGCCCCTTCCAGTTGTATCTGTCGGATGGGAAGGAAGAGATGTTACATCTCTTTTTGTTGATAATTACAGCGGAATGAAAGAACTTGTATTTCATCTTATTCAGCTTCACGGACATAAAAATATTGCGTATTTAAAAAATGATGCTGCAATCGATAACAGTGAATTTGCTGAGCGCTATAAAGCTTTTAGAGATGCTTTAAAAGAATCAAATATCAGTTTAAATGAAGACCTGATTATTGAAGGTTCCGTCATTCAAGATGCCCTGCAGCACTTAAATACCCCGTACATTTCTTACAGCTGGTCTGTTTTAGCTATACAAGAACTTATTGATAATCGAAATCTTGTTCCCGGTAAAGATTTTACAGCTCTCATCGCACGCGATGACACTGCAGCCCTTGGGGCTATTGAGGAACTTGTCCGCAGGGGTTATAAAGTTCCTGAAGATGTTGCAGTTATTGGATTTGATAACATTATAGAAGGGCGCTGTTCTTCTCCTCCCCTAACAACAGTTTCACAGTCATTTCGAGAACAAGGCTCTGCTGCAGTTCGTAAGCTCGACTTCATATTTAAAAATAACGCTGAACCACATAAAGAGTCTATCAGTACAACAAGAGTTATAATCCGGGAATCATGCGGATGTATCAACAGATTTGCAAAAAATATTCTTGAGACTGAAACTCCGTCTTCTCATTCAGGTATTTCCCCGGACTTGCGAAATACCGGGATGAAGGAACTTCTAGAGCTCTCAAAAGGGGGCAGACGGGCTAATGATATATCACGTTCAGTAAATACAGCAGCAAAAGCCTTTTGTGACGCCGGGGAAGATCCCATGGAAATTATTCATCTTGTAGAAGAAATGGCTCAAAAAGGTGCTATAAATCAAAACACAAGAACCGCAGCAGATGTATTAGCCGGCGATATTGCTCAAAGACTTCAGTTAATGGATAAAATTAAAGCAGATAAAAGGCGTGAAACTCTGGATGCGATCGATCAAAGTATATTTGCAAGCTACGATATTAATGTCATACTTCCAAGCATAGAATCGGAGCTTCCCGCCCTTAGAGCATCTTCCTGCTATATCGTTTTATATGAAGATCCTCTTCGTCCTGACAAAAACGGAAAAATCTTATTGGCATATGTTAACGGTAAACATAAAGATATTCAAAATGACGACTCGAAACCATTTCCTGTATCATGCATTTTGCCCGAAACTCTCCTTCCCGATACATCTACACCGTATTCGCTTTTTATTCAAAGTCTGCATTTCGGAAGCCGCAGAATAGGATACTTAATACTCCAAGATGATGGTTCCGACGGAAGATCCTTTTCAAGCCTTGCACTTCGTTTAAGCGGTGCTCTGGAAGGCGCCTTATTGGTAAATGACCTTAACAAAAAAAGACAGGAATTGGAAAAAGCGTATGAAGAAATTCTTTCCTTGTCTAATCAGGACAGCTTAACACACCTGAGCAACAGACGGGACTTTGAAAGAGAACTGCAAGTTGAGCACCGCAGAATGATCAGACAAGAACAACCGGAAGCTCACACCTATAGTATTCTTTTTATAGATTTGGATAATTTCAAATTTTACAACGATACATTTGGCCATGACGTAGGAGATGCAGCACTCATTGCTTTTGCCCGGTTTCTCCCGACCTGTGTTAGAATCACCGACATTGTTGCCCGCTACGGAGGGGATGAATTTATATGTCTTTTGCCTGATACACCGATGGAAGGTGCAGTAATTGTCGCAGAAAGAATATTGAATACTTTAAAACAGATGGGAAATTTGATGGCAGAAATACAGACTATATCCGGCATGAGGCTCGATGTTCCCGAAAATAAATTGCTTTACTGCTCAATCGGCATTGCTTCCCAGGAAGGCGCAATGAGTCCCGATGAGTTAGTTAAGACAGCCGACGAAGGTTTGTACCTCGCAAAGAAAAACGGCAAAGGCTGCTGGGCTGCTTCACAAAAATAGGTTACTCAATTACTTATCTTTGTATTCTTCCTTATAGCGTGTACTGTTTTTTTCGAGCCATTCATCAAAATTATCTTTCAAATCTCCTGCTGTCACTATAAAGGCCTGAATAAATTTCTCACCGAAAATGCCCGCCTTAGAGGCAATAATTGCAGCATCATTAAAACAAAGCCGTATTGCCGTCTGCTTTGCAGCAGTCCATTTTTCACTGTCCCATACTTTATCATATTTCATGTAGTAATACAGATAGGTTGCTTCTATTATATTCCTTTCATAGTCAAAAATATCTCTCTCAAGCTGTTTTGTAATCTGACGCGTAAAAGACTCAACTGAATAATCAACTTTTTCTTTAGAACCAAAGGCCCATAGGTTAAAAAGTAATAAACAGAATAAAACGGTTGTCAAAACTTTTTTCATGGGAATCTCCTCTTTAAAATTATTTAGAAACATAAGAAAACATCAACTAACCATATCCCTACTCCATAATCTTCACAACCTCTGCAAATTCTTTATACTTTTTCGATCTCGGCGTGTATGCACCGACTCCCACAGGAATCAAACTCATAAGAACTTCCCCATCTTTCGCCCCGAACAATTCAGCTAATTCACTGCGGGCAATCACCGGATCATTCATCCAGCAGGCGCCTAAACCCTTTTCATGAACAGCAAGTAAAAAGTTCTGAACAGCAGCCCCAATAGATAAGATATCCGGGTTGCTGTATGTTTCCATAAGCTCTTTATAAGAATAACCCTTATCCAAAAAAGCCTCTTCCAGACGTTTATCATAATAGTCGAGCTTTCTCATAAAAACAGCAACACAGACGGGCGCCTTCGTAAAAAAAGTAAGCATCTTATTACGCGCTTCAAGATACACATCATCATACTTCATACCTAAAGAATCCAGCACTTCTTTTTGTTTTTTGCATAGAATCGCCGCAGCTTCTTGAAGCACAGCCTTATTACGAATTACTACAAATTTCCAGCACTGGCTGTTGCAGCCGCTGGGAGCTGTGACCGCTGTTTTTAAGCATTCAATTATTTCGCTCACTGGAACATTGTCGTCTGTGTATTTTCTTATGCTTCGCCTGCTTGAAGCCAAGGTATAAAAATCTATCATATTACTCCAAATCCTCTTCATCAATTAAAGCATCAACAAGTTCTATCAGTTTTTTTTGAGCATCCTCATCGTTGTCCCAAAGTTCCATGGCATCAAAGCAATACATTTCGGCTTCGGATTCATCACCATAACCATAAGAATCAGCGGTTTCAGCAGGAAGTTCCTGCAAGTGTATAAGGAAGGGAATAACATGAGGGTTTGCACCAACGGCCCTATCGAACTGTTTTTGGATTTCTTTATCAGTCTTTTTCTGCTTTATTGCAAGAAACAAAGAACTATACTGCATACAAGCAGTATCTTCTTTATAGTCTTTAATAATTTTCAGAGCATCGGCATATCTTTCTAAAAACAGATACCAATTTACAAGAGAATACCGCAAGCCTTGATTATCATTTGGATTTAGATTCAATAATTCCTCAAGACACTGTACAGCTTTTTCACGATTACCGTTTTCCCACAGTGCAAAGCCATAATCAGCCTGAAGGCGCATGAAATCCCGTGTTTCCAGCAAACCCCAAAAATGTCCCTTATTTTCTTTAAAGTATTCTTCATCATACTGCTCTTTAAAAAGTGAAATTCCTTTAAGATAGAATTCCTCTTTTTTCTCAAAACTGGAATGAGCATTGGCCAGAACATAGTATGCTTCTATATTTTTAGGATTTAATTCCATTGCCTGCCGTGCAAGCCTCTTTTTCTGAACTACAGAATCCGTCTCCCATGCCAGTGCCAAAAGATCATCCGCCTTCTGCCAGTCATCCATTTTTTTTAAATCAAAACCAGGATCAAATGGTATACTCATATTGATTCTCCTTTACTTAGTATTTTCATCCCCTTCAAAGGCCCGTTCTCAAGTTTTATTGACTCTAGAATGGCATAAAGAATTTTAGGATCCTTAAAATCAAAATTATTATCTGAAGCATATTCAAGATAGAGAGTTTTATTTTCCATTCTGTAGCCGTAATAAAAGGTTCCGGCAGTTCTTTCATCTTTTTCAAGACTGGTTTTTAAAAGAGAATGACTGGTTCCATAAGGACCTGTTACCGCTTCAATGTAATCCTGCCCCTTTATAAGAATGCCCCGCCCCCATTTTAAACCGAATGGATAAAGAGAGCGGTGACAGTCTGCATAATTTTTTATCTCAGTTACCTCACCAAACCCGATGAGAATGTGTTCAACAGTAAGAGCTCCTCGTTTATCAGCCATTTTTCTCCTCTAAAAAATAGCAGCCGTCAATTTTTTTGGTTGCCTGCCCGCCGAATAGAACTTTTCCGTTTTCATAGCGGAGCTTCACCTCATTATACACCATAAAAGCGCTTCCCTGTTCAACTGACATTGCCTCTGTCGTCCAGTTTAAATGTTTACGCGCATAATAGGCAAAGGCGCTGTTTCCCGAGCCTGTCGCAGGATCTTCAAGATAGCCGTACTTTGGAGCAAAAACCCTAGTGTGCGCAAAATG
>Ga0116183_1004700_pt1 | contig 13286 bp, 9 predicted proteins | sample AD_UKC078_MetaG_FD_89753 | JGI IMG/M metagenome (GOLD analysis project Ga0116183, IMG submission 89753) | Active sludge microbial communities of municipal wastewater-treating anaerobic digesters from USA - AD_UKC078_MetaG | ecosystem: Engineered > Bioreactor > Anaerobic > Digestate | place: USA... | reverse complement strand
CTCAAAATGTACCAGAGCGAAATGTTCACGGTGCCAGCCAGTCTGGCGGGAATTTGCGGACTTTCGATGCCGTGCGGCCGGACCGCGTCCGGGCTGCCCGTCGGCCTTCAGATCCTCGGACCAGTACTCGGCGAGTGTGCGGTGTTGCGGGCAGGACGGGCGGTGGAAACTGCGACATGACGAACAACGAGGCAAAAAAGACGGTCAATCTTGAGGAGCGGTTCTTTAACGGACGCGCCCGACTCTGTTTTGGCGATGCCTCCCACGCTTATGCGAAGTGGGAAGCGCCGACTGTCATTATTGCCGACGGTCCGTATGGGCTGGGCAGTTTTCCCGGAGATCCGTTTTCCACAGACGAGTTGGCAGAATGGTATGAGCCACATGCCAAAGCGTGGTACGATTTTGCATTGCCGTGTGCGACGCTGTGGTTCTGGAATTCGGAGCGAGGATGGGCCACGTGCCACAACATGCTTGAGACGTGCGGGTGGGAGTTCAGAAATTGCCATATCTGGGATAAAGGAATGGCGCATGTCGCGGGTAACTGCAATACGAAAACGATCCGTAAATATCCTGTCGTAACAGAAGTTTGTGTGCAATACACACGGAAGAATCGATTGAAATCGAATGGAGCCCTGCTGCCTCTGAAAGAATGGCTGCGGAGCGAATGGGTGCGTAGTGGGTTACCGCTTTCGATGACCAATCAAGCCTGTGGTGTGAAAAACGCCGCTACCCGCAAATATTTCACCTCCGATCATCTTTGGTATTTCCCGCCTCCGGATGCGTTTGCGCGGTTGGTCGTTTTTGCGAATACACACGGCGATCCGCGTGGGCGTCCTTATTTTTCAAGTGATGGCAAGGCGCCGTTGACTGCGAAGCAATGGAGCGGAATGAGAGCGAAATTCACATGCGAGGTCGGGGTGTCGAATGTGTGGCGTGAGTCGGCTGTGCGTGGGCAAGAACGGTTGAAAGGCGAAAAGGGGTGTACCCACATGAATCAAAAACCACTTGTCTTGCTCGAACGGATTATCCAAGCGTCTTCTGATAAAAGGGATGTGGTATGGGAACCGTTCGGGGGGCTGTGTTCCGCGACGGTGGCCGCTGGTCGGTTGATGCGTCGTGCGTGTGCGGCCGAAATCAACCCTGTTTTCTATAAAGCCGCCGTGGAAAGGTTGAGAAATGAAGAAGACGAATCCCGTCTCCTTGAAAACGCATTCGGCTGAACCGAGGCCGGTGCTGCCTGATCGCGAGTGGGAGCATTTCGTCCTATGGCGACGGGTCAAGGACGCGCTGAACGCGCTCCCGATTCATTTCAGGAGTGATACCTTCATTGAAGGGATCAACGCGACAGACATCTTTACGCTCAGCTCAGCGTTGGGCGCGACGATTGAGAATCAGGTTGTTGAAACCCTGAACCAAATGCGGAGTGTGTGGGATAGTGAAAGCCGGTATCAAACGTTTGCTTTTATTCGCCAGCCGCAAAGCTTCCCCGATGTCGTGTTGAGAGATGTGTCGGACGTAAAGTCTGTGCCAATAATGGGTATTGAACTGAAGGGGTGGTATCTGATAGCAAAAGAAGGAGAGCCCAGCTTGAGGTTTACGCAGACTCCCGATGCATGCGCTCCGGCTGATTTGATTATGGTTGTTCCGTGGGTTTTGGGAAATGTCATTTCAGGTCGCCCCAAAATCTACTCGCCTTTTATCGAATCTGCGCGGTATGTCGCGGAATATAGAAACTATCATTGGGAGTATCTCCGGAATGCGAAGACGGATCCTTCAATCCGCATTCCTGCCGGAATCGCTCCATATCCTTCCAAAGCAGATGAGAGCACCGATACGCCGGTTTCAGACAAAGGGGGGAATTTCGGACGTGTCGCCAGGACCGGTATCATGGATGCCTACATGTCACGGACAAAGGAGATGCCTCTTTGCGGTATCAAGGCGACCTACTGGTTAGATTTCTTTAAAATTTTTCATCAGGATGCTCAGGAGCCGGAAATAGCCGCTGCACTTGAAAAATTACGTTCCAGAATAGAAGTCGAGCCGGTGTCGGCATCTTTTAACAAGGAGGAAATTCTTTTGGTATTAAGCACGTTGGAAAGGTCTTGGTTCGCATGATTCCGTATTTGGTTACTATCGGTTTGGAGACGCACGTTCAGCTCAAGACCGCCACCAAGATGTTTTGCGGGTGCAGCCTGACTTTCGGCGAAGAGCCGAACACCACGGTTTGCCCGGTCTGCATGGGATATCCGGGCGCGCTGCCGGTACTCAACCGCGAGGCGGTTCGATTGACGGTTATCTCCGGTCTGATGTTGGGGTGCGAGATCAGCCGTCACAGCATCTTTGACCGCAAGAACTATTTTTATCCGGATATGTCGAAGGACTATCAGATCACGCAGAACACCTATCCGCTCTGCCTGGGTGGCGGTGTCACGATCGAGACGCCAGAGGGACCGAAACGCATCCGTATCCACCACATCCACATGGAGGAGGATGCGGCGAAGATTAACCACTACGCTCGTTTCAGCGGGGTGGATTTCAACCGCTGCGGCACGCCCTTGATCGAGATCGTGTCCGAGCCTGATCTGGCCTCGCCGGACGAGGCGATGGCGTATCTCCATGCCCTCAAGCAGATCCTCGTGTATGCGGGAGTGAGCGACTGCAATCTGGAAGAGGGCAACATGCGGTCGGACGTGAACATCAGTGTGCGTCCCGCAGGTCAGGAACAGCTTGGGACGAAGGTGGAGATCAAGAACATGAACACCTTCAAGGGCATTCATGCGGCACTGGAGTATGAGATCGCGCGTCAGCTGGCCGTGGTCAGGGGCGGTGGAACACTGGTGCAGGAGACGCGGCGCTGGGATCCTGAACTGGGCGAAACGCAGTCGATGCGCAGCAAAGAGGATGCGCTTGACTACCGCTATTTTCCTGAGCCGGACTTGGTGCCGGTTGAGTTGTCCGAGGCGCAGATCGATTCGTGGCGGGCGCAGTTGCCCGAGGCGCCGGCTGCGCGGCGCACGCGCATGATGGCCGAGTACGGCATCCCCGAGTATGACGCTGGCGTGCTGGCTGACGTGAAGGAGAACGCTGATTTCTTCGAGGCGGCGGCGCGGGCGTGCAAGCCCGAACTGGGCAAGATGGTGTCCAACTGGTTCATGACCGAAGTGATGCGGCTTCTTTCCGAATCAGGAGCGGGCGTGGACGCATGTGCGTTGACGCCTGCCGCGCTGGCGGAGTTGGTCACGCTGGTGGATGAAGGAGTGATCAACGGACCCACAGCCAAGGAACTGTTACCCGAAGTGTTCGCAAAGGGCGGTTCACCGCGCGCTATTGTTGACGAGCGTGGACTCGCGCAGGTGAGCGACGTGTCGATGCTGGAGGCATTTATCGCTCAAGTATTTGCAGAGAACGCGAAGACGGTCGCAGATTTCCATGCCGGAAAAAAGGCGGCTGCTGGGTTCCTCGTGGGACAGGTGATGAAGTTGAGCAAGGGCAAGGCCGATCCGAAGCAGGTGGGCCGTTTGGTGGCCGAACGGCTGGCGGAGGGACAGTAGGGGACTATTGCGGCTTTCCCGCGAGCGATTTTTTTGGCAAACTCTTTCCTTCGTACGGCAAGCAAGGAGAACGACGGTGACTTCTAACGACGATTATGTGCTGCAGCTTCTACTAGAGCAAGGCTATGTGACGGCCGACCAGATTGATGCGGTCGTGGGTTCAATCAGGCAGGAGGGCGAAACCTCGCTTGATATTTTGGTCCAAACGGGGGTCGTCTCTGAAGATGACGTGCTGGCCTTGGTTGCCGCGCAATTCGGTCTCGACTATGTGCACGTGAATGTAGACGCCATTGATCCGGCCGTCGTGGACCGGGTACCCAGTTCGGTCGCGCGCAAGTATGGCGTTGTTCCGGTCCTGGCCGATGAGGTGTCAGTGACCGTGGCGCTAAGCGATCCGATGGCGTACGATACCATCGACAGTCTGCGTTATGTGCTCAAGACTGACGTGCAGGCGGTGGTTGCGCCGCGCAGCGAAGTCAGAGAGGCGATGAACACTCTCTATCCCGAAGAGTTCGAAAGCATCTTCGGGGAGGACGATCCCAGTATTGACGTTGAGGAGAAGAAGACGGGCGACGATGGCTCGGACGCTAAAGACTCGGACGCCCCAGTCATTCGCCTCGTTAGTTTGCTCCTGACCGAGGCGGTCAAAATGCGTGCATCCGACATTCATCTGGAGCCGATGGAGCGTCATTTCCGTGTGCGTTACCGTATTGACGGCGTGCTGCGCGAGGTGGAGCGTCCGCCCAAACGCCTGCAGGCGGCGATCATCAGCCGCGTCAAGATCATGTCCAACATGAAGATCTCGGAAAAACGCGTGCCGCAGGACGGCCGTATCCAGATCAAGGTGCAAGGCCGCGATCTTGACCTGCGTGTCTCGTCGGTGCCGACCAACCACGGCGAGAGTATCGTCATGCGTATCTTGGACAAGAGCAATCTTGCGCTCGGCTTGCCCCAGCTCGGATTCCTGTCGGATGACCAGAACAAGTTCGAGCGGCTGATCGGCCTGCCGGACGGCGTGTTGCTGGTGACCGGTCCGACCGGTTCCGGTAAGACCACCACGCTCTACGCGTGCTTGGGTCAGATCAATCTGCCGGATCGTAAGATCATCACCGTGGAAGACCCCGTGGAATACCAGATGTCCGGCATCAATCAGGTGCAGGTGAACAGGGACGTGGGGCTTGACTTTTCGGCAGCGTTGCGTTCGATTTTGCGTCAGGCCCCGAATATTGTGATGATCGGTGAAATCCGTGACCACGAAACTGCGGACATCGCAATGGAGGCAGCGCTGACCGGTCACTTGGTTTTCAGCACGCTGCACACCAATGACGCTCCCAGCGCCGTGACGCGTCTGTTGGACATCGGGGTTAAACCCTTCTTGGTTGCGTCCGCCTTGCGCGCGGCGATGGCGCAGCGCTTGGTGCGCTCGATTTGCGATAAGTGCCGCGCGGAGTATGTGCCGACGGAACGAGAACTGAAGATGCTCGGGGCAATCTCCCAAAACGCCAAGTTCTCAACGACGTCAACCATGTACAAGGGCAAGGGATGTGCGAGTTGTTCCCAGAGCGGCTACAAAGGCCGTAAAGGTATTTTTGAGATTTTCCAGATTGACGATTCGATCCAACGCCTGATCTTTGATCAAGCGCCTGCCACGGTGTTGCGTACCCGCGCGCGAGAGATGGGCATGCGGACGTTGCGTGAGGATGGAATGTTAAAGGTTGCCTCGGGCGTGACCACGCTTGAGGAAGTGTTGCGGGCCACAATGGGAGATGCAGACTGATGAGTACAGATATCAACATGAACGATTTGTTGCAGGTAACGGTTAATGAAGGATCTTCCGACCTGCATATCCGCGTGGGTGTGCCGCCGATGCTGCGTATTCACGGCTCGCTGACACCTTTGGACAGTCCGCCGCTTACCGCCGAAGACACCGAGACACTGGCGCGCTCGATCATGGCGGAGGACAAGCAGCAGGAGGTGGAGCAGTGCGGCGGCGCGGACTTCTCTCTGCCGTTTGGCGATCTGGCCCGTTTCCGTGTGAGTGTCTTCAAGGAGCGTGGCAACTACGGCATTGTGCTGCGCCAGATCCCGAACAAGCTACTGACGTTGGAGCAGATCGGTCTGCCGGAGCAGGTCAAAGAACTGCTGTTCAAGCCCCGCGGACTGATCCTGGTGACCGGCCCTACCGGTTCCGGTAAAACCACGACGCTGGCGTCGATGATTGATATCATCAACCAAGAGCGTGACGTGCACATCATCACGGTGGAAGACCCGATCGAATATTACCACCCGCATAAAAAATCGGTGGTGACCCAGCGCGAGATCGGCCATGACGTGCCTACCTTCGCCGAGGCCATCCGCCGCGCGCTGCGCCAAGACCCGGACGTGATATTCGTCGGCGAAATGCGTGACTTGGAAACCATGCAGGCCGCGATCACGGCTGCGGAAACCGGCCACTTGGTCTTCGCGACTCTGCATACCACCGGCGCTTCCGCGACGGTCGACCGTATCGTGGTCGCCTTCCCCATTGACCAACAGGAGCAGGTTCGCACGCAGCTTTCGGTGGGTTTGGTCGCGGTGATCTCGCAGTTGTTGCTGGCGCGCGTGGATAAGCCCGGACGCGTTGCGGCGTTTGAGATTATGATCTCGACGCCGTCGATCCGCTCGCGCATCCGCGACAACAAAACCTTCCAAATCAACTCCGACATCCAGACCGGTGCGAAGTACGGCATGATCTCGCTCGATTCGCACTTGATGAGCCTTTATCTGGGCGGACTGATTTCGTATGACGATCTGGTGACGAAGTCGCAGGATCCTGACACGTTGGTCCAGAAACTGAAGGAAGAGTTGCAGACAAGGAGGTAAGGCATGTCGGGAGAAACTTTGGCACCGGTTACGCCGGCGTATGACCCTTTGCTTGATCTGGTGGTCAGCAATGGGATCATCGATCTGGAGCAGGCCGATGAATTGCGCGGGGATCAAGCGAACACAGGACGTCCGATCCGGCAACTGCTGGTCGACAACGGCTTTGTGAGCGAAGATGATCTGCTGGGAATGATGGCAGCCTATCAGGGATGCGATGTCGTTGACCTCTCGGTTATGGCTCTGGATCCCGAGGTGATCCAGAGTATTCCAGCCAGTGTCGCCCGCATGTATAGCGTCCTGCCGATCTATGCAACGGCCGGGACCGTCACGCTCGCCACGTCGAATCTGGTCGATCCACATGTGATGGATGAGCTTATGTTCGTCCTGACCAAGGACGTACAGTTCGCAATGGCGCGCCAGAAGGATGTGGCGGACCTCGTCAAGGAACACTACGGGGATGAAAGCGCGTCGGTTTCCGACATGCTCAACAGCTTGGAGTCTGACCTGACGCTGGATACCTCGCTGGATGTGGACGAGACCGACGACAAGAGTCTGGAATCAGCGGCTTCGGCTGCCCCGGTCGTGCGGTTCGTAAACCTGGTGTTGTACCAGGCCGTGACGGACCGGGCCTCTGACATTCACTTCGAGCCGTTCGAGACCGATTTCAAGATCCGCTACCGCGTAGACGGCGCGCTGTACGAGATGTCGCCGCCGCCGCGCCGTCTGGCGCTGCCGATCATCTCGCGCATCAAGGTCATGTCCGGTCTGAACATCGCCGAACGCCGGGTCCCGCAGGACGGCCGTATTGCGTTGACCGTGGCGGGCCATCAGGTGGACCTGCGTGTGTCGTGTTTGCCCACCGCCCATGGCGAAAGCGTGGTGTTGCGTGTGCTCGACCGTAGCGCGGTCTCGCTCGACATTGAAAACATTGGGTTGCCTGAAGATATCTACGAAGTGTTGACGATGGACATCGAGAAGCCCAACGGCATCATTGTCGTGACGGGGCCGACCGGTTCCGGCAAGACCACGACGCTCTACTCCTGCCTGCGGCGTATTAACTCGGTCGAGTCTAAGCTGCTTACGGCAGAGGAGCCCGTCGAGTATGATATGGACGGCATCGTTCAGGTACAGATCAATCCCAGCGCCGGTAACACCTTTATCAAGGTGCTGCGCGCCTTCCTGCGTCAAGACCCTGACATTATCATGATCGGCGAAATTCGTGACTTGGAAACCGCCGAGATTGCGGTGCAGGCGTCGCTGACCGGCCACTTGGTCTTCAGTACGCTGCACACCAACGACGCAGCCGGCGCGGTGACGCGACTGATCGATATGGACGTCGCGCCGTATCTGATCGCCTCGACTTTGGAGGCAGTGCTGGCGCAACGGTTGGTGCGTACGATCTGCCTGAACTGCAAGGAGGGGTATGTGCCGGATGACGATACGCTGGAACGCATGGAACTCAAACGTCAGGATGTCGGCGATCGCTCGTTTTACTACGGTCGCGGATGCTCCAAATGTAACGGAACCGGCTACAAAGGCCGGAAAGGCGTGTTTGAGTATCTGCGCGTGAGTGATCCGATCCGCGATCTGATCAACGAGCGGCGGCCGACCCTGTTCATCCGTGAACGCGCGCGTGAATTGGGCATGCGTACCATGCGTGAGGACGCCATCCGTAACGTGCTGGACGGCTACACGACGGTCGATGAGATTTTGCGTTACACGTAAGAGAGTAAAGAGAGACGGTATGGAAAACGTTGTGATCATTGGAAGCGGCCCGGCAGGACTGACGGCAGCAATCTATGCGGCTCGGGCCAGTTTGAATCCTATTGTGATCGAGGGGATGCAGCCGGGCGGTCAGCTCACGCAAACCTCAGATGTCGAGAACTTCCCCGGGTTTGAGGATCCGATTACGGGTACAGAGCTCGTCACCGCCATGCGCAAGCAAGCCGAGCGTTTGGGTGTACGCTATATGATGGATGAAGTCACGGGATGTGACTTTTCGGGTGAAACCAAAAAGCTCTCGCTGATGGTCGGCGACATGCTGGAAACCCGCACCGTGATTATAGCGACTGGCGCTAGCGCTCGTTATCTGGGGCTCGATTCGGAACAAAAACTAATCGGCAAAGGCGTCTCGGCCTGTGCCACGTGCGACGGCGCGTTTTTCAAAGGACGCCCCGTGGCGGTCGTCGGCGGCGGTGACACGGCGATGGAGGAGGCCCTCTATCTGTCGCGCATAGCATCGCATGTGACCGTCATCCACCGCCGCGACGAGTTCCGCGCGTCCAAAATTATGGCGGATCGCGTACTCGCCGCGCCGGCCATCGACGTGCGCTGGGATTCGGTGGTTGAAGAGGTGCTGGATGTCGCCAAGGGCGAGGTCACCGGTCTGCGCCTGCGTAACGTCAAGACCCAAGCGATTGACGACCTGCCCGTCGAGGGTGTGTTCATGGCGATCGGACACATACCCAATACGGCAGCCTTCGACGGCCAGTTGGAACGCGACGACGAAGGTTACATCGTTACGGAGAACACGCGCACGTCAGTGCCCGGCGTGTTCGCTGCGGGCGATGTTCAGGACCGCCACTACAAGCAGGCGGTCACGGCGGCGGGAACAGGCTGCATAGCGGCGTTGGAGGCCGAGCGGTTCCTGGTCACACACGGATAATATGGCTGAGTTTTTCGACAGAGAGTATACGGCCCGGGAAGCGTACGGACGTCTCTACCAGTATGCCCGGAAATACCGCGGACGCCTGTTGGTCGGCCTGCTGGCCGGCCTTGTCACGGCCGGTTCGTGGGTGCCGATCTTTCAAGTCATTCAGCCGGTTTTAAGGCAAGTACAACGGGCCGATGAGCGAAGCCACGGGATCATGCCCGCCGCTCAAGAGGCCCCGCCTGCAAGCCCCGCGCCGCCGCATGCTACGCTTGATGACGACCTGAAGGATCTGATCAAGCAGGATATCGCCGGCGCACGCGATGGCAAACGTGAAGTCGCGTTGCCCGCTTGGTTCGACAAAGCGGAGAGTTACGCCAACCGTTTGGGCATCACCTTTCGCGACGCGCAGGGCCACATGACCGGCCAATTGCTGATGCTGACGCTCTTCGTAGTGCCGCTCGTGATGCTGCTGAAGATGGTCGCGATGTACATGAACAACTACTTCCTGCGCTGGACCGGTGCCAAGGTGGTGCAGGATTTCCGCGTGGCCATGTTCCGCCATCTGCAATCTCAAGGGTTGCATTTTTTTGGGCGGACCGATGTCGGGCAGTTGATGAGCCGTTGTACCAACGATCCGCAGCAGGTGGATCATGTGATCTCGCATACGCTGGCGGATCTGTGTCGCGCGCCTTTTGAAATTCTCGTGGCGGTCGGGTATGTGATCTACTTCGCCATCAAAAACAACATGCTGGAAACCTTGGTGCTGGTGCTGTTCGGGTTCCCGTTGATTCTGTTGCCGATGGCGGTCTTGGGTTCGCTGGTGCGCCGTTGGTCGCGCAGGGCCCTGCACCGCATCTCGTTCATCTCCTCGAAGATCCATGAAAATCTGACCTGCATCCGTGTGGTGAAGGCCTACCATACCGAAGAATACGAGATTGAGAGATATCGGAAAGTCAATCAGCACTATGTGAAGAGTGTGCTGCGTGCGCTGCGGATTGAGTTACTGATCACGCCTTCGGTGGAGTGCGTAGGCATCTTTCTGATCTTCGTCTTCGTGATCTACTGCTTCTTCCGCAAGATCGCGATTCATGAAATCGTGCCGCTGCTCGTGCCGTTCTTCGTGGCCTACCGGCCGATGAAACAACTCGGCAAGGTGCAGGCCCAAATTGAGCGGGGACGCGCGGCGCTGACCCGCATGTTTTCACTGTTGGATACGGATTTCAGTCTGCCGCTGGCGGCGGATCCGGTGCGCAAGGCGAGCTTTGATGACCGCGTGCGCTTTGACCACGTTGATTTCCGTTATGGCGAAGGACCGGAACTGACCATCAAAGACGTATCATTTGAGATCCCGCTCGGATCGGTCGTCGCGGTGGTCGGCGGCACTGGCTCAGGCAAGACCACGCTCGCCAACTTGCTGGCCCGCTTCTACGATCCGGTTGCGGGTTCGGTCTCTATGGACGGCATCGATATGCGCCAGCTCGATATCGGCGATTTACGCAGCTTGATCGGCGTGGTGACGCAGGAAACCGTGCTGTTCAATGACACGATTGCATTCAACATCGCCTATGGTACGCCGGATGCCACGCGCGAGCAGATCATCGCAGCCGCCAAGTTGGCGAACGCGCATGACTTCATCATGGCGCAGCCCGAAGGCTACGACCGCGTGGCAGGCGAAAAGGGATTTGCTCTGAGCGGCGGCGAACGGCAGCGCGTGGCGATCGCGCGCGCGATTCTCAAAAATCCGCCGATCCTGATTCTGGACGAAGCGACCAGCGCGCTGGACACGGTGACCGAGCGTCTGGTACAGGATGCGATTAACAAGCTGATGGCGAACCGCACGACGTTTGCAATTGCGCACCGGCTGAGCACGATCCGCAACGCCGATCTGATTTTAGTGCTGGACAAGGGCCGCATCATCGAGCGCGGGACACATGAGCAGCTCTACACGGCGTCCGGAGCGTACCGGAAGCTGTGCGATATGCAGATGCTGTCGTGAGGCGCTTGCAAAACCCCTCGTGGCATGGGCGTCCCGCCCATGAAAAACACGGGCAAGATGCCCGTGCCACACCTGCAAACAAGGGGTTTGCAAGAGACGAGGCGTGATCAGGCAGACGTGGCATGGGCGTCCCGCCCATGAAACACGGGCAAGATGCCCGTGCCACACCTGCGATCAGACAGACGGGGACGGTGGGAGGGAGAGAGAAATGGGGAAGCACAAGGGGAATCTTGAGTCGCGCATTTTCAGGGCGGGGGGCTTCGTCCTGATCGCGCATATCTTGTTCAAACTGGCGGGGTTGATTCAGGCGAAGGTCATGGGGCACTACCTGCCGCAGACGACATTTGATGTCGTCTACGCTTTCGCTTTTGAGAACTGCATCTTCATGTTATTCCTGATCGGCGAGGAGGTGCTGGGGCCGGCATTCTTGCCGGTCTTCATGCGCGAATTGGACATCGAGTCAGAAAAAAGCGCTTGGTCGTTCGCTAACACTGTCCTAACCTTGCAGTTCATCTTGCTCGTCATCGTGGCGTGCGCATTGTGCCTCGCGCCGTCACTAGCCGTCAACGTGCTGACACATTGGCGGCCGGATTCCACTCCGGAGAAATATGCGTTGGCGACACAAAGCGTTCGAACGTTGGCGCCAGCTTTGATCGGCTTGTCGCTGGGCTCGACAACCTACGTGCTGCTCAACAGCTACAAGCGTTTCTTTCTAGCGGCCTTCGGTGATGCCGTGTGGAAATTTGCAGTGGTGTTTTTCCTGGTCATTGGCGCGATGTTTGCGTACGACAGCGCGCAGGTGCTGATGTGGGGGCTCGTCGCGGGGTCGTTGTGCAAGGTCGGTACGCACCTCTTCGGCCTGCGCGATAAACTGCACCACTTCCGTCCCGAGCTTGCATTCTCGCATCCGGCCTTCAAGCGTTTCTGTTGGTTGGCACTGCCGCTGCTGGCCGGAATTCTGATGGCCAAGGTCCGCGATACGGTGAATAGCGTTTACCTGTTGAGCGCTCTGGATCAATCCGGACTGATGCAGGCCAACTCGATGGGACGCAAGTTACAGAGCACGTTGCTTTTCCTGATTCCCTATACGCTGTCGATCGCGGCCTTTCCCTTCTTCTGCGAGCTGGTTGACAGAAATGACCACCAAAAGCTCGGCGAATTGGTCACCCGCTTTGGGCGTATGCTACTCTCGGTGTTTGCGCCTTTCTCTCTGTTTGTCGCTGTGGCTGCCGTGCCCTTTACTTCATTGATTTTCAGGGGTGGGCACTTCGATGCGGTGGCGGTGCAGCGGACGGCGGTCTCGCTCGCCTGCTACACCCTTGTGCTCCCTGCTGCCGCGATCGAAGCGCTGGTGATGCAGGCTTTTTTCGCCAACCGCCGCATGCTGGCGGTCACGCTCATCGGCATCCTTTTCTCTTCGTTCAGCATCCTGGTTAGTTGGGTGGGGCTCAAGGTGAGCGGCGGACACGATTTGCTGCTGCTCGCATTCATCGCGGGCGGGTTCACGCTTTCACGCACATTCAAAAGCGTGGCATTGGTGGAAATGCTCAAGAAAAATGCGCCGGTTTTCCCGTTTCGCCAGACAGTGGCCTTTCTGCTTCGCGTAGGGCTGGCCGCTGGTTTGGCGTCCGGGCTGAGTTGGCTGCTGCTGGAGCGGGTGCCGATGATCGCCGACCTGCACGGGCGGACGGGCGACCTGATCAAGCTATCCGTCGCAGGGGCGGCGTTCGGTCTGGTCTATCTCATTGCCGCCTACGTACTGCGCATCAGTGAAATCCATGAACTGTTCACGTTGCTCTGGAAGGGTCGGCGTCGCCCGAGCCCGAGTTGATGACTTAGCCGATCATCCAGGCTGTACCACCGCTCGATCGAGACCCTTGTCCGTGTGTTCAGTGTATTCCGTGGTTCCCAAACCCCGAGCCATGCCCCTCCCACAAAAACCTTCGTGCCCCTCGCGTGAGAAAAAAACGAGCAACACACCCCTGTCACCAACCGATTACACCCCACGCTAAATCATTCTTGGTTGTGTAGATAATATGTGCTACGGTGTAACCACGAAATGGGGAGTCCTATGGCGAAATGTTCATTAACAGCGTTTGTCGAGCGTGAGGGAGACGGTTTTGTTTCCCTCTGTCCCGAACTGGACATTGCCAGTCAGGGAAAAACGGTTGAAGAGGCTGCGGCTAACTTGCGGGAGGCTGTTGAACTCTACTTGGAGTGTGCT
>Ga0116183_1004680_pt1 | contig 13320 bp, 8 predicted proteins | sample AD_UKC078_MetaG_FD_89753 | JGI IMG/M metagenome (GOLD analysis project Ga0116183, IMG submission 89753) | Active sludge microbial communities of municipal wastewater-treating anaerobic digesters from USA - AD_UKC078_MetaG | ecosystem: Engineered > Bioreactor > Anaerobic > Digestate | place: USA... | reverse complement strand
CTCCATCTTCTCCCTCTATAATTTCTACATATTCCCCTTCACCTTCTTCTTCTATAATTTCATACTCCTCTCCATCTTCTCCCTCTATAATCTCTACATATTCCCCTTCACCTTCTTCTTCTATAACTTCATACTCCTCTCCATCTTCTCCCTCTATAATCTCTACATATTCCCCTTCACCTTCTTCTTCTATAACTTCATACTCCTCTCCATCTTCCACCTCTTCTTCTATAACTTCATACTCCTCTTCTTCATATTTCTCTTCTTCTTTTACGGGAAGGTTCTCTTTTTCCACAACTTCTGGTAACAATAAATTACTCTCACTTTCTATAAGACTTATCACTTCACTTACCCTGGGATCGTCTATTCTTTCTCTACTTTTAACTAAATCTATCTCTAAAGGTATCCTTTCTTTTGCTGCATTAGTAACAGATATAATTAATTCAGTCAAATCTTTTTTGACATTCACATATTTCTTTTCTAAATCTCTATATTCATCCTCAGTTGATGCAAATTCAGCTTCATTTTTTGCAACATTACGTGCACTATCAGCCAGTTTAAATTGACCTTCATTTATATCCTCTCTATATTTACTAATACTGGCTTTTTGATCATTTATTTCCTGCTTTAATTTACTGGCTATAGATTGAGTATTTCTCTTTTCAGATATACTATACCACCTGGCAGTTCTAAGCTTATTATTTAACTCAGATAATTTATCTTCTTGCTCCATAATCAATTTCTCAGCCTGGCGAAGTTCTTCTCTATATCTCTGAACTAATTTATCCAATTCTGAAGCTTTTTTTCTACTTTTCTCTAATTTTTTAAACATATAATCATATTTACTTCTAACTTCATTATACGGATTGACTATCATTTTCAATTTACTGTTAAGTTCCCATATAGTATTAAGTTCACTGGGAGTAAAAACATAATGCTTATTACTTCTTGTAATAATTATATTATCTTTATTTTGTACTGCCACACCTTCAGATTCAATTACATAATCCCGCTCAACTTCATCTCCTTCTTTTGAAATGGTTAACTTATCTTTTATTTTATCTTCTTTCACCTTTACGAGTATATCTTTGACCTTATCAGACAATTTAATAGGTGTGTACTGCCTTTTTGATAAATACTCTACTACACCCAATTCTCTGGCCCTCTCTATATGCTCATTCTGGTATGAACCTGACAAAAAAACTATTGGAATAACAGCAGTTTCCGGATCCTCTTTCAAATGTTTACATACTTCAAAACCATCCATCTCGGGCATCATAACATCTAAAATAATTAAATCCGGACGTTCTAATAAAGCTATAGTAAGAGCCTCTGCACCATTATCAATAAGGATAACGGAATAACCATCATTTATTAAAGACATACTAAAGGCTTTCCCTAAAATTTTATTATCTTCAACTAAAAGTATTTTTTCTGTAGCCATATTTCTCTCCTAGTGCTCTTTGCATATAATTCAAACTTTATGTATAAGTAAATAAATATCTATCAATACATTATACTTGGGTTTTATCAGTCTGTAAATACATTAATCCAAATTAAAGAAACTGATATAAATCTACCGATTAAAATACTAAATAACTTTTCTAGAAAAAGAAAACCTAAAAAATCTAAGAATAAACAGAGGGAATCTCAAGCAAACTGTAGAATATTTTTTGAGAAAATAAATTATAAAATCTTTCTTAAGGACTATTACAAATGGAACTTGGTCGCAGACTGGCAGATTTTGCAGAACAACTACCTATAGGTAAAAAATTGGGAGAACTTGACTTTACACAAACAGGAATTCTAATTGGAGAAACAGCCTGTGGCAAATCTATGGTTACACCTGTTCTTGCCCATCTTACCGGTGGATTCAAAAGAATTATAGTGAGACAACCAACACGGCTTGCAAGTTATCTTGCTATGAAATCTATGGAAGATATATATGGAAAAACCATATCGGTAGGATGTATAAACAGAGATCAAAAAATTAATCCTGATGCTCCAATATTGGAAATAACCGATGGTATTCTGGTTGACTGGCTCAGAGATAAACAAATATGGTATGATGAACTTATAATACTTGATGAAATTCACGCAACATCGGAACAACTTGAGATTGCTATGGGGCTTATAAAAAGACAGGGATTTCGTCCCTGGTGTCTGAGCGCTACTATTGACCCACGGGATATAAGAGATTATTTTAATGCAGAAGTTTATTATGTCTCAGGAATAAATTATCCTATTCACAAAAAACAAATATATAAACCTCTTACAGATTTTCTCTACGGTGATAAAATTGAAAAAGGTTATATAAAAGATAAAATAATTTCTAAAGGCCATTCATGTCTGGTCTTCTTACCCACCAGATTTGAGACAGAACTCTGGGCAGCAGAGATTGAAGAGGTTTATGGTGAGGATATAATTTGTAAATATCTTCATGGCGGAATCAATGTTCAGGAGATGGAACCTTTTGCTCATAAAGAAAATATAGAGAAACCTTTCATACTATTTGCAACACCTGTAGCGGAACAATCAATTACACTTGATCTGGATGATGTAATAATAGTTAATGAAAAAATATTTGTAACTGAATATATGGGAGTTAAACGTCAACAGAGAATACCTCTTCCTCCAAATTCTTTAATTCAGATGATGGGACGGTGTGGCCGTTATAGAGAAGGGCAGGTTTATGTAATAAGCGATCGTTTCGATTCGGAAATAAATTTCGAACACTTACATCCAACTCTGATAGATTATACTCTCGCTAATAATACGCCCTTTGAACTGGCAATAATTCTGGCTGATAGAAAGGTAAAATTAGAAGATATTGAACTCATTACAGATGTTGACAGAAAGGAATACAACTTTGCTGTTAAAATGCTGAAAAAAAGAAAAATTATAGATAAACATGGGCAACTTACAAAAGAAGGGGAAGTTGTTATGAATATTCCCCTGGATTATAATTTAGCCCAGTTTGTAGCCACTGCACCTGAGGAAATACTGGATATCGTCATTTTTACTGCATCTTTTGGAACCCACGGATTATATCACCTGGAGAAATTTTTCCCTGATGGTACTCCTTTTGATATAATCAGGGCAAGACAAAAATTATCTGTATCCCAATCAGATCTTCTGACTAAATATAATATAGCCAGAACTTTCTATGGCCTTTCAGAAGAGGAAATGGATGTAAAAGCACAGGAATTAGGAATGAACCTGCACGTTATAATCAATTCTCTGAATGCTGCAAAATCAGTTTATGAACATCTTGAATTAAGCCCACCGGAAAATTTACCAGAATTAAATAAAGAACTTATAAGTATATTTCAGGAACATGTATTTAACATAATGCTCTTTCCACCGATAAAAGTCTCTTATAATTATAATAGAGGCAGTTATAGCTGTTATATAGATAATTTAAAAGCTTTTGTTGATATTGCATCTACAATTCAGGGAGGTATGGAAGAGATAATATTTTCATCAAAAACAGAAGTGGAAAATCGTCGTGGTGAATGGTTTATAAGACTATCAGATAATACACTTTGTCCTAAAAAACTCCGTGAATGGTGCTGGCCTGAGGAAACAGTAAAAAAATTTCTACAAGAAATTTTAATATTTTTCAGTGATGAAAGCTATATAAAAGTAAAAAAAAGATATCCTCATATAATAGAATTTGTTAAAAAGTCTACAGATTTAACAAAGAAACTTGAAGTATTATATAATAAGTCCCCTGAGAGCTTTAAAAAAGATAGAATTATGCTTATGGAAATATTAGAGGATATCCTTGGCGATATATGTATACAGGAAAGAATTAAAAATTTCAACACCCTGGAGGAGTATCTGGCAAAAAAACTTATACTCGAACCGGATATAGAAGAATTCATATCCTATGAGTCCATAAAAAAAATAAATGGCTATCCCGATGAAATTGAAATTAGAGAGAGTTTTTACCCGATTATTTATAAAAAGGGGGAAAAATTACTGGAACTTCCTTACCAGTTAATACTTGATTTAAAGGAAGAAGAATCGAGAGGAATAAATATTTTTACAAGTACAATCCAGGGAAAGAACAAAAAAATCGAAAAGATATATTCCTGTGGTCTCCTTCAGGCACAAAAAGACATCAAATCCCTGTTAACAAAAAAAGCCTGGAAGAAAGCCAATAAAGCCAGTAAAGATAAAATTAAATTAAATCAGATTCCAAATATATTAACAAAATTATTGAGCAAAAAACACGTAACTGACTTTTGCAACGAACCGATTTACGGATGGACCGGGCTAGAATACGATGGAAATAATTTCAATTTGAAATTATTTAATTCATCCAAAGAGGCTGAGTTAGAAATACGTAAAAGTCTGATAGAATATATTAACCGTAAACTCAGAATACAGGAAAATGAAATAAAAAAAAAGCTTCCTTCTAAAAATCGTAGAAAAATAAAAAAAGATATAACCAGTGAAATAAAAAAACTTCTAAAGTTGAGTAAAAAAGAAATCGAAAATCAGAGTTTTAATATAAATTCTCAGGAATCTTTAAGAAACCTCTGGGCAAAATTAGAACCAGAAATTTATAAACTCAGAAAATTTATAAATAGAGAAAACAATGAATTAACTGGACTAAAAAGACATTCTGCTTCGGAAATTCTGGAGATCTGAACAGGTTAGTTTCTTAACTAGATTATAGTGAACAATGAGAAGTAAGAAAATCTTTTCACTCCTGAATACTCACTTAATTATGGATGATTATGAAGTCAAGTATAAATAAATTTTATAGACAGGAAAAAGAAAATAAATATATATTGTTTATGCTCAAAAATTAATATAAAATATAGATGAAGGTATTTATAAATTTATTATCTACAGAGTATCAGATTTAAAATAATGAAATGTTATAACTGCGAGAAAGAAAATCTTGAAGGTAGCAAGTTCTGTAGCCATTGTGGATGCACTCTGACTATGGAAATTGAATATCCTTTTTTAAATAATAGATATAAAGTTCTTGAAATTATAAATGCCGGTGGTATGTCTACAGTACTAAAGGCAGAGGATCAGAATCTTGGGAACAGTATATGTGTTATAAAAGAAATGTCTAACTATTTTAAAAGTCAAAAGGAACGAATTTATGCAGTACAAAAATTTAAAGAAGAAGCCTTGATACTGGCTAAAATGAGACATCCTAATATACCCATAGTAATCGACTATTTTGTGGAAAATGACAAATATTATCTTGTAATGAATTATATCAAGGGGAAAAACCTTAAGCAACTGGTAGAAGGGCATCCCGGGAAAGCACTGTCAGAAGATTTAGTAAAAAATATAGGAGTTCAAATTTGTACAATCCTGGAATATCTTCATAATCAAAATCCTCCTATAATTCACAGGGATTTAAAACCAAGTAATTTCGTGATGGAAGAAGACAGTGGGAATGTTATACTCATAGATTTTGGTATAGCAAGAAAATACGAACCAGAGAAGACAGGCACACTTATAGGAACGCCAGGTTATATGGCGCCGGAGCAATATACAGGGAAAATTGATCTCAGAAGTGATATTTTTGGACTTGGATCCACTCTGCATCATATGATTACAGGGGAAGATCCTGCTAATCGTGAATCCCTTGAATTTGCACTGGTTACAAAGCTCAGACCTGATATATCCTATCATATGGAAAGTATAATAAGTAAAGCTTTAGAATATAATCCAAAGCGTAGATTTCATACAGCTACTGAAATGAAAATGGCTTTACTGCAAAGAAGCTATCTTGAGATTAACAGAAGCACCCCCAGATCACCATATAAACCTGCTCCCATTCCGGAAGTACTACCAAAATACATTGAATTAAGTAGAAAAACAAATCTTAAACATCAGGATCTTGTACAGAAGTCCATACCGTCTTTTCCAATGAAAACAGGCGCAGCTACAGCTGCTCCTTCCTCAGAAGGTTTTATTTATGTACAATTGCAATCTTTCCTGGATAAAGAGAGTATAAGAGAAATATTAAACACACATATTGGAATAGATATAGGTGCAATGAATATTAAATTAGTGCAAATGAATATAGATGAAAGATACTATATGTATCCTAACAAAATTCTTATTATCCCAACACCTGTGGGGGCCATAACAAACGGCTTAATTACAAATCCACAACAGATGGGAAGTCTATTAAAAAAAGCTTTTACTGACTTTGATATCAAAGCCAGCAAAGCTTTAATCTCGATTCCAAAAAATCGCTGTCATTTTTATTCTTTGCTTATGAAAGATATGCCAGATTCAAAATTACAGGAAATCATACCTCAACTTTCAAAAGAACATTTTCCATTTTATAAACAGGGTATTATAATAGACTATCAGGCAATTCACTCATATATCCCCGGGAATGAAGGTAATATGGAGTTAATACTTGCAGGTGCAGAAAAAGAAATAGTAGATGGCTTGAAGCAGACTATAGAAGAAACTGGACTTGAGTTGGCCGGTATTAAATTTCAGCCTTTTCTACTAAATCAGGCTATTAACCTTCTTGTGAGTGAAAATATTAAAAGTAAATGTATCGCTATTATAGATATAGGTGCTGAAAATACTTCCATAAATATAGTAAAAGATGGATGCCTCTGGCATACAAGCCTGCTTTCTTCAGGAGGAAATAATTTTACAAAAGAAATAGCCTCCAAACTTGAAATAAATTTAGCCAAAGCTGAGCTTCTGAAGAAAAAAAAGTTAAAGTTAAATCTCCCCAAGGGGGCCACGCAGAGTGAATTTATTTTATTTAATATAATTAATGGAATCCTAAAAACGATGTTGAATGACATACTGAATGTTATAGAAAAATTTAAAATAAAATATAAAATAGTATGGTCAATTCCTCTGATTTTCACCGGAGGAACAGCTATACTTAAAAACTTTGATAAATATGTAGAAAATGAGCTAAGGATCAGGTGTTTAAAATTTAAAATGCCTGTAAGCAAGCAAGAAAGTGCAAATAAAGATATAGTTTCTGAGATAGGCCCATCTCTTATGATCAGTTTTGGCCTTGCAATGAATAAGATAGTGCAACGAGAAAAATTTCAACAGGACTTTCTTGAAGAAAAGCCTCAGGAAAAGAAGAGTTTATGGAATATATTGACATCTAAATTTTTCTAATTACTGCTCCAGATAAAAAAGTATCCAAAAACATATACACCTGTCCCTGCCCGGGCTCTGGAGCAAAAGATACGCCGTCAAAGAAGAAGGTTGTTTATGCATAAAAAGATATTAAGAATTGAACTGACAACAAAAAAATATGACATCTCAAATTATGATGAACTTTATAATAACTGGATGGGAGGCACGATGTTGGAATTAAACTTCTTAATGAAGAATGTCCTGAAAATATAGATCCCCTTTCCCCTGAAAATCCAATAATTTTTACCATAGGCCCTCTGAACGGTTATTTTCCTGCAATAACAAAAACAGTAGCAATGTTTAAATCCCCTCTGACAGGCAATCTCGGAGAATCTCATGGAGGAGGACGATTCTTCCAGGGTATGAACAGTGTCTAAATAATTTATCGCCAAACAGGAATTTAAAAACAATTATAGAACTTAAATTTGGCAAGATAAATTACGAAAGGAGATAAATAATGGCAACTACAAAAGTAACAAATGAATCCTGGTTTACAAGACTTAAAAATGCTCTTGGAGGTATAGTATTCGGTATAATTTTGCTGGTTGTAACAGTGGGATGTCTCTTCTGGAATGAAGGCAGAGCAGTAAAAAGAGCACAAGATCTTGCTGAAGGTGCCGGAGCGGTAGTCTCTGTTCAGGTTGACAAAAGGGATACAGAAAATGAAGGAAAACTTGTTCATATGTCAGGTACGGCAACTACAGAAGAAACTCTTACTGATGATACATTCAGAATTTCATCGTCTCAGACCATTAAACTTTCCCGTGAGGTAGAGATGTATCAGTGGAAAGAGAATGAAGATAAAAAAACTGAAAAAAAGACCGGAGGAGGTACAACAACTACAACTACTTATACCTATAAACAGGTCTGGTCCAGCTATATAATTAAATCAGATTCTTTTCATGAAAGTGGTCATAAAAATCCGGCCAGTATGCCTTACAAAAGTGAAAGTAAAAGTGCCCATAATGTTACCCTGGGAGCTTTTACTCTTTCCTCGTCTTTAATAGAAAGAATCAGTCAGTTTGAAGTATTTCCCCTTAATGATAGTACTATGGCAAAACTTCCTGTCAATCTTCAAAAACAGATTAAATTGAATGGCAATGAGTATTATATGGGTACCAATCCCTCAGACCCACAGATCGGAGATTTAAAGATACGGTTTAAAATTGTAAAACCCTGTGCAATCAGCATTATATCAAAACAGACAAATAATACTTTTACACCATATAAAACCAGAACAGGTGGACAAATTGAAGAAATCAGAATGGGCACCATGAGTGCAGAGGAAATGTTCCAGAAGGCTAAAGAAGAAAATACTATATTGACATGGATTATTCGTGTGATAGGATTTATTGCTATAATTATAGGGATCGGATTTATTCTCAAACCAATAGAAGTTCTGGCAGATGTTATTCCTTTTGTAGGAAATATAGTTGGAACTGGACTGGCCATAATAACCTTTCTGGTAGCTATACCAATCTGGACAATAACAGTAGCAGTAGCCTGGATATACTATCGTCCATTAATTGGTATACCACTTTTAGTAATAGCCTTAGGGGGCATTGTTGGTGTAATATATCTCGTTTTTATGAGAAAAAAAGCAAAGGATTAATAAAAAATAACCAGTGAAGAGCGAACAGAAAGATAATCACTCTTCACTGGTCGATAGTAATATTTCATTAACACTTTCAGAGGTTTTTTTCCTGTTACTCCAGGCCTCTCTATAATCAGATTATTCATAAACTCGAATCTCAAAAATAATCTCATTTTTTATAAGGCTTTCAAATATATGAGCAAAGATATTTAAATTTCCTGGAAATACACTGAACATTACACTGTTATTGATTCTCCTGCCTTCTGGGGTACCTTTTTTTCTTATTTTATCTTCGAAATCCTCATAACTCCTGAAAACACCATCCATCTTATTTATATCTTTCATAAGGGTCGGATAATTTAAAAGAATCCGTAAATTATCCTCAAAAACAATATCAACCCTGGTATATAGAGCGTGGTCAAATTTCTTTATAATGTATTCAATACACTCATTTAAATCATTTTTCGTAAAAAGTTCATACATAAAATTACCAGATTCATTTCAAATTTTATTTCAATATTATACATCTATTTATGTATCTTGAAAAGAAAATTCAGATTGCTTTTTTGAAATCAATATTTTATAATTGCAGGAGAAGGAAAAGATGAAAGGTGACACTTAAAGCATAAAACGTAAAGAGTGATATATGATAAATATTACTGTTCACCTATTACCCGATACCTGTCACGCATTACGCATTACGCATTACGCATCACGATTTTAAAGGAGGTCAAAGATATGGGTTATTTCTTTTATTTTTTTATACTATTCTCTTTTTTATTATTACACATAACAACTTCTCTGGCTGCCTGTATTGAATCTGCAGCAGGCATTGTATGCTCTGGTACAAGAGATGGAATTATGTATGCTCTGGATAAAAAAAGCGGTGCCGTCAAATGGACGTATAAAACAGATGGTTCACTGGAATACTGTGAACCTGTAGCTGTTAACGGTGTTATCTGCTTTGGTTCTGAAGACAGTTATATATATGGAATAGAAGCCCTTACAGGTAGAGAGGTCTGGAGAGTTAAAACAGATAAAAAAGTAAGCTCCGGAGCTGCCACATCCAATGGCCTGGTTTATATAGGTTCAAGAGACAGTAATATCTATGCTATAGAAGCACGAACAGGAGCAACAAAATGGGTTTATCGTACAGATGGATCCATAGAAGATTTTACACCTCTTATTGCAGATAATGGAAATATAGTTCTCATAGGTTCAAAAGATCAATATTTCTATGCTATTAATACTGCAGGAGGACAGGAATTATGGCGTTATAAGGCAGATGATCCTGTATTTCAAACCAGAGCTGACCTGGGGCAGGGTATGGTTTTCTTTTGCTGTAAAAATGGTTATGTCTATGGACTGGATGTAAAGACAGGACGAGAATACTGGAGATACAGAACAGAAAGAGGAATAGACAGATCCAATCCCTGTTATGGCAATGGTTTTGTTTATATAGCATCAGTTGATGACAGACTTTATGCCATAAATGCACAGACAGGAACGGAAGCGTGGAGTTTTCGGGAAGATAATGCCATAACATCTTCACCTTCTTTTTATAGAGATAAAGTTTACTGTGCAAGCCGTAATGGAAATTTTTATGCTTTTAACTGCTCTACAGGGGCTATACTCTGGAGACAGAGATTGGACGGGGATGTAGTTGATACGGCACCAGTCTTTTATGAAAACAGAACTCTCTATGAAACCTATGTTTATATTGGAACAACAGATGGCGGTCTTTATGCCTTTAATACAAAGACCGGAGGCCAGGTATGGAGATATCGTACCGATTCATCAGTAGAAAAAACTCTACCTATTTTTTATGAAGGTACTCTTTATTTAGGATTTCTGAAGAATTACTTCTATGCTCTGGATGCTATAAGAGGAAACCAGATATGGAGATTTAGAAGTTTTGAAAACTGATATAAAGGGGTGAACAGGAGGTTCGCCCCTGCGGAATAAAATCCTTTACAGGGGTGAACCTCGTGTTCGCTCTGATTTAAGAATAATCTCTGTTATTCCTTTTCCCTTTCAGTAGTTCTATCTTTTTCACCCAGTTCTATTAAAACTGCTCCACAGGCATCACATTTTACTTCAAAGGGAGGATTAGGTAAAAGGAAATCCTCTCCAAAATGTATAATTGCCCCGCATTTACATTCATAGTCTCCGGAGATATGAAAGCTTCCTCCCCTCTCTTTCCTCAGTTCTTCCATCTCCTGTAATAATTTTATTTCTCCTTCACGAAGAACATTTTTTTCTTCTTCTGCCACAAAATCACCACCTTAAAAATATTTACGTATATATTATAACATTCAAGTCAAGGAAGAAATATACTGGTGACTTATATGATTTTATGTTATAATTTTAAATTGTGAGAGGTGAAAAGTGAGAAGTAAAATCTTTATTTAAAACAAAATACTTTTTACAATATAAATTATGAATATTACAAGGCGAAATTTTTTAAAGAACTCTTTTATTTCACTTATTATGTGGAATTTATTCTATAATAGTTCCTCAGAATTATATTCTACAGAGATAACTGAAGATGAAGAAATTTTTCTAAAAAAAATAAAACTTGCTGAAAAACTGTCCGAAGAAAAAATAAATGATCTACTAATAGAAATAGGTAAATCCTTTATTAAAACCCCTTATGTTCCGGATACTCTTGATTCGTCCGGACAGGAGGCCTTAATAACCAATCTTCATGGGCTGGACTGCTGGACCTTTTTCGAAAATACCCTGGTTATAGCAAGAGTTATTAAAAAAGGTAAGAAAACTTTTCAGGATTACAGAAAAGAACTGGAATTTATTAGATATAGAGGGGGAAAAAGGGAAAATTATACCAGCAGACTTCATTATTTTGTTGACTGGATCTTTGATAATGCAAAAAAAGGGGTAGTAAAAGACATAAACAAAGAACTGGGAGGAAGTAAATTAAAGAAAAAAATAAACTTCATGACCTCCCACAGAGATAGTTACCCTGCCCTGAAATCTGATAAATATTTCTCTATAATAAAAGAAACGGAAGAAAAGATAAATTCCAGAGAACAATATTACATTCCTGCAGCCCTCTTACCTGAAGTGAAAGATAAATTACAGAGTGGTGATATAATTGGCTTTGGTACGACTATTGAAGGACTGGATGTAACTCATACCGGTTTCATATATAAAGAAAAAGGAATATCTTATATACTGGATGCTTCTTCTTGTACGGGTTATGTAGATATATCAGATAACACACTCTATGATTATCTCATATATGCTGAAAAACCCGGGATAATAGTAGCAAGAGCTCTTGAGTTTAAAATCTAATAGGAAAGGCATAATACAGGTGCCAATAGAATATGGGAAAGGGGAAACTTTTTTAAGCAATTATTGATGAGCCCTTTACAATAATGGTAAAATAAAGAAGTGAAAAGTGAAAAGAAGTGAAAAGTGACGTATAATATGTAATGATATTTATACATCTCACCTCTCACCTCTACAAAGGGGGAACTTATGAAGAAATTTACACTTACTATAATTCTTTTTCTTATCTGTTTTTATTTGGCAGGATGTACAGGTAAAAAAATAACACCAACACCAGCCCCTTTCCCCACTCTGGCCCCAATACCTTCAGGAACAGACCCATCTGTCGACAGGGTAATCCTGTCAAGAGATAAGGATGGAAAGACAAATACTTCAACCTTTAAAGCTGAAGACGAAGAAATATATCTTTTATTCGAAGCATCCAATCTTCCTGAGAACACACAGGTAAGGAGTGTCTGGTACATTCAGGAAGGAGAGGATAGAGAAAATAAAATATCAGAATTTACTATGAAAGCAGGAGAAAATATAAATTCCGGTTGTTTTAATCTCTCAAGACCATCTGATGGTTGGCAGGGTGATAATTATAAGGTAAAACTTTATTTTAATGATAAAATGATGAAAAATATACCTTTTACCATAGAACTCAACTTAAATACACCTGAAGTTGTTTCAAATGAAACCCCTAAGGTTCCGCATGGGACAACATCCTTTATTGAAGGTATGTATGAATTTTATCTTAAAACCGATATGACCTATGGAAATAAAAACTCAAAATTTACTGTCTGGATAAATGATGAATATGTGGGCTTTCTGGATACTGATACAGTAGTGAATATAAGCTCAAAGATCAGACAGGGAGAAAATACTGTAGCTATTAATACATCTATTTCTGAAGAACTTCTCTCTCCTATTAATTTAACCATAGGAACTAGCTGGAGAGGTAAGGAAATGCCCCTTTTAATTCATCGCAGTCAGGAAAAAGGCGAAGAAACAGTAAAGTACAAACTGAACATTCCTGATACCTCTAAAATAAATCATCCCTCTGTAAAAGAAGATTATAATTTAAAGCTCGATATGACTTATGGAACACCCAAAACCAGCTTTAATGTTTTTATAAATGGCTACCAGATAGGTATTTACAGCAAAGATGTAACAGTGGATATTACACCTTTTATAAAAACAGGTCAGAATGAAGTAAAAATAATAAGTATAGTAGACAGTGAACTTATTAAACCTGTTTCCCTGATAAT
>Ga0116183_1004675_pt1 | contig 13329 bp, 9 predicted proteins | sample AD_UKC078_MetaG_FD_89753 | JGI IMG/M metagenome (GOLD analysis project Ga0116183, IMG submission 89753) | Active sludge microbial communities of municipal wastewater-treating anaerobic digesters from USA - AD_UKC078_MetaG | ecosystem: Engineered > Bioreactor > Anaerobic > Digestate | place: USA... | reverse complement strand
GTAACATTTTGAGTGTAAAAACTGTGTTTCTTCATTTTCGTTTTTTCTAAAAACACGCACCTTTATTTTTGATTTTTCATCATCCTTGCAGTACTTAATTAGTAAGTTTACAACTTCTTGATATGTAGGTTTTAAATCTAATTTTTCAATGTCAGTTCGAATGAAATCTTGAGGATATTTAAGGTCTTTGATTTTTAACTCAGCTTGTTGTGATGGAAAAATTTGAGGGTCCTTTCCGATAAGTAGATAAAACTTAGTGTTTTCTCTTTCCAAAAACTCTTTTAATTCATCAAATATTAAAACCACACCAAGTAAATCCCAATATCCAGTAGCTATCTTAATTTCGTTAATGGCAGGGTTTAAAATACAGCTTTTCAGCGTTTGGCGTAAACTTAATTCTGGTGTTGAATTATCTATTAGTGTATTACACATATAAAAAAAATATTATTATACAAAAATACATTACTTTTCCAAACTTAATAATAAATAAATCGCCATAAATCTAGCTAGCACCAAAATATTTAATTAACATGTTAAAACAATTACAATGTTCATTGACAATGAACACACAGAAATAATGAACAAAGATTTTTTACACAAGGAAATGGAAACAAATTTTGATATTAAAGTAAAAGGAAAAATATTACTCGTTTTCATAGTATAGAATAATCTGTTTCCTACATCATCGTATTTTTTTCCTTTATTTTTAACATTGGTCAGAATTTAAACTGTTTTAGAGCAGATAACACAAATATCAAACAAACTCAAAAAAATAAGTGGGTGTAACTAATTGAGCTACACCCACTTTTATTATACGATATTATATTTGATCCTGGATTATTTTACCTCCTCGAAGTCGGCATCCTGGATGTTGTCCGTACCGGAGTCGCTGCTGCCGGTGTCCTGAGGTCCGCTCTGGGAGCCGCCGGTGAAGCCTGCTCCGGCATCCTGCTGACCCTGAGGCCCGGTCTGGGCATACATATGTGCGCTGGCGGCCTGGAAGGCTGTGTTCAGCTCGGCAATGGATTTGTCGATGGCATCCACATCCTGATTCTTGTGAGCCTCCTTAAGGGCATTCAGGGCAGTCTCAATCGGAGCCTTTTTGTCGGCCGGGATTTTATCACCCAGTTCCGAAAGCTGCTGCTCGGTCTGGAAGATCATTGAATCGGCCTGATTCAGCTTGTCAACCCTCTCACGCTCTTTCTTGTCGGCTTCGGCATTGGCCTCGGCCTCAGCCTTCATGCGGTCAATCTCCTCCTTAGTAAGACCTGAGCTTGCCTCGATACGTATGGCCTGCTCTTTACCGGTAGCCTTGTCTTTTGCCGATACCTTCAAGATACCGTTGGCATCGATATCGAATGTGACTTCAATCTGCGGAACACCTCGGCGTGCAGGAGCAATGCCTTCCAGATTGAACTGTCCGATTGACTTGTTCTGACTGGCCATGGGGCGTTCACCCTGCAGCACATGTATGGTTACGGCTGTCTGGTTATCGGCAGCGGTTGAGAATATCTCACTTTTCTTACACGGTATGGTGGTGTTGGCCTCGATCAGCTTGGTCATAACGCCTCCTATTGTCTCAATACCCATTGTAAGCGGGGTTACGTCGAGCAGAACGATATCACCTACTCCACCCTCCTTGTTAAGTATGGCACCCTGGATAGATGCGCCTAATGCGACAACCTCATCGGGGTTAACACCCTTGGAAGGGACTTTTCCGAAGAACTCCTCAATCTGCTTCTGAACGGCCGGGATACGGCTTGATCCGCCCACGAGGATGACTTCGTCAATGTCTGAATTGCTCAGGCCGGCATCGCTCATAGCCTTACGGCAAGGCTCTATACAGGCCTGAATAAGGCCGCTTGCCAACTGCTCGAACTTGGCACGTGTCAGTGTCTTGACGAGGTGACGCGGGATACCTGCTACGGGCATGATATAGGGCAGGTTTATTTCGGTGCTGGTGGCCGATGAGAGTTCAATCTTGGCCTTCTCGGCTGCCTCCTTAAGACGCTGCATAGCCATTGGGTCAACTGTCAGATCGACATCCTCATCTTTCTTAAACTCCTCGACCAGCCAATTTATGATGACCTGGTCAAAATCGTCGCCGCCAAGGTGGGTGTCGCCATTTGTTGAGAGCACCTCGAATACGCCGCCGCCGAATTCCAGTATCGAGATATCGAATGTACCTCCGCCAAGGTCAAATACTGCAATCTTCATATCCTTGTTGGCCTTGTCGATTCCGTATGCAAGAGCGGCCGCTGTAGGCTCGTTCACAATACGCTTGACTTCAAGACCTGCAATCTGACCGGCCTCTTTTGTGGCCTGACGCTGTGAGTCGCTGAAATATGCGGGTACGGTTATGACTGCCTCAGTGACTTCCTGACCCAGATAGTCTTCTGCGGTCTTTTTCATCTTCTGAAGTATCATAGCCGATATCTCCTGAGCGGTGTAGAGACGGCCGTCTATATCGACACGCGGCATGTTGTTTTCGCCTTTAACTACTTTGTAAGGAACACGCGCAACCTCTTTTTGTACCTGATCCCAATTCTCACCCATGAAGCGCTTGATTGAGAAGACGGTACGCTGCGGATTGGTTATAGCCTGACGCTTGGCAGGATCGCCTACCTTGCGTTCGCCGCCGTCAACGAATGCAACGATTGACGGAGTGGTACGCTTACCCTCACTGTTGACTATAACTACAGGTTCATTACCTTCAAAAACTGAAACGCACGAGTTGGTGGTTCCAAGATCAATTCCTATTATCTTTCCCATTGTTATTATTTGTTTTTATTAATACTCAAATTTATCTGCAATGTATAAATTCATTGTCACCTTAATAAAAGCAAATCTAGTGCCAAGTCACAAAGTAAACTATGTCAAATGCCGGTACTGACTTTTTGGCATAAAAAAGGGGATGACATCTCTGCCATCCCCCGTAAAACTGTCATTTTAAACGATTATCTGCCCAATAAGCTGTCCGTTAAGTCAACTATCCGCGTGATCACTCATTCATAAAATAAATCGCTCACGGAGAGTCAATCGTTAGCGGAACCGTCCGGCCCGGTCTCATGACCATCGCCCGTAATGGCTGCAACGATTTTGTTTTCCAGCTCTTCGGCCAATTCCGGGTTGTCCTGAATAAGCTGCTTGACTGCATCACGACCCTGCGCAAGACGGGTGTCGCCGTAGCTGAACCAGGAACCGCTCTTTTTAATTATGCCGTACTCAACGCCCAGATCAACTATTTCACCGCTCTTGGAGATGCCCTCACCGAACATGATGTCGAACTCGGCCTTACGGAAAGGCGGCGCCACCTTATTCTTTACCACTTTGACACGTACCTGGTTACCAATCACGTTGTCTCCGTCTTTGAGCTGTGATATACGGCGTATGTCAAGACGGATCGATGAATAGAACTTCAGAGCATTGCCGCCTGTAGTGACCTCAGGGTTACCGAACATTATGCCTATCTTTTCACGCAGTTGGTTGATGAATATACAGGTGGTGTTGGTCTTGTTTATGGCCGATGTGAGCTTACGCAGAGCCTGGCTCATAAGACGGGCCTGCAAGCCCACCTTGCTGTCACCCATATCGCCCTCGATCTCGGCTTTAGGTGTAAGGGCGGCGACACTGTCAATAACGATGATGTCGATAGCGCTGGAGCGGATAAGCTGCTCGGTTATCTCCAGAGCCTGTTCGCCGTTATCGGGCTGTGATATCCACAGATTTTCAATATCAACTCCGAGCTTTGAAGCGTAAAAACGGTCAAAAGCATGTTCGGCATCGATGAAAGCGGCTATACCGCCGTTCTTCTGGGCCTCTGCAATGGCATGGATAGCCAGTGTGGTTTTGCCGCTGGACTCCGGTCCATAGATCTCGACTACCCGGCCGCGCGGATAACCGCCCACACCCAGAGCTATATTCAGCCCTATGGAACCGGTGGAGATGACCTCGACATTTTCAATGCTTTCGTCACCGAGCTTCATTATGGAGCCTTTTCCAAAACTCTTTTCAATTTTGTCAGTTGCAGCCTGCAGAGCTTTAAGCTTTTCGCTTAGAGCCGCATCCCGGAGGCCTGACCCACCTTCATTCTCTTTTTTAGCCATACTATGAATGATTTTAATTTGTCAATATTTGAAGAGTGTTCTTCAAGGTATTTATTAGTAAAGTCTCATTTTGAAACTTCAATGACAAAGATAAGAAACGCTGTTACATTTGTCAAAAAACATGCCGATTTATTTTTCAACATGAACGGCTGCCGGATGTTTTTGCTATTTTTGCATAAAACAGGAGAACAAAATATCCCTCGGAATTATGAATAGTGAATTTATTACGATAATAGTAAACCAAACCGGAATTAAGGCGCATCAGGTAGAGAACACTCTCAAACTGCTGGAAGGCGGCGCCACAATTCCATTTATAAGCCGCTACCGGAAAGAGTCGACCGGCGGACTGGATGAGACGCAAATCACCGAAATTTACGATGCTTTGGAGCGTCTGGAGGCTTTGGCCAAGCGTAAAGAGACAATACTGAGCACTATCGATAATCAAGAGAAGCTTACGCCGGAACTGAAGGAGCGGATAGAGCATTGTTGGGACGCTACCGAGTTGGAGGATATTTATGCTCCGTACAAGCCACGTCGCAAAACCCGCGCCGATGCCGCCCGTGAGAGAGGTCTTGAGCCGTTGGCCGAATTTCTTATGAAACAGGACCGGAATGTATCGGCGGAACAGGAGGCCGAAAAGTATATAGATAAGGAGAAAGGCGTAGAAAATATTGATGATGCGCTGCAAGGGGCTATGGATATTATAGCCGAGCAGGTTTCGCTTGAAGAGAGTTCACGTAATCTGATACGGAGCTTTTATCGTCGCGGAGCACAAATTTACAGCCGTTTGGTACGAGGCAAAGAGGCGGAGGGCCAGAAATATCGCGACTGGTTTGAATTCAACGAGCCTTTGAAGCGATGTGCATCACACCGTCTGCTTGCCATGCGTCGCGGTGAGGCCGAAGGCTTTCTGAGGGTATCCATTGAGGTTGATGACGAGAAGGCATCGGATGCGCTGGCACGTTCTTACGTTAAGGGTAAGGGCGAGACATCGGAACTGGTCGGCGAGGCGGTATCTGATTCCTATTACCGTCTGCTCCAGCCGTCGATAGAGAATGAGTTTGCCGCCGAATCGAAAGCGGCTGCCGATACCGAAGCCATCAGAATTTTTGCACGTAACCTGGAACAGATGCTTTTGGCCTCGCCATTAGGTCAGAAGGCTGTTCTGGCTATCGATCCCGGATTTCGTACGGGATGCAAGACTGTCTGCCTGGGTCCCGAAGGTGACCTGCTCCATAACGAGACGATATACCCCCACCCGCCCCATAGCGAATACAGACAAGCGGCGGCCAAAATAAGGACACTTGCAGAACAGTATCGTATAGAGGCCATTGCCATAGGCGACGGCACGGCCGGCCGTGAGACGATGGAGTTTGTCGAGCGGTTGAATCTGCCAAAGAGCGTGCAGGTGTTCAGTGTGAACGAGGATGGCGCTTCAATCTATTCGGCATCGAAGATTGCCCGTGAGGAGTTTCCCGATTATGATGTGACCGTGCGCGGCGCCGTCTCTATAGGCCGAAGACTTATGGACCCGCTTGCCGAACTGGTGAAGATTGACCCGTCGTCAATAGGTGTTGGACAATATCAGAAGGATGTAAACCAGACCGAACTGAAACGCGCGCTTGACCATACGGTGGTGAGCTGCGTGAACCGTGTGGGGGTAAACGTAAATACGGCAAGCAAGCATCTGCTCACATACATAAGCGGACTGGGACCGCAACTGGCTCAAAATATAGTGAATTACAGGTCTGAAAACGGTCCCTTCAAATCCCGCAAAGAGCTTATGAAAGTACCCCGAATGGGGCCCAAAGCATTTGAGCAGTCAGCCGGATTCTTACGGGTGCCGGGCAGCAGCCAGCCACTCGACAACTCGGCTGTCCACCCTGAAAGCTACCCAATAGTGGAGCGTATGGCAAAGGATCTGGAGTGTACTGTGCAAGAGCTTATGAAATCGGCCGAACTGCGTTCGAAAATCGATTTGAACCGATATGTCACTGAAACAATAGGACTCCCTACACTGACCGATATAATAAAGGAGCTTGAAAAGCCGGGACGTGACCCGCGCGGTCCGCTTAAAAAGTTTAGTTTTTCAAGTGAGGTCAATTCTATCGATGATATCAAGCCCGGAATGGTATTGCCTGGAATAATCAATAACATAACCAACTTTGGAGCATTTGTCGATATAGGCATCCATACGAAAGGACTTGTACATGTCTCTAAAATATCTCCCGGAAAGTTTATTAAGGATCCCACTCAGGTGCTATCACTCCGGCAGCAGGTTATGGTCAGGGTTCTCGACGTGGATCTGGAGCGGCAGCGCATCAGCCTGGCAATGGCACAGGAAGAACAAGATAAACAAGACAAATAAGTGAGTTATTTTAATCTCATTTAATTGCCCTAAACCATTTTTATGACGTTGATGGTTCTGCCGCACTTGACACCCTCACGGCGTGCCGAAAAGAAGCGGTCGTTGTTGAGGTAGGTGCAGATACCGGCCACATGGATATTCTCTTTACAGACTCCGGCTTCTTCAAGCAGCAATCGGTTGGTAAGCCACAGATCCAGATGAAGCCCTCCGCTCATAGAATTTTGAGATTCTGATGTTATCTCCCCATGGTCTTCCAGAATCTGTTCCATAGGGAATCCCGCCTTTTGAAAAGCATCGGCCACCTCAAAGCCTATCTGATAGCTGTCAGGTCCTATACCTGGTCCGATTACGGCTTTAAGGTCACAGGCAGACGTTCCGTACAGTTCATGCATGACCTCAATGGTTTTTGTACTTATACATTGCAACGTGCCGCGCCACCCTGCATGAACTGCGGCTATAGCCCGGTGTACCGGATCATAAAGCAGTATGGGAATACAATCGGCCGTACGGACGGAGATGGCAATCCCCACTACATTGGTGACAAGGGCATCGACTCCCTTCAGCTCCTCCCGCGAAACAAGCGCATCGGTAACCTCGCGAATCTTACAGCCATGAACCTGATTGGCTTGAACTGCGTGATAGGGCAATCCGGCATTCCGCTCGGTGCTGAATGCCTCCACATCAGGAGCAATGTCATAAGTCAGATAACCGTTGTTCAAGAAACTTTAAAGATGTATCTCGTTTCCAATTTTGTGGGCCCGGACAGGATGGTCCAAATCCAAACCGCAAGCTATCCCTATTTCGACAAGCAGATTCCAGCCTGCACATAGGAATACGTAGGGGTTAAAATCGCCTGCCGACGGAGTCTTGATGGTGGGGAAAGGGGTATCACGGTCGGCAATGGCAATCACATGCACACCTGCACCCTTTATCAGACAATCCTGTATTTTTTCATACTCGTCGAGTATAGGATCTATCCAGAATACCACGTCACCTTTCATCATTACCTCCTCAACTCCGTGAAAAGCATAGGTGCCCTCCAAAAAATCGGATTTGTGACGTGTAATTTCATTGGCTTTGAGCGTAAGCTCTTCGGCCACACCGTCATTGTAACCTGCAAAATAAATTGTTTCGGCATTCATTGCCAATTTCACCATTTCGGGGGGAATGGGGAGCATAAGGGACTCTTTTATCTGTGCGGGCAAAGCGGCCAGACCGGCTTTGACATCTCTGTTCTGCATGTTCCAGAGAATTGACTCCAAGTAGAGTGTCTGCTCTACAACACTCTTAGTTGCAGCTACAGCATCCTCGGGACCGCAGTTGAGAACGTGAGTTTGGGAACAATATGTAGAGAGAATGGTATCCTCGTTTGAAGTCAATCCAAAACGAAGCGGATTACCCTCTTCCTTTAGTTTTTGAGCAAGCAGGATAACCTCCTTGGTGCGACCGGAGTTCGATACGAAGAAGACGGCATATTTGCTCAAATCGTACTCTCTTGACTGCCATGAACCGTCAGTCTGTATATTAAGGTCCAGCCCCCAACGCTTTGATTTACGCAGGGTGTTTTTTGCCGGAAAAATACGGCTTGAACCCTCACCGGTAAGATAAACATTTCCAACCTTACTTATCTGTTCTGCTATCTGCCTTGTACACTCGGGATTAAATCTCTTTACTGTCTCTACAGTATCCATCATCTCAGTGGTGATTGCATACTGTGAATATTTTTTTTCACTACAATTCATATAGTAATTTCTTATAAAAAATGAAGTGTACTATTTATCTGTTTACAGGAGTCGCAAGTTTTCTATCCTCTAGAATACTTAACGGCTCATAACTTGATTCAGACAACAATCTCTTTTTTATATTTTGAATACTCTCGGTAAATTCCTTGGTCGCCTTGCGCTGCTGAAGTATAAAACTATCCTCGTCAAGTTTACCCCAGGCCGCCAGCATTTCCTCCTCGTTGAGGAAGGTGGCACGACGGAAATAGTTATCGTAATCTTTCTTACGGGTCACATAAACCTGCTCATAGATGTAGTTCTGAACATCTATAGCACGATTGAGCACATCCGTCCAATCATCGACCGTAAATTCATCTATTTCGAGCATATGCTTAAGCGAAAGATAGGCATGGCGCAACTTATCCATGAAATAACGTTTCCAAATCTCATTATATCGGTGATGAATCTCTTTCCAACTGTTCAGAGTGCCGTCTTTAATGTCCGATCTCAACTGGTTGACATCTTCAATTGACATGATTTGACCGCCCAAATTGAACCATACTCTCTTGCGTTCGCCATCAAAGAGCGCTGACAATGACTCAAAATTCTCATTTTCATTTTCCTCAAGGAACTTCACTATATTCTTGACGGCATAAAAAACAATCATATCACCGTAGGCGTGATAAGCTTCGTAAGGACGCAGAATCACTACCTTACGTTTGGACTTCTCCATGTTCTCGCCCAATACCTCAAGCTCTTTCACCACTTCCGGCTTCCCATTCAAAAGTTTTTTTCCGGTCTCTATCAGTCTCTTATCGGTCATGTTCTCGAACGATTTACCCTCCTTGCGCAACCACGCCTTAGCGGTCCATATGCTAAGCAGTTTGCGCGACTCAATAACCTCCTCGATTGAATCCGGAGCAAAAGCTTCAAATTCTATATTTTGTATCTTGAATATACGGGTATCACGGTTGACATATTTCCATTCATTGCGAGCCATAGCATACATGTTGTACAACCATGTGAAGGCCGGCATGACTTGCAGTTCACCTTTCGTCTCATCATTGCTGATCATGGAGAATGGGAACGGATTGATGATTTCGGCAGGATAATCCGCCTTTGTTATCATGGTGAAACATGCAAATTTGCTGGAATGCTTGACACTTGTGCAGAGACCTGACCAAAAACCGCGTCCGGCCTCAATTTCACTGTCATTTGAACGGCTGTTATGATTTGAACCGATAGTGGCGCCGGCAGCCATATTTGACTGTCCCTTGATTACACTGGCTACGAGGAACGAGTTGTTGTGATGTTGTTCGTGAGCGGGGAAGATAAGGTTATTCAGCACCTCACAGCATGATATTGTAGAGTTATCGCCCATGAACGAGTTCATGAGACGGGCGCCGTATTTCAAATTAGAATGGCTCCCAAGGACGAATCTTACAGCTATGACCGAATAGAATATACGACAGCCATAACCGATTATACCGTTTACAAGAACAGTGTTCTCACCGATTTGCGAAGGTTCTTTTTCCGATGAATTTATTGTAAGGTTCTTAAGTTTGCTGGCACCCTTAATATAGGCACAGTTACCTATTTTCACATCTTTGATAATCAACGAATTTTTTACGACAGTACCGTAACCGATGGTACCGTAAAATCCACGCCTGCTGTCAAATGAGTTCTGGGTAATTGTCTTGAGACGGTCCTGAAGCATTTTGTCATCAATGAATTTAGCCCACATATATGCATCGGCAGCTATCATCCCGTCAAACGGAAGCACCTTACGGCAACCGGTCTCGTTCATCAATTCAAGCCAGATACGGACACTCTCTTCTTCACCCTCCTTGATTATTCCGTTTCCGAACTTGGCATGGTCGGTACATGCCATCTCCTGAATGTTGAACAGCATGCAGCGATCCCCGATAATGTAATGTGAAAGGTAATGAACATTATGAATTGCGCAGTCGTCACCAATATCACATGAGTGAATTGAGCTGTTGGTAATCCCAATGGAGAGCCTCAGGTCATGATACTGAAGTCCGTCAGACGAGACTCTGCCTATACGTACAAATCCATAGAATTTATTGTTCTTGATCATCTTTGGATCAAACTCATCGGTAACCATGATATTATCCCAACTCATGGCAGTATTGTCATTCTTGACAAGGGTCTCGATCTCGGAACTGTTCAGATGTCTCCATCCATTTTTGGGAGCACAGACTTGGGTGTTACGAAGATAATACTTGTTTTGTCCGGCAGGAATATACTTTGGATGCAGGAAACTATTGAAAAGCAGGTCCGATGAAAGAACTGTAACTTTTTCCATAATTGGTTGCTTTTAAATTCGGCTACAAAGCTATAACATAATTTTCATACTGCAAAGGATTAAAACATATAAAATATTATTTTATATGAACTGGAAATTTCATTAGATTTGGTTTAAATAATGGATTTTTATTGGAAGAAAAAGGGGTAATATGCATAATATCACCCCGCATATTGGTTGTATTATTAACCAAAAATCATGATTATTATTGTTTTCTATGCTATCAAAACCATCTCTTTTTGCGAAAATATATAATCATGCAAAGGAAAACAGAAATAATTACCAACCATATCAGCAGATAGCCGAATTTCCATTGAAGTTCGGGCATGTTTAAAAAATTCATTCCGTAAACACCGGTAATGAAGGTCAAAGGGATAAATATGGTTGCAACGACTGTAAGGGTTTTCATTACCTGATTCATCCGGTGTCCCTGTACCGAAAAAAAGAGATTTGATGCACTTTCAAGTGATGAGAGAATCATATCGCAATTATCTATCAGGGTCAAGCAGAGGTCCTGGATTTCGAAAAAATATTTCAAATGCCTTTTTTCTATAAAATGACACTCCCCCCGCTCTACAATCTGAGTGAATTCTTTTATCGGCAAAATTGATTTCTTAATGAAAAGGACAAACTTTTTATAATTTTCAATGACTTCGAGTACGTTTGGAGACGGCTCTTTTGTAATATCTGTAAAATTAAATTTGCCCGTCTCTTCGTCCACCATCGTGAGAGTTTTAAAATAATTGTCGAGAATTGATTCAATCATTGCATAAAGCAGGTAATCCGAAGTACGTTCTCTTAAAATCCCTATATTTTCCCTTAACCTTACTCTCAAATGTTCAAAATAATCGGCCTTTCTCTCCTGGAAAGAGATCAAATAATTTGGACCGAAAACAAGACTTATCTGCTCTGTTATTATCTCATTTTCGAATGGAACAATTGATTTCAGAGTCAGAAATGAGTAATTATAATATTCCTGAAATTTAGGTCTGTGATTGACATCCAGAATATCTTGAATTACCAGACTGTGAATACCCTGTTTTTCACAAATAGAGGCTATAGCTTCGGTTTTACTTAATCCGTAAATGTTCAGCCAGTAATTGTTTCCATCTTTTTCAAACGTTTTGATATTTTCAGGCAAAATATTTTTTGTCTCTTCACACGCCTCTTTTCCATACTTAAATAGCTGGACATCTAATTCCGTTTCCTTTACTTTTCCCGTAAAGTTGAACTCTTTCGGATCTCTCTTTTTCCGATTGAGCCTCGACATATAAAGAAATGGATTCAGCATATCCTTCGGTTTGTTTTGTTTAATCTGCTTCATATTGTTTTTGAATTATCAACACGTTTATACTCTCCTCCCCAACCGGGTCGTCATTTGACCTTGCACTTCATGACGAAGGTGGTGACTGAGTTGGGTTTGAGCGTGAAATTAAGCTGCGAGCCGTCAGTTTTTGAAAGTTCAGTCTCGGCCCATTGTTCGCCATCGGCAAACTGACCGCTGGTGCGGATCTGACGTACAGGGCCTTTGATTTTAAAGTCATCAACGCTGAACTCAATACTCTTCTCCTGTTCGGTGGTATTGGTACATACCAGCGTCAGGCTCTTCTTTTTTTTATCTAGCGCTGCCAAAACCCTGCAACCGGAGTTTCTTTCGGTCGGACATTTTATCAGGGTGGAGCCGGGACGGATATGTCTGGTAAACTGTCCGAAAACATAATATTTCTGAGTGAGCAGGATCTCGTCGGTGTCATGGTTGGCACAGGCGGTACCCCAGTAGCCTCCCGATGTGCGCAACGGTCCTCCGTCACGACGTCCTTTGTAACCCTCTTCGGAGATATGGGTATCTATAACCTGCCACAGCACCCAGGCCGATGGCTCCAGAGCCTGTATATCGGAAATAATCTTATCGGCAAGCCATAGTCCGGCAGCCATCTCACCTGCATTCTGTCCTGCAGTGCCGTTGCCGTCCACCTCGCTCATCCAAAGATTGATTTTCTCATCTTTAGCAAGTTGACCCATCTCACGGATACTGTTGGTACCATAAGTGTGGACGCTGATTCTGTCTATCGAAGCACGTGCCTCGGGAGTTAGCAGACGTATCTCCTCAATCTGCAGACCGGGGTTGGTTTCGTCACTCGTGGTCAAAATAACATCATCAAGCCCATATCTGAGAAGCGCTTGTTTGGTCAGTACCAACAGTTTGGATTGAGACTCGCCGGCATCTATATGGCAGCCCTCCTGCTTATAGTTCATGGCCGGCCAAAAGTTGGTGTTAGGCTCATTCATAGGCGACACGCTTTTGACCTTAAGGCCGAGATTATTTGTTATATAACTGGTAACGTGTGCTATATATTCTGCAAAATTACCGTATTCGTCTTCGTGAATATTGTTCTCATCGGACTTAAAATTGCCGGAAGAACAGCCACTGACTGTCATAAAATAGGGAGGCGAATTTGAGAAAAGCTCTATATAGGCTTCTTTCCCTGCAGCTTTTGCGGCAGCACGTAACACGTTAAGCTGACGGGTGTCAGCAGAATAGTCATACAGGCGTTCACCGGTGCTAGGCTCTAAATACATCCATCCGGGTACATCGCTGTCGGTACGTGTTATGTGATTGTGCGTCGGGTCATCGCCACCGCCCAGATTATAGCGCATTATATTCAGTCCGAGGCCCTGTTTGGAATCGAAGAAGAGAAGAGATGATTTTTTGGTCAGCGTCTCGTTATAACCCAAACGATTAGCCCACCAGCAGAGACTGGTACCCCACCCCTCCCAGTGTCCGCCGTTGGTGAGAATGGCATT
>Ga0116183_1004671_pt1 | contig 13334 bp, 8 predicted proteins | sample AD_UKC078_MetaG_FD_89753 | JGI IMG/M metagenome (GOLD analysis project Ga0116183, IMG submission 89753) | Active sludge microbial communities of municipal wastewater-treating anaerobic digesters from USA - AD_UKC078_MetaG | ecosystem: Engineered > Bioreactor > Anaerobic > Digestate | place: USA... | reverse complement strand
GCCGGGGAACATCAACGGCGATCCGTGTTTTGTCGATCTGGGGCATTGGGACACCAATGGTACGCCCGAGGACTCGAACGACGATTTCTTCGTCGAAGGGGATTATCATCTCAGGAGCCAGGCTGGACGATGGGACCCGAACAGTGCGAGCTGGGTCCAGGATGATGTCACCAGCCCCTGCATCGACGCGGGCGACCCGAACAGCCCCATCGGCCATGAGCCTTTCCCCAATGGCGGGATGATCAACATGGGGGCCTATGGCGGTACTGCCGAGGCGAGCAAATCCTATTTCGGCGCACCACCCTGCGAGACGATCATCGCCGGCGACATCAACGGCGACTGCCGCGTGGACATCGCCGATGTCATCATCCTGCTGGACCATTGGCTCCAGAGCGGTTTGTAGGAGCGTTTGTAGTGACGCCGTGAGGCGTTATGCTCTTACGAGCACACTACAAGCATATTAGCGGAGTTTGAGGGTGGCCAGGGCGAGGGCGGCGAAGGCGGCGGCCATCAGCCAGAAGCGGACGACCACCTGCGGTTCGCTCCAGCCGGCCAGGTGGAAATGGTGGTGCAGCGGCGCGCAGCGGAAGAGCCGCTTGCCGTGGGTGTACTTGAAATAGCCCACCTGGAGCACCACGCTCATCAGCTCGATGACGAACACGCCTCCGATGACCAGCAGCAGCAGCTCATTGCGCGTCACGAGGGCGCCATAGCCCATCGCCGCGCCGAGAGGCAGCGAGCCGACGTCGCCCATGAAGGTCTGGGCCGGATAGCAGTTGAACCACAGGAAACCCAGCACCGCGCCCAGCACCGCCGCGAAGAAGATGCTCAGCTCGCCCGCCTGCGGGATGTGCGGCAGCAGCAGGTAGCTGGCCCACGTCATGGGCGTCATGCGTGACATCGTCTCGGACGCGACGTAGCAGAGAAAGGCCAGCACGAGACTCATGATCGCCACGCAGCCGGAAGCCAGTCCGTCCATGCCGTCGGTGAGATTCACGGCGTTGCTGGTAGCGGAGATATAGAAGATGGCAACGACGACAAAGGGCCAAGTGCCCAGCACCAGACCTTTCTTGTAGAAGGGCACCCACAGCAGCTTGCCGTCGGGGATCGCCCTGAAATCGTAGAACAGGAACAGGGAGATCAGCACCGCGCCGCCGATCTGGAAGATCAGCTTCTCCCAGGCGTGGAGGCCGTCGCGGCCGCGCTGGCGGGTGGCCGCCGTAAGCTTGAGCCAGTCGTCGATGCCCCCGAGCGCGCCGAACCACAACAGCACGAACAGCGCCTTCTGGACGAACGGGTTGTTCAGCTTGGCCCACAGCAGGGTGCTCACGGCCGCCGAGAAGAGGATGATCAGCCCGCCCATCGTGGGCGTGTTGGCCTTCTCCTTCGTCAGCTCGTTGAGTGCGGCGTGGTGGAACTCGGGCCGGTCGCCGATCTTCTTGCGCATCAGCCAGCGGATAATCCGCGGGCCGATCACCAGCGCGATTGCCAGAGACGTCAACGTCGCCATGACGGCGCGAAACATGACGTACTGGTACGCATAGAAATGCAGCGTCTCGGTCAGGAAGTCGCTGAAATGACGAAGCAGATGGTAGATCATTTAGAGTGCAAAGATCAAAAATCAAAAGGCAAGACTGCGAGACTCAAAACCGCAAGGCCCTCAGTTGGCCCTCATGCCGTTTGACATTTCACCTTTGATATCCCTTTATCAATCCCTGAACGACGGTCTCCAGCCGGGCCGCACGTGAGCCCTTGACCAGAATAATGTCGTATTCCGTTATGATCCTCTCCAGATTATCACAAAGAGAAGCGGTGTCGTCAAAACAAACTGCTCGCAGATCGTATGTCGCGGCCTCGCGGGCGGCTTCGGCGGTGGCTCTCGTCGGCCCCCCGACGGCGACGAGCAGGTCCACGCCCGCGCGGGCCACCTCGCGCCCGAGTTCGGCGTGCAGCGCTTCGCTCTGTGCTCCGAGTTCGGCCATGTGCCCGCAGACGAAGACCGTGCGACGCTTCGCACCCGCCTCGGCACGCAGACCGGCGAGAATCGCCAGGGCGTTCTTCATCGAGGCCGGGCTGGCGTTGTAGCAGTCGTTCAGCACAGTCAGCGTGCCGAGCTGCAATGGCTCGACCCGCATCGCCACGCCGGAAAGCGTTCTTACAGCACGCGCGAACTCCTCCACGGTCAGACCGAACTGGCTGCACACGGCCCAGGCGGCCAAAGCGTTCTCGACGTTGCCCGGTCCCGGCAGTGGCAGCTCCACCGGCACCTCTTCAATGACGAAGCTGCTGGTCAAACCATGGTGGGCAATGCGGTTGGCGCGGTAATCTGCGTCGGGCGACCTTCCGAACGTGCGGAAGGGCCTGCCGAGGCTGCGGCAGGCAGCCGTCAGGATCTCCATGTCGCCGTTGACGATGAAGACGCCGTCGTCGGCCAAGCCCCGCGCGATCGCGGTCTTCTCTCGGACAATCGTGTCGAGACTGCCAAAGCCCGCCAGGTGGGCCGGGTGGACGTTCGTCACCACCGCCACGTTCGGCTGCGCGATCCGCGTCAGATACGCGATTTCGCCCAGTTGGTTGGCGCCCAGTTCCGCGACGATCACCTCATCGTCGGGCCTGGCGTCCAGCAGCGTCAGGGGCAGACCGATGGTGTTGTTGAAGTTCTTCTGCGCCTGGTGCGTCCGAAAATGTCGGCTCAGAACATGGTGAACGATCTGTCGAGTCGTGGTCTTGCCGACCGAGCCAGTGATGGCGACGACCTTGAAAGCGTGCATCCTGCGGTACTCGCGCGCCAGATCTCCCAGAGCGACGATCGTGTCGGCGACCTTGAGCAAAGGGCCCGGCGCATCGACGTCGCGGCTGACCACGGCGCAGGCCGCGCCCCTCGCGAACGCGTCAGCGACGTGGTCGTGCCCATCGAACCGCTCACCCGGCAGGGCGAAGAAGCAGTCGCCCGCCTTCGTCGTGCGCGAGTCCGTGCTGATTCCCACGATGGATAGCCGGCCCGAATCGCCCGGCGCGATCGGCGCGTTCAGGATGCGGCCCACGATCTCAATGGAAAGCTGTTTCATCGGCGTCCTTTGAGGCACTCACGGGCGACTTCCTGGTCGCTGAAGTGGATCTTCTCGGCGCCGATGATCTGGTACGTTTCGTGTCCTTTGCCGGCGATCAGCACGATGTCATTCGGCCTGGCTTGGGCGATGGCCAGCTCGATGGCTTTCTTGCGGTCGGGCTCGACGGTTACCGTCGCTTGTCGCTCGTCGCTCGTCGCTCGCCGACCCTCTGCGGGGTCGAAGCCGGCGACGATGTCGGCGATAATCGCATTCGGGTCTTCGGTGCGCGGGTTGTCGCTGGTGACGATCGCGACGTCGGCCAGATGTTGGGCGACCTTCGCCATGCGGGGGCGTTTGGTCTTGTCACGGTCGCCGCCGCAGCCGAAGACGACGATGAGCCGGCCCTTGGAGAGGGGTTTGAGCGTCGTCAGGACGTTGTGCAGGGCGTCGTCGGTGTGCGCGAAATCGACGAGGACGGAGAACTCGTCGCCGCCGACCTTCTCGAGGCGACCAGGAATGGTCTTCAATGAGGACAATCCCGCCGCAACAGTGTCCAGATCGAACCCGGCGGCTAGGCAAAGCCCGGCGGCAGCCAGATGATTGGCGATATTATAGGCTCCGAGCAGCGGCGTGACCACGCGAGCCTTCCGCCCTCCGTGTCCGAGCGTAAATCGCGCGCCGTCGACCGTCATCGACTCGACGTGCGCGGTGATGTCGGCCGGCTCATCGACGGCAAGCCACCAGATGCGGGCATGGGTCTGCGCGGCGATGGCGTGGGCTTCCTGCGCCTGCCTGTTCAGCACGGCGGTCGCGCCCGGAGCAAGCCCGGAGAACAGGCGCATCTTGGCGGCCAGGTAGTTGTCTTTGGTCTTGTGGTAGTCGAGGTGGTCGCCCGTCAGATTGGTGAACGCGGCGGCCTGGAACTCGATGCCCGCCAGGCGGTCCTGATCCAGGGCGTGGCTGCTGGCCTCGATCACCATGTACTCGGCGCCCGCTTCGACCATGCTGTGCTGCATCCGGGCGACGGTCAGCGTGTCCGGCGTCGTCAGCGAGGCGGGCGTGACGCCCGAGCCGGTGTCGTAGACGACGGTGCCCATCAGGCCGCACCGCTTGCCGGCGTGGGTGATGCACGCGTGTACGAGAAAGGCGACAGTGGTCTTGCCGTTGGTCCCGGTCACCGCCAGATTCGTCAGCTTCGAGGCCGGCCGGCCATAGCTCGCCTGGGCCAGCAGCCCGGCCGCCCGGGCCGAGTTCTCCACCACCACAGTCGTGGCCGACGATGAGGAGTGGTTGGGCCTCTGGCAGACGATATACCGGGCGCCGTTGGCGATCGCCTGGTCGATGAACCTGTGACCATCCGCAGCGCTGCCGGCGATGGCGACGAACACGTCGCCTGGCCGCACCAGGCGCGAGTCGGTGCGAACGCCGGGAGGGACATCGCCGCAGACAACTGCCAGCAATTCGTCGAATGTCATGCTCGTATGTTCCCTGTCTGCGACGGCGCAGACGAACCTAACTACTGTTGAAAAGCTATCTTACGTCGAGTGCGTCGAAGGTGCAACGGCACGCAGCCGGTGGTCGAAAAGCGCAAACCTTCACCCGCTATACCTATCGGCATCCGACGCGATTTGGGATGAAAAACAACGCGGCTGCCCGTACAATCGGCAGGGCGCGGCGAACATGCTCCGGCGCGGCCGGTATGGAACAGGGAATCGAACGACAAGCTCGGGCTTTGTCGGCAATGTCTCGGGAGGAATACGACAGCCATGAAGAAGACGCTAACGATCGTCCTGCTGCTTGCGGCATGGTGCTCGCCTGCGTGGGCGGCGGAAGAGACGGAGTACCTCGCGGTCTTCATGCAGGGCAAGAAGGTGGGCCACGCGGCGTGCACGCGATCCGTTGAGGGCGACCAGGTCACGACGAGCGAGGACGTGAGCATCACGATCAGCCGGCTCGGCATTCCGCTGACGGTCCGCATGACCGACATCAGCGTGGAAACCACGACGGGCAAGCCGCTGAGCTTCGAATCGATCCAGGTGCTCGGCACCATGACGGTGATCAAGGTCACCGGCACGGTCGGCAGCGACGGCGTGGTCGAGCTGGTCAGCACCTCGATGGGGGCGGAACAGAAGACCACGATCCCCTGGCCCGACGGCGCGGTCATGTCCGAAGGCCTGCGTCTGGTGACGCTCGAGAAGGGCCTTACACCCGGTTCCGAGTACCGCGTGAAGATTTTCGATCCCTCCGTCACGCAGGCCCTTGATGCGGTTGTTTCCATCGGTTCCAAGCGGGAGGTGGACCTGCTCGGCCGGGTCGTCAAGCTGACCGAGGTCACCAGCACGCTGGCCATGCCTGGCTCCGGCCCGATCACCAGCACCAGTTACGTCGACGACGACATGCAGGCGCTGAAGAACACCATGTCCATCGCGGGCATGAACGTGGACATGATCGCCTGCCCCAAGGAATTCGCGATGGGCGAGAACGACGTGCTGGAACTGATCAACACGATGTTCGTCGCGAGCCCGACGCCGCTGGGCAACCCGCGCAGGGCCTCTGCAATCACCTATTGGCTGGCTCCCAGCGGCAGCGAGGAGTTCACGATCCCGACGACGGACAACCAGACGGCGGAACGGCTCGACGAGGGCGAGGTCAAGCTCGTGATCCGGCCGGTGGCGGCGCTGGAAGGCGGGACCTTCCCCTATGAAGGCAGCGACCCGGCGTTGCTGGAGGCGGTCAAGCCGACGCGATACCTCCAGAGCGACCGCAAGGAGATCGTCGAGCTTGCACGCAAGGCCATCGGCGACACGAAAGACCCGGCGGAGGCGGTCCGGCGGATCGAAGCGTTCGTCGCCGACTACATCGAGGACAAGAGTCTGTCGGTGGGCTATGCATCGGCGGCCGAAGTGGCGGCCAGCCGCCAGGGAGACTGCTCGGAATTCGCCGTGCTGACTGCCGCGCTGTGCCGGGCGGTGGGCATCCCCGCACAGGTCGTCGTCGGAATCGCCTACGTGGAGGACTTCGCCGGCCACGAGGGTTTCGGGGGCCACGCCTGGACGCAGGCCTGGGTTGCAGGCAAATGGGTCGGCCTCGATGCGGCATTCAAGAGCAGCGGTCGCGGCGGACACGACCCCGGACACATCGCCCTGGCCGTCGGAAACGGAGACCCCACCGACTTCTTCAACATGGCCGGCGCGCTGGGCCGATTCAAGATCGAGAAACTTGAAGTCGAGCAGGCCCTATAGGGCCGACCAGAGCTATTCGAACTGGACATCGAGGGCGATGAATTCGACGTTGCTGTTGCCGTTGTAGTGGTTGATCTGGGCCTCGAAGGCGACGTTGAAGAACTCCTTTTCGAGCATCTTCTTTTCGAGGTGGCCCATGCGGAATCCGACGCAGCGTGCGGCGCCGGTGTTGTCGCTGATGGTGAACTGGAGATGGTCGCTCTTGGCGCCGACGCGTCGTGGCGTGGCGGCCAGCCGCACACCCTTGGCCGCGAAGATCGGCTTGGGATTGCCCTGCCCGAACGGGCCCAGCAGGTTCAGTTGCTCGACCGCCTCGCGCGTGAACTGCCTCAGCGGAGCGAGCGCATCGATGTGGAGCTTGGCGACGACGTCGGCTTCGTGCAGGTGGTCGGCGGCGTAAGCCTCGAAGGCGGCGGCGAAGTCGTCGATCCGCTCCGGCTGGATCGTCAGGCCCGCCGCCATCGTGTGACCGCCGAACGTCGCCAGGTGGGCTGAGCAGGCCCTGATCGCGCTGAGCAGGCAGAAGCCGGGGATCGAGCGAGCCGAGCCTTGGGCGGCGCCGTTCTCGCCGGGCGCCGCGTTGATCATGACCGTGGGCCGATAGTATCTATCGACCATCCGCGACGCGACGATGCCGAGCACGCCGGTGTGCCAGCCCTCGGCGGCCAGGACGATGCTGCGCCGGTCGGGATGGTTGAGCCCCCTCTGCACGACCATGTCGCAGGCCTCCTTGACAATCTTCTTCTCGCACTGCTGGCGTTGGGTGTTCTGGTCCCTGAGGTACTCGGCGATCTGCATGGCCCGCAGATCGTTGGTGCTGGTCATCAGCTCGACCGCCAAGCGGGCGTGGCCCATGCGGCCGGCGGCGTTGAGCATCGGCGCCAGGCGAAAGCCGATGGCGTAGCTGTCCAGGCCCTGGCCGGTCAGTCCGGCCGAGGCGATCAGCGCGCGAAGCCCACACAGCTTGCTCTCGGGCAGCGACCGCAGTCCGAAACTGGTCAGGATGCGGTTCTCGCCTCGCAGGTCCACCACGTCCGCGACGGTCCCGATGGCTGCCAGGCTCGTGGCGTTGAGCATGAACTCGCGCAGCTTCGGTTCGAGTCGAGGTCCGCGACTGAACTCCTCCGCCAGCGCCCAGGCAAGCTTGTAGGCGACCATCGCTCCGGCGGAGTCCTGGTTGGCATACGAAGCCTCCAGGACCGGGTGCACGATGGCGACTGACTCGGGCAGCGTTGCTTCGGGCGTGTGGTGATCGGTGACGATCAGGTCCATGCCGAGCGTGTGGGCCTGGGCGGCGGCCTCGATCGCGGTGATGCCGCAATCGACCGTCACCAGCAATTTCGTGCCGGACTGGGCCAGCGAGCGCACCGCGTCGATATTCAGGCCGTAGCCTTCGTCTATCCGATGCGGAATGTAGAAATCGACCGTCGCGCCCAGCAGCGTCAACAGCTCCCACAGGATCGAGACGCCCGTGATGCCGTCGACGTCGTAGTCGCCGTAGAGGGTGATCTTCTCTTTGCTTTCGATGGCCTGCCGGATTCGCCACACCGCCGGCTCGATGCCGGGCATCTTGTCCGGGCGAATCAGCTCGGTGAGCTTCGGACGAAGGAAGACGCTGCCGTCGCCGGCTTCGGTGATCCCCCGATTGAGCAGGACCTGCGCCACCAGGGGCGAAACCCTCAGCGATTGGGCCAGCGGCGCGACCCGCTGGTCGGTCGGCCGGACCACCCACTCGTTTTTCTGCGTCCTTGCGGATAACAGCATCTAACCCACACGCCCAACAGTCGCGATTGAGAGCGATATCCCGGCGCCCCTTATACCACAACGCACGTCCCCTCTCAAGCGGGTAGGGGCGAATGATGATTCGCCCCGACGAAGGCCGCGCATCAGTCCACGCCTGGCATCTCGTAGCGGGCCAGCGACGCGGCGTCTCCCATCTCGGGACTGTACGGCCGGATGCGGAACCGATACGTGTAGGGCTTGGCCGGCAGCGTATATTCCGGGTGCGTGCGGGCGCCCCAACTGTCGTCGCCGCCGACGCCCATCTGCCTGTAGTCGAGGTTCAGCGTGACAAAGCCGCGCCGGGGCAGCTCGTTGATGTGCGTGGCCTTTTCGAGGTCCGCCATGCTGAACGGCCAGGCGCTGGCGCTGAGCAGCGGCATTCCGACCGCCAGCAGGCCCCTGCCGCGCTGGTTGGTCAGCGCGATCCAGCGCACGTCGGTCTTATTGCCGTTCTCCTGCGGCCGCACATAAGGATGAATCTGCTCCTCGACCGGCCCGGAGTACAGCCCAACGGCGGCGCCGGTCTGGCGGTCCCAGTAGGTCTCCTGCGGCCCGCGCCCGAACCATGTCATCGTCGAGAATTGCCCCGGAATGGCCATCTGCATCCCGTATCGCGGCAGGTCCGGAATGTTGTCGCCGGAGGGGGTCAGGCTCATCGAGACGACGATGTCGCAGGTGCCGTAGATATCGTAGGTCGTGACACACTGTGTCTCGTCGCCGACCGGCAGCGTGGAATCGACGGTGATGCGGGCCATTTTGGGATTGACCTGCTCGGCGCGCACCGAGGTGACGGTGCGGTCCGGCCCGGCCGTCCGCCAGACGCCTTGGCGTCGCGGCATGCCGTTGCCGTTGTCATTGTCGATCGGCGGCCGCCAGAAGTTCGGCGCCAGCGGCGCCGCTACCATCTCGAATCCCTTGAACACCAGCGATTCGAGCGCGCCGCTGCGGTTGCCGACCGTGACCTTGAAGTCCGGACCGCTGACGCTGTACGCCTCCGGCTCCTGATTCAGCGTCACCTCGGGCATCAGACGAAGGTCTGCGGCCGTCGGCTTGGGCGTCTCGACGGGGACCTGGAACTGGTCCCATGCGACGATATGGCCTTTCGGCCCCCAGCGGTGATCCTGGGCCAGCGCGAAGGTCACCTTCAGCCAGTACTCGGCGGCGCGGTCAGGCGCCGGCATGGTGAACGGAATCCTCATCTGCTGCGTATCGCCGGCGGCAACGGTCAGCTTGGGCAGTTCGCCTTTCTGGACCACGGTCCCGTCGCAGGTCAGTTCCCACGTGACATCGACGAAATCAAGGTCGCGGAAATCGTATTCGTTCGCAACGGAGACGAGGCCGGCGCCCGCATTGTCCGGCGTGATGTGGATGCGCTGGTAAACCTTCTTGACTTCGTAGAGCGAGGGGTTGGGCCGGCGGTCCGGCTGCACGATCCCGTTGCAGCAGAAGTTGCCGTCGTTGGGATGGTCGCCGAAGTCGCCGCCGTAGGCCCAGAACATCGAGCCGTCGTCCGCATATTTGCGCAGTCCCTGGTCGGCCCAGTCCCAGATGAACCCTCCGATGAGGCGTTTGTGGGCCCGGATCGCGTCCCAGTAGTCCTTGAGGTTGCCGACGGAGTTGCCCATGGCGTGGGCATACTCGCAGAGGACCATGGGTCTTTCGTCGCGCGGATCGGTCGCCATCGCAACGATCTGGTGGATTCGGGCATACATCCGGCTGCGCATATCGACGTAGTGCGGGTCCCTGGGCTCGCCGACGGCGCCTTCGTAATGGATGGGCCGGGTGGGGTCGTAGTCGCGGATCCAGGCGGCCATCGCCGCATGGTTCGGGCCGCAACCGCTCTCGTTGCCCAGCGACCAGAAGATCACGGACGGGTGATTCTTGTCGCGCTCGACCATGCGGACGGCGCGGTCCACAAAGGCGCTGTGCCACGTCGCGACATTGGCAAGATAGCCGCCCTGGCCGTGCGTTTCGAGATTGGCCTCGTCGATCAGATAGATGCCGTACAGGTCGCACAGCTCGTACCATTGGGGGTCGTCCGGATAATGCGCCGTGCGGACCGCGTTGATGTTGTTCTGCTTGAGCAGCTTGATGTCCTGCACCATGCGGGCGAAGGGAATTGCCCGGCCGTGGTCGGGATCGTGCTCGTGACGGTTGACGCCGAAGAGCCTGACGGACCGGCCGTTGACCAGGAGCTGGCCGTCCTTGATCTCCACCTTGCGGAACCCCACCTTGCAGCTCTCGGCCTCGACTACCTTGCCTTCGGAGTCGTGCAGCGACAGGACCAGCGTGTAGAGGTTGGGCGTCTCGTCCGACCACTTCCTAGCCCCTGGAACCGTCGTCTGCATCAGCGCGAACGGGACGTTGTCCCTCTGCGGATATTGCTCGTTCAGGACGGCGGCCGCGTCGACCTTCAGCGGCTCGGAAAGCACGGATTCCTTGCGGTCGTTGAAGAGCCTCGCCTGCACCGTCCAGCCACGCGTCGACACGTCCGCGTAGTTCGCCAGCTTCGGGCGGATCATCAGGATGCCGTTCTGGTAAAGATCGTCCAGCGTGCTGCGAACGAAGAAGTCGCGGATGTGCACCTTGGGGGTTGCGAACAGGTAGACCCTGCGGAAGATGCCGCTGAACCGCCACATGTCCTGGTCTTCGAGATAGCTGCCGTCGGACCAGCGATAGACCTCGACCGCGAGGATGTTCTTGCCGGGGGCAAGGCACCGGGTGATGTTGAACTCGGCGGGCGTCATGCTATCCTGGCTGTAGCCGACCTTGCAGCCGTTGACCCAGACGTAGAAGGCGCTCTTGACGCCGTCGAAGTGCAGAAAGACCTCGCGCCCATCCCACGATGCGGGAATCTCGAAGACGCCGGTAGGAGCCAACGGGATTGTAGTCGTGCGGGATGTGCGGCGGATCGGGCGGAAATGGATACCTTATGTTCGTGTAGATGGGCCGGCCATAGCCGAACTCCTGCCAGTTGGCGGGCACGCGGATGTCGTCCCAGCCGCTCACGTCGAAGGTGGGCTTGTAGAAATCCACGGGCCGGTCGGCCGGCTTGATGACCCAGTTGAATTTCCACGTTCCGTTGAGCGACTGGTAGAATGGCGACGCCTCGCGAATTCCCTCCACGGCCGATTCGATGTCCCCATACGGCGTGAGCGTGCAGTGTCCGGGCTCCTTGTTCAGCCCGATCATCTGCTCGTTCTCCCAGTCCAGGGGCAACAGAGAGTCTTCGCCTGCGGTCACCACCGCACACACCGACAGCAGGAAAGCCGAAAGCAACATCACGCTCGACAACACCGGGAATCTGGGCAGCTTCGACATCGTAGTCCTTCTCCATAGCAAGAGGTTTGGTCACGGCACATGGCCAAGCGGGCCTCCGTCCGCCGTGCGTCCGCAAGGCGGACGGACCGCGGGAAAGACGCCGTTGGCCGACGTCCATGGGATCAAGGTATACCACTTCGACGGCAGTTCCGCAACCTTGCGCTGGCGGGCGCCGAACCGGCGATCCGGCATCAGCGCTTCTGTTTCGGGACCTCTTCCTTTATAATCAGCCCTGAAGAGGACTTCGTTGAGGTGCCGCAATGGGCAGCCGTTTGAAGGACAAGGTGGCGATTGTGACCGGGGCCAGCCGGGGCATCGGCCGGGCAATCGGTGTGGCCCTGGCCGGCGAGGGGGCGACCGTGGTCCTGGCGGGCCGGGCCGAGGCCGATCTGAGCGAGACGGCCAAGCGCATCCGCCAAGTCGGAGGCACGCCGGAAATCGTCCCCACGGAACTGACCGAAGAACAGTCCATCCAAAACCTCGTGGCCAAGACTTCCGAGCGCTTCGGGCGGCTCGACATCCTTGTCAACAACGCCGGCATCACGCATTCGGCGCCGCTGGAACAGACGCGGACGGAGGATCTGGACCGCTGCTGGGCGGTCAATGCCCGGGCGCCGTTTCTGCTGTGCCGCGAGGCGCTGCCCCTGCTCCGCAAGGCCGCGCGGGCCACCATCGTCAACATCTCCTCGGTCGTCGGGGTCAAGGGCTATCCGCTCCAGAGCGCCTACACCGCTTCGAAGCACGCCGTTCGCGGGATGAGCATCGCCCTGGCGGAGGAGCTTCGCGGCTCCGGCGTCCGCGTCCACGTGATCTGCCCGGGCGCAGCGGACACCGAGATGGTCAGCCGCGTGCGTCCTGACATCAATAAGGTCGAACTTATCGGACCGGACGAAATCGCCGAGCTGGTGCTCTATCTCGTCGCGCATCAAGGCAACGCGGTCGTCGACGAGCTGCACATCCGCCGCGCGACGGCAGCCCCCTGGTTTGGTTGAGAGGACAGATCGAATGGTTGACAAATCGATGTGGGTGCGGGCCCTCCTGGGCGTACTGCTGGCGAGCGCCTGGGCGAGCGCCGACGAGACACAGGTCCTCTACCTCTCCGGCCAGGGCAAAGACGACCCGGTGACGTGGGAGTTCTTCTGCACCGCCGGACGCAACAGCGGCCAGTGGACCACGATCGGCGTGCCCTCGAACTGGGAGTTGCAGGGGTTCGGCGCCTACAACTACGGCAACGAACGGAGCAAGAGCGACGAGCAGGGCAAGTACCGCCGCAAGTTCACGGTGCCCGATGCCTGGGCGGACCAACGCGTCTTCATCGTCTTTGAAGGCGTGATGACCGACGCGGAGGTGCGGATCAACGGCCAGTCGGCCGGACCGAAACACCAGGGAGGCTTCTACCGGTTCAAATATGAGATCACCGACCTGATCAAGCTCGGGGAGAATCTGCTGGAGGTGGACGTCAGCAAGGTTTCGGCCGACGCGAGCGTCGAGCAGGCCGAGCGGCAGGGCGACTACTGGGTCTTCGGCGGCATCTACCGGCCCGTCTACCTGGAGGCCGTCCCCGAGACGTTCATCGAGTCCATCGCCATCGACGCGCGGGCCGACAGTTCGTTCCGGGCGGTCGTGAACCTCCAGGGGATCGGCCCAGATGATGCTGTGAAGGCCACGATTATCGGCCGCAACAACAGCCCCATCGGCGGGGTTGTCACTCTTGCGGCCCCGCTCGAAGACGGCCAGACCACTGCATCGCTGACGGGCAAGGCGATCGGCATCGAGCGTTGGACCGCCGAGACGCCCGCCCTTTACGACATGGAGATCAGTCTGACCAGAGGGCGCCAGATCGTCCATACGGTGACGCAGACGTTCGGCTTCCGCACGTTCGAGGTCCGCCCGGGCGACGGGCTGTACCTCAACGGGCAGAAGATCCGCCTCAAGGGCG
>Ga0116183_1004667_pt1 | contig 13341 bp, 11 predicted proteins | sample AD_UKC078_MetaG_FD_89753 | JGI IMG/M metagenome (GOLD analysis project Ga0116183, IMG submission 89753) | Active sludge microbial communities of municipal wastewater-treating anaerobic digesters from USA - AD_UKC078_MetaG | ecosystem: Engineered > Bioreactor > Anaerobic > Digestate | place: USA... | reverse complement strand
TCATCGTTGTCAATGAAAATAATTCCGCAATGTGAATATTTTGAGTTTGTCGCCAGCTGAATAGCTTTGCTTTGTCCGGAAAGTGATGTTTGAAAAATGAGGTCTCCATTTTGAATTGCGTCATTTTTAGCAAGTTGCCTTACTTCTTTTTTGGCATTTTCAAGTCGGTGTTTGGGATCGTAAAATTTTCTTTTAGTGTAAACCCCAAAGAGGATGATTACTCCTAAAATTAATACTAAAATGGATATGAATACTCTATTTTTTGTTACCACGTTTTAAAATTATTGATTATAAGCAAAATAGCAATTAATCTTGATGAATTCATCTTTCGCTTTGTATTTCGTACTTTCTCTTTTCAGGGGTAGTAATTTTAACTGTAAATTTTTCTAAATATTGTCCACTATAAAACTTATTCAAATTATCAACAACTTCTATTCCATTATCAACAAACCATTTAACAAAACTATCCCCTTTTTCTGTGTTAGAAGAATACCAATCTTCAAATGCCCGTTCATCACCTTTTATAAGTATCCAATAATCATATGCTTCAAAGTGTCTCTCTTTTAAAACTTTATTTTGATAATCAACAGGAATATTCAAATTTTTTTATCATTTCTCTTTTCAAAATATATTCCAACAAAATTTATTGTGTTTTTGCAGTATTTAAAAAATATAGACAATTAACAAATAATTAAAACAACCTGAAAATTTTAAATTATGAGCATAGTAGGAAGCATTGCTTTATTAATCACTATCCTATTCTTTATCATTTTGTTTTTCGCGAAATCCAAACAAGATGCGACACCCGCAAACAAATCTATGCTTATAGACAATCAGCGTCTGAACAACGAGGATAACAGAAGTTTGTTTAATATGATGCTCTCGTATCTAAAAACTTACTCAATACCCGATTTAGAGCAGCTCAACCGATTCAATAATGAAATTAAGAATGTATTGGATGACAACGATAAAGCAATCCTTGAAACCTTACACAATATCTTGTTTGATAGAGCGTACGATATCGGTCATGGAGGTACTTGCGACATTATGCTAAACAAGGGCGAGACATTTATATACAAGGCGAAAAGCATGTCCTTGCATAAGGTGAAAACGGTTTCTCGCACAATTTCCGGAATCGGAAGCAGGAATTCACAAAATGGTTTGCGCTTATATCTCGGAACTGTGTCCATCTATCCTAATGAGCAAATGGTTATGGTAGAATCGTTAGGTACTGTTTATCTTACGAACAAGCGTATCCTTTTCATTAGCGCCAAAGGTAAATCATACGAGATTAAACTTAACACTATCGTTGACTACGCAATTGAAAATAATTCTGTAGTCATTACTGTTAATAAAGGAAATCCTATCAAACTTACGACTAATGATAATTTCCACCTTTGGAGAGATGAAAACAATGAACCTATGCTTATTTCGGACAGTACGTTCCGTATTGCGAACCATATCAGAAAGTTGAAAGAAAACGTAGATGAATAATATCTTTGCAATATATAAAATAAGTCAGAATATCAAAAAGATTTTAGTTGTGTTGAAGTTATACCTTGTTAGCACTGTGTTTATTTCTTGTAATAAGGTATAATGTAAAACAGAAAATGATGAGAATCTTGAGGAAAGGACAAAGTAAAATAAATTTTGGCTAAAGCCCATAATATCAAGACAATAACTTCGCCCACGACTTAAAAGTCGTGGCAATTAATCCGAGCGAGAGAGCAGGTCTGCTCTCTCGCTCCTGCGTGAGGGCGCAGCCGGATAGCCCGCAAGGGCGGAAGCCGCTGGGGACGCGGCGGCAAAAAAGCGACTTTAGAAGCTCTTTTTGCCGCTTTGCGTCCCCACGGCTTGCGACCGCGGACTTGGAGGCGGAGACCGACCCGTGAGCGCCAGCGAACGGGGCACGCCCTAATTAAAATTAAAAATATTTTTATCATACTGAAAGATATACGGCAAGATATTTTATTATAATATTAAAATAATTATTAAATTATCTTAAATAATATGTTAATTTACTGAAAATTGTTTTATATTTGTACTCTTTATAATAGAGATAAATATGAAACGTACTATCTACCTGCCATTACTATTTTTACTGCTATTTTGTTGTAAATCTGCGTTTTCGCAAAATGAAAATTTAAGAAATTCCGAAAAACCGATTATTCCTTTCATGAATTATCTACATATAAAAGAAGGTTTTTCTGCTTTATCTTCGTTAGCCTTTATCAATCATTCCTTTGTCTCTTTATCAGCCGAAAACAGATTTTTGCTCAAGGAGATGATGACTAAAGAGATTACCTCCGCTTTTATTTTTAAAGGGAATGTTTTTAAAATTTCCACCTCTCATTTCGGTTATTCAAAGTTTGGAGAATTAACCACCCGGCTTGGTTATGCAAAATTGTTCGGCAATAGATTTTCTACCGCAGTGCAGTTTTATCATATTTTTGAGCATGCTTTTCAGTATGAAAACGAACACTCTTTTTCCTTTGACATTTCGTTTAGTTTAAAGATAAATCAAAAAACTTATATCACTGTTTTAATTCTTAATCCCGTGAAAATACGCCGAGGTTTATCTAAACAGTCTCCTATTTTGCCGATGTTGCTACGCGCCAACATCGCTTATTTAATGAATAAAAACTTATTATTTTACAGCAGTGTTGAGAAAGAGATGAATAGTTGTTTAAGAGGTGAATTGGGGGTTGGTTATCAATTTTTAAAACAAGCGGCATTTGCGGTTGTTCTCTATTTACCTTCTTCTGAAATTTCTGCAATTTTCAGACTCTCTTTTACAAAAATAAACCTTGAAATTGCAAATTCCTATAATTTTAAAACCGGATTTTCTCCTTCCTTATCTCTTATCATTCCCTTCATCTTATGAAACAGACTCTATTACTTATTTTACTCTCGCCGTTTTTGCTTTTTTCTCAAATTGATTCCACAAAAATAAAAATTGAATTAATTGAAGACAATATCCATGATATGATGGAAAATCACATAGAGAATATGGACGAAGAGGTCGAAGATTTGGAGGGGGTTATTGATTTAATATCTTCTATCGAACAAAAAATAAATATTAATGATGTTTCACCTGAAATGGCTTTTACATTATTAAAGTTAACGGAATATCAATATTATCAATTACTTCTCTATCTTGAAAAATATGGGGAGTTGGTCTCCGTAAATGAATTATTTGCTATAGAAGGTTGGGGCAGTGAGGATGTAGCAAGAATTTTACCGTTTATCACGGTAGAAAATGCTAAAAATAGACGATTGAAGTTTGTAGATTGGTTTAAGTTCACACAACATCGCTTACTACTTCGCTATGGGCAAATAGTAGAAAAACGTTCCGGGTATGAGAGAAATAGAAAAAACGGTTATTTGGGCGACCCCACTCATCTGCTCTTTCGCTATCAAGTTTCAAATCCTAATTTTTCTCTGGGGATTTCAGCGGAGAAAGATAGTGGTGAAGAGTTCTTTAGAAAAAGTCAAAAAAGAGGATTTGATTTTTACAGTTTTCACTTCTCCATTAAAAAATTATGGATTTGTAAAAATATTACTTTCGGTGATTATAGGCTCAACTTTGGGCAAGGGTTAGTATTAGGGAATAGTTTTGCAGGCGGGAAAGGGGGAAGTGTCGGCGGCATAAGGCGATTTTCAGTGGGAGTTCGTCCGGTTACCCTCTTAAATGAATCACGATTTTTTCGTGGTTTTGCCACTGAAATAGGAAATACAAAAGTTAAAGGTACAATTTTTTATGGTCATCGATTTTATGACGGGAAGATTGTTGAAACGAATAACCGAAAATTTTATTCCGGTAGTTTAACGGTGAATGGATATCATCGAACCGAAAAGGAGATTCAGAAAAGAGAGACACTTTTTAGTAGGAATTTAGGTTTTAATTTCCAATGGAACAGAACGAACTGTCGCTTCGGCATGTCGGCAATCTATACTCATTTCAATTATCCGATACTTTTACAGATTACGCCCGCGAAAAAATACTCTTTTTCAGGAAATAATCATTTTACCGTAGGCATTGACCACCAAATTATTTGGAAAAAGAGCATTCTTTTTGGCGAGATTGCGTTAAGTCGCGGTTTTCATCTTGCGTGGATAGAAGGAGTTATCGTCGAACTCGACCCACGCTGTAAATTCGGAGCCGTTTTCCGCTATTACGATAGACAATATGTAGCGTTAGAAGGTGTCTCTTTTGGCGTTAACAAGCCTAATCAAAACGAAGCAGGACTATTTCTGACAGCTGAATTTTTAATAGGAAAAAGGAGCGAGTTGTTATTGCATTATGATATTTACCGTTTCCCTTGGCTCAAATTTTTAACCGATTTTCCTTCTTTTGGAAATGATGCGTCTATAAGATTTACTACTTCGCTCAGCAGAAATACAAGAATGGTTTGTCGATATGGGTTCGCAAAAAAAGAAAAAAATCAATTATTCGACTATTATCAGGGAATTTCAACCATGATGAAACATAAAGTACGATTTTCTCTCACCTCAGCGATATTCGATTTTATAAAACTTAAAACGGAAATAGATTTTCATGTTACAAACTATAATAAAGAGAAGAGTTTAAAATATGGAGCGGTTATTTTTCAAGATTTTGAAGCTGCCATTTTAAACACGGGATTAAAAGTTAAGCTACGTTTCGCCATATTTGAGACAGATAGCTATGAAGAGCGTATTTATTGTTATGAGAGCGACTTGCTTTATACGTTCAATTGCACTCCCTATTTTGGTCGAGGTTGCAGATTTTATACGATGTTACAGTACAAATATCGTTTTCTTGAAATTCAACTACGATATTCTCAAACTTTTTTTACGGATAGAAACCAGATTGGTAGCGGCTTGGAAATGATTGATAAAAATAGTAAAAGTGATATTAAAGCTCAGTTGTATTTTAGATTCTAAATTTTTATAAAAGCTATAAAAAGCAAAATATATTATCTCGTTTTACAAATTTTACTGCCAAATTGATGATTTTTATTTTCAATTTTTAATAAATAGATGCCGGAAGCATAATCCGTCAATCGGAGCTCTAATTGTGGTTGAACGAAAAAATTGTGTTCCAGACGCATAAGCTCTTTCAATTGCAAATTATAAAGTTTAACAATAGTTATATCATTATCGTTATCGGTAAACGAGATTGTTACTTTATCTGTCGTGGGATTAGGATAGAGCGTGAAATTAAAATTCGGTTGAGGTTTGCTATTTTCAATTTTAAGATAATGCGTAACGGGCGTCATGGGGGATAGAACACTATCAACTTTACAGATAAGTATATCGGAGAGATGGGTTCCAAGAGATGTAGATGAACCTATTAGAATAGCGCCCCCATCATTGGTTGCGATTACTTGTGAGAGATAATCCGCCTTTTTGTACAAACTTCCTGCACGTACCGTACTCACGTCAAAAGAGTAGTCATTTTTCTTGTAACGATGTAATAAAACCGTTGGTTTATTGTAGTTATTTCCTTGAGCGTTAGCTCCGACAACAATATCTCCATTTTTTGCGACAGCTACGGAGGTGTATTCATTATCTGTCAATCGCCATAAATTATAATCTACGTAAACATTAGCTACGACCTCCATGTTGGTATTAAAAACAAGCATAAAGAAGTCTTTATAAGCCGAATCATCGTACATGCGTGTATAGCCGATATTGACAATATTGTTCAACGAATCTCTAACCGCTTGATTACAAACCGATTTATTTCTAATTCCTCCATAATGAACGTGACTCAACACCTCGCCACTAGCGGAAACAAGAGAGTAAAACGGCACGGAATCCATTGTATTTACATTTTTTTGATATCCGGATAGTAATAAAATGGAATCATTCCAAAGGGAAACAGAGGTATAGCCGTCATTTCCAACTCTTTGCGTACTTTTCGCCTCTTTTAGCACTCCCTCTGCTGAAATTTTCAACCAATTTCCATCGGTGCCTGTAGAGTCGGTATCGTATGTTTCGCCAACGGCAACAATATCTCCTTGGGGCAATTCTACGAGCATTTTACTGAAAGTCCAATTGTTATAAGGGAGCGTATAACTCCACTTTAGGTTGAACAGTGTATCTACACGCATAACAAAAGGTTGGTACGGTCCCTCTACATTTTTTATCTCTCCGGTAATTAATAAATCACCATTATGGGCTTTTGTTATGAATTGTCCGTTATATAAATAAAAATCGTGAAATTCTTTATGATAGACCGGAATACCGTGAGGGTCTAGTTTGATTAATAAGAGACGTGTATTGCCGTTGGGAGAACCTGTGTTTGCTAACACGAAATATCCCGAATCGACATGCTGCACGATGCTTTTTCCGTAAGAATAATCAGCGTATCCGTATGTATGATCAAATGTGATAGTTTGTGCAACGGCGCTATATGAAGAGGCAATAATTAAAAAAAGAGCAAAAAAAGGTGAGAAAAAGTTAGAAATTGGGAATTTTTGTTGTTTCATTTTTTGATTTAAAAAGGAACTCACAAAATAGCTTGGCGAATTTTGATTAATTTTTGCAATAGTGGTTTTAGTTCGCGTAGAGGGAGCATGTTACTTCCGTCAGAAAGTGCTTTTTCCGGGTTCGGGTGTGTTTCAATAAAAAGCCCATCGAAGCCCACGGCGATGCCGGCTTTTGCTATCGTTTCAATTAAGTCGGGGCGTCCGGACGTAACTCCTTGCGGTTGATTCGGAAGTTGTAAGGAGTGGGTACAATCTAATACAACTGGACAATTGTTCGCTTGTAACGCTTTAATACCTCTAAAATCTACAATCAAATCTTGATAACCGAAAGTAGTTCCGCGTTCGGTTATCATTACGTTATCGTTTCCCGTATTACGTACTTTTTGCACGGCATATTGCATAGCTTCGGGCGAAAGAAATTGCCCTTTTTTGATATTTACGGTTTTACCTGTTTTAGCAGCAGCAACAATTAAATCGGTTTGTCGCGACAAAAAGGCGGGAATTTGTAAAATGTCAGCAACGGTCGCAGCTATCGCAACTTCCTCCTCCGTATGAACGTCCGTAACGATGGGGACGTTCTCTTTTTCCTTGATAGATGCCAGAATCTGCAATGCTTTCTCATTGCCTATCCCGGTAAATGAATCTAAAGATGAGCGATTGGCTTTTTTGTAAGACGCTTTAAAGTAAAAGGGAATAGATAACTCGTTGCAAATTTGCGAAACGGTTTTTGCCACCAATTCCGTTACCTCTCTATTCTCTACGACGCAAGGACCCGCTATTAAAAAGAAATTATTATTAATCATCAATGGTATCTCAATTATTGATTCTAAACATGCAAAAATACTATTTTTATTACTATAAACTATACATGCAACAATTGTCAAAAATATAAAAAATTGATATTTCGAGCCTTATCTTTCTGTTATACGGTTTGAGATTGTTCCATAATTAAAAAAAATGATGTAAATTTGCAATTTAATTTTAAAAATGTAAAATGGGGAAAAAGAAAGTTAACGATTCAATAAAGATTATCGAACAAAATAATTTGCAAGATGTTATTATTCAATCTCTTATTGAGAAAAAAGGGGAAGATATAGTATGTATTAATTTACAATCAATTAAACACGTTTTTTTTGATTATTTCATAATTTGCACTGCCAATTCTAAACCTCACGTTGAAACGTTAACCGATTTTGTAAAAGAAATGTCTTATAAGCAAGCTAATACTCGTCCGACTTATGTTGAAGGAATCGTAAATTCCGAGTGGGTTTTATTAGACTATTTTAATATTCTTGTTCATATTTTTCAGCCTGAAGCACGAGCTTATTATAACTTAGAACAACTTTGGAGCGATGCTGAAATACAACAATTTTAATCAGAAAAATTAAAATGAATAAATCTCAAAAAAGCACAAAAAATAATAATAAGAAGAAAGTTGCGGCAAGCAAAAATCCAAAACCTCGAATTAATCTTTCTTGGATTTATATTGCGATTGCCTTTTTCTTGATATTTGTCTATTTCTTTAATTCTTCTTCCACTCTTTTAGAAGAGATTGATAATACTCAATTCAATGAAATGGTAATGCAGAAAGAAATAAAAGAGGTGCAGTACGTAAAAAAGAATAATCGAGTTCAGATTTACCTTAAGCCGGAAGTGATAGATAAAAAGGCGAAATATGAAAAATTTAGAAATAAAAATGTTGAGGGACCGCAATTTTTTCTTAATACGAGCGATTTCAAAGTTTTCAATGATGATTTGAATAGAATTAAAGAGAGAGCCGTTGAGCTGGCGATGGAGAAAGATAGTTTACGTTCTAAAGTTGAGATAGAACGAGAATATGAGTTCCCGTTAAAACAAGATATTTCCGAAGCTTGGGGCAGGGAGCTTATTTGGTGGATACTGCCTTTGATTTTTATATTTTTTATTTTCTTTTACTCTATGCGTTCTATGCGTGGAGGTGCTGGAGGGGGCGGTGGTATTTTCAACATTGGCAAATCCAAAGCTCAACTCTTTGACAGTAAGAAACAAACCAATTTTTCTTTTAAAGATGTAGCAGGATTAGAGGGGGCTAAATATGAGGTTGAAGAAATAGTAGATTTCTTGAAAAATCCCAAAAAATATACACATTTGGGTGGTAAAATCCCTAAAGGAGCTTTGTTAGTGGGACCTCCAGGAACCGGGAAAACGTTGTTGGCTCGTGCCGTAGCCGGTGAAGCGGGTGTTCCCTTTTTCTCCCTTTCAGGCTCGGATTTTGTTGAAATGTTCGTTGGGGTCGGAGCATCGCGAGTTCGCGACCTTTTTAAAACGGCAAAAGAAAAAGCTCCTTGTATTATTTTTATCGACGAGATAGATGCTATCGGACGGGCACGCGGGCGGAATGTCATGAGCGGGGCGAACGATGAACGCGAAAATACATTAAATCAACTGCTTACTGAAATGGACGGTTTCTCTACAGACGCGGGCGTTATCATTTTGGCAGCGACGAACCGTGCCGATATTTTGGACAGGGCATTACTACGAGCAGGTCGTTTTGATAGACTTATTCATATCGAACTTCCCAATATTACCGAGCGTAAAGAGATATTTCAAGTACATGTTCGAAATTTAAAATTAGGGAACGATGTAGACTTGGAATTTTTTGCAAAACAAACACCCGGGTTTTCGGGAGCGGATATTGCTAACATTTGTAACGAAGCCGCACTTATTGCCGCGCGAACATCTAAAAAAGAGATAAATAAAGAAGATTTTTTAGCGGCAATTGATAGAATTGTCGGTGGACTTGAACGGCGCGGACATATCATATCACCCGAAGAGAAAAAGGTGATTGCTTACCACGAAGCAGGGCACGCGTCTGTTAGCTGGCTTCTTAAATATGCTTCTCCGTTAATTAAAGTTACTATCGTTCCGCGTGGGAAATCGCTAGGCGCAGCTTGGTATCTCCCCGAAGAAAGACATATAACTACCTTTGAACAGCTTTATGATGAGATGACGGCGACTTTGGGCGGTCGTGCCTCCGAAGAAACCGTTTTTGGAAAAATCTCCACAGGTGCCCTTAGCGATCTTGAAAGAGTTACCAAACAAGCATATTCAATGGTAGTCTATTACGGATTAAGTGATAAAATCGGTAATGTCAGCTATTACGATTCGTCCGGACAGTCGGAGTACTCTTTTACAAAACCTTATAGCGAGAAAACAGCGGAAGAGATTGATAAAGAAATTAAAAATTTAATAGAGTCTGCTTATCAACGTGCTTTAGAAATTCTGAAAAATAATCGAGAAAAATTAGACCAATTAGCTACTATCTTATTGGAAAGAGAAGTTATCTTTGCAGAAGATCTTGAAGAAATTTTTGGAAAAAGACCCGAAGGAGCAGTTGAAATGCATAATTAGTTAAAAATGGATAGTTTTTCAAATTCTTTTAATTCAAAAAATACCTCTGCAAAGGAACTGATTCGCAAGAATATACGGCATGCTCTTGCGTCTAAAAATCAAGAGCCGTTGCCCAATATTGATGTGAATCAACCCCTATTTGCACCTATTGATGAACCTTTAAAAGAGTTTGTGGACAATTTTAGAAAACAGGGCGGACGCTGCCTATTGTCAGATAAAGAGCAGTTTTTAAATAATGTTGAGAAGTTTATTCAATCACAAGGCTACAATGCTATTTTGTGTACAATTAATTATATTGCCGACCATTTAAGAGCAAAAAAGATAAGTTTTCAAAATGTTATTAATGCTAATTATAATGCCGATTTAGCTATTATTTACGCAGAAAGTTTGATTGCTCGGAGCGGCTCTCTTCTCTTTACTCAAAAACATTCATTATATCCTTCGGTTAAAAATTTAGCCAAAGATCTTCTTATTATAAGTTTTACATCAAATGTAGTTCCTGATGTAAAGCAAGCCTTGGGCAACACTCGGAAAAATGAACCGACAGAACAACTCCCTATATGTGAAATCGTATTGCCAACTAAGTTGGAAACGCTTGAAAATAAAGAAGAATATACACCTATATCACCAAGATTTAATCTAATTCTTATTTATTAAGTTATGAAAAAACTTTTGATAAGAACAATTACCGGTATCTTTTTTGTATCTTTGATAATAGTCTCTCTATTTTTCTCCGTATACCTATTTTATTTTCTCTTTTTATTTTTCACTATTATCGGTAATCTTGAACTGAAAAAAATGGGTTATCATCTTAGCAATACTCCACAATTCATTGCTCCGTTGTTACTTTCCGTCTTATTATTTTCGCTTTTTTTCCTTATAGACACCACTTATATACTCTATTGCATGCTTTTAATAACATTATTGATTTGTACAATACCTATCGTGGAATTGTATAAAAAAGACACCGTTTTTATCAATAATTTGGGATTGGCACTACTTCCCTCTCTCTGGTTAGCTATCCCTTTTGGAATCTTAGGGTATTGGAGTTACGGAGCTTTTAAGGCGCCTAATATTGTCTTAGCTCTCTTTATTATTATATGGCTTTATGATTCCCTTGCTTATTGTGCCGGAAGTTTAGCAGGAAAACATCAACTTTTTGGAAGAATTTCTCCTAAAAAATCATGGGAAGGATTTATTATCGCTTTTGTATTAACTGCCGGAGCCTCCATCTCATTTTTCTATATTCCATTTTTCTATTGCGATGGATTAAATAGTGTTTGGAAATGGGTAACCTTTGCCATTATTATTATGATAACGGCAACCTACGGAGATTTGACCGAATCAATGCTGAAAAGAGCTTGTAATGTAAAAGATAGCGGTCGTCTTTTGCCTGGACACGGAGGCGTTTTAGACCGTTTTGACTCTCTCTTTTTTGCCGTTCCGGTTGCATTTATTTATTGGCTCATACTTCACACTAACTTTTAAAATTTCTTATTATGAAAATTCATAAACAGGGTCTTATTCCAATAGCTATTGCAACATTAATCGTCTTTGCACATTTGGCAATATTTCTTTTTTTCACTTATCACATTTTTGTTTTTTTAGTTTTACTACTCCTTTTTTCCATTTTTCTTTTTTTAGTTGTTCGTTTTTTTAGAGTACCAAGACGAATTGTTAATAGGGTAGAGAACGGTATTATCTCTCCCGCAGACGGTACAATCCTCTCTACTGAAAGGTGTTTTGAACAAGAATATTTTAAAGATGAGCGAATCAAAATATCGATTTTTATGTCTGTCCATAATGTGCACGTGAATAGTTATCCGATTGACGGAACGGTAGAATATCTAGCTTATCATCCGGGAAAATATCTTGTTGCCAGTCTTCCGAAAGCCTCTTTTGATAATGAACATAATACGGTTGTAGTGAGAAAAGATGAAAATAGAGTTGTTTTGTTTAGACAAATTGCCGGTTTTGTAGCAAGACGTATAATTTCCTATGCTAAAGAAGGTGAAAGGGTAGAACAAGGAGCAGAAATGGGAATGATACGTTTCGGGTCACGCGTTGATGTTTTTTTACCTCTTAATGCCCAAGTTATTGTGAACGTGGGAGACAAAGTCAGAGCTAAAAAGAGCTTACTTGCTTATTTTTAAAGAGATGAAAATATGATAAAACTTACTGTTGTTATTGTTAATTACAATGTAAAACATTTTTTACAACAATGTTTACACTCTGTGGTTCGAGCAACAACAAATATTAAGTCGGAAATCTTTGTTGTGGATAACAACTCGACTGACAATTCGGTTGAGATGCTACAAGAGAATTTTCCACAGGTTACGATTATTGCCAATAAGGAAAATCTCGGTTTTGCCAAAGCAAATAACCAAGCTTTCCGATTAGCCCAAGGGGAATATGTTCTTCTGCTCAATCCTGATACGTTGGTTGAAGAAGATACTTTTGAAAAGATTATCCGGTTTATGGATAATACCGCAGATGCAGGTGCTTTGGGAGTTAAAATGATAAATGGGAAAGGTGAATTTTTACCGGAATCTAAAAGAGGGCTGCCCATTCCGAGTGTCGCGTTTTATAAAATTTTCGGCTTAGCTAAATTCTTCCCAAAATCTAAAAAATTCGGCTCTTATCACCTCACTTATTTGAGCAATGACGAAATACATTCAGTAGAAGTGCTCTCAGGTGCCTTTATGTTTGTTAGAAGAACAGTTTTAGAAGAGGTCGGCTATTTAGATGAAGACTATTTTATGTACGGCGAAGATATTGATTTATCCTATAAAATTATTCAAAAAGGTTATAAAAATTACTATTTCCCTCACACAAAAATCATTCATTATAAAGGCGAAAGCACAAAAAAAAGCTCCATAAATTATGTCTTTGTCTTTTATCGGGCGATGCAAATTTTTGCAAAAAAACATTTTAAAGCTCGCAATGCTAAATTAGTTCAGCTTATTATCAATTTTGCTATATGGTTTCGTGCTTCGTTGGCAGTGGTAAAGCGTATTTTTGTCGCATTACTGCTTCCGCTTATTGATTTTGTTACGATATACGCAGGAGTATTTGCTATCGCCAAGTATTGGGAAATTAACGTGCTAAGTGAACGCACAAGCTCTTTTCCATTAGAATTTTATATTATTGTCATCCCTCTCTATATCAGTATATTAATCCTTAGTATGGCAATTAATAAGGGCTATAAAAAATTGATACAGCTTCATCGGACGAATCGTGGTTTTTTGATGGGAGTGGTTTTAATTCTGTTAATTTACGCACTACTGCCAGAGACATTCCGTTTTTCACGAGCCGTGGTAGTTTTCGGCTCTATGTGGGGAATTATTGCGGTAAATGCTGTTCGCTATTTACTGCATCGTTCACCTTATTCAACATTCCATTTTGAAGGGAAAAAACAATTTCGCACACTCCTGCTCGGTGAAGGCGAAGAAGCTCACAGAGTAATGAAATTAAT
>Ga0116183_1004663_pt1 | contig 13345 bp, 12 predicted proteins | sample AD_UKC078_MetaG_FD_89753 | JGI IMG/M metagenome (GOLD analysis project Ga0116183, IMG submission 89753) | Active sludge microbial communities of municipal wastewater-treating anaerobic digesters from USA - AD_UKC078_MetaG | ecosystem: Engineered > Bioreactor > Anaerobic > Digestate | place: USA... | reverse complement strand
GGGATCCTTGAACTTGGGATCGATGATTGCTGCATTGGGGCTGATGTAGTTCTCGAGCAGACCGTCGTTGGCCGCCTCGATGAAGGTCAATGATCCACCACCGTACCAGACACTGGCCTGGGGATTCTGCCGCTCAGCTTTGATTCGGGCATAAATCTCTCCGCCACTCATCCGTACATACTGGGTCTTGATACCTGTAGCCTTCTCAAAAGCCTGGCACACAGCCGCGCCATGCTCTTCAAGCAATCCGACATACACAGTCAGAGTCTCTTGTTTCTCTTGCCCTCCAGCGGCAAACACCGGAGTCAGCGCCACGACAAGAATGAGAACGAAAAGCAACGCAATACCTTTTCTCATTTTTCTCCTCCCTATTTTTTCCCCAGCATACCGCTGGAATTAAAATCCTGAAAGTAAAACTATCCTTTCAGTTGATCATGCTCTAATACTGAGTCCAGTTTGGTGAACTGTCAAGGAAAATTACGCTTCTTTTATACAGCTGATTTGATTATCTGTGATCATAAATGATAATTATAATCATTGACGGTGTACAGTTTTCCTTGTATCGTTCTGGTATATCCTTATTATACCACAAGGTAGGACTGCATGAAGGCCGATGATGTAAAAGCCATTATCTTGGATTTGGATGGTACGCTGCTCACTTCAAGAAGAGATATCTCCCCGTACACCAAACAGATACTGCTTCAGCTGGGAAAGGAGGGGATCGCTGTTGGGTTTGCATCCGGCAGAGGATACTCTTCGGCCCGCATCATCACCGACCCGTTTCCGCCCCAGCTGCCACTCACGCTCTTCAATGGATCGATGGTCGTCGACAAACGAACGGACGAGATCATCCATCACCTGGACCTGGATACCATGATCGTCAATGAGTTGATCCGGCGAACGAGAGGCACGACGCTTCGCCTGCACGTCTCCACCGAAACACTCGTCTTCCTTGATAGGGAGGACATCCCGCTCTACAAGCGAATCGACCCGATCACCTATGCCGACTGTCGTCTCCTTGAGACGTTGAGCGAGGCTGATTACCCCTGTATCAAGGCGATGATCACCGGAGAGGAGACCGAAACGACGGGTGTGGCCATCCTCGATGAGCTGCTGAAGGAACATCCGCGGTCATTTGCCGCCGTCTCCACCTTCAAGGATCACATCGAGATCATGAACCCCCGGGCCAACAAGCGAGTGGGAATCGAGCTGGTCAGTGCCATGAACAACATCCCGATGGAGGCGATCATCGCCTTTGGGGATGCTGAGAATGACTGCGAGATGATCAAGGCGGTCGGATGGGGGGTGGCGATGGCAAACGCGTCCGACACCCTCAAGGCGTGTGCCGATGATATCACCGCATCCAACGATGAGGATGGAGTCGGTACCTATCTGGCCAGGCTCTTCGGCCTCTAGTCCCACAGCGTCCCCGGTCTCAGCGACTGTGCATTCTTCGCCGCAGCATCGGTACCCTTGTGTAGGGCCTCTTCAAACGAGGAGCCTCGCACCATCGCCGCGACAAAGCCAGAGCTGAAGGCGTCACCACACCCAATGGTGTTCACTACCTGAACATCCAGGGGCTCAACCTCATGGAAGGAGGATCCATCCCATGCCCACAGCGGGTTTTTGCCACGGGAGACAATGGTCTTCGACCCATACTGCTCATAGATCTTCCGCATCTGATCCTTGACCATCTGCTTCAGCGGTTCGCCCCGATCCTGCTCGCCGAGGATAGGGTGGTCAGGGAAGAAGGTCGAAACGAACTCAAAGAGGTTCGGTTTGACCACATCCGCCCCCATGGGGAGGCTCTGGATGAGATCGGGGCCACGGTAGTCGACCAACACACGCTTGCCCGCACCCTTTGCCTCGGCCACCAACTCTGCGTAGAGGTTGGGAGTGTAGCCCGCAGCCCGGGTCCCGGGAATTATCACCCACTGCACCGTCTCCAACGCCTCGCTGTACAGCTCCCTGATGGCTTCGTCGGTGCCAGAGGCAACGGCATGGGGCTCTTGGACCAACTCGGTCACCACCCTCGCGCCGTGGTCTATGACGGTCACGCATGTACGGATGGCACTGCCGCTCGGTGTCCAGATGAGTCGGACCCCATCCTCTGTGGCGAGGGCGAGGAACTCCTCGACCCGGCTGCCCCCAAGGTGGGTCAACAGACGGACCCTGATCTCTAGCTGGCTCAAGACCCGTGCCACATTCATGCCCTTGCCCGAGGCGTCGAGGCGGTGGGCGATTGCACGATTCACCTCACCGACCATATATCTATCGAACTCCATTGTCTCTTGGAAGGTCGGGTTCAACCCGACTACCAATACGTCTTCTCTCATCTCTCTTTCCCTAATCCATGTTTTTTAGTGGCATGCCTGCCTGTCATCACACCTCATGAGTTATCCTTGAGGACAACCCCCTCTTCAATGATCAACGCCCGCCTAGCGCCATCGACGGTGACACGATCCAGGTCAAGATGGGCATTGCGGAGCCTCATGCCCCGCTCCTCTATCCTCGGAAGGCCTGCATACATCTCACTCTCATCGATATCGACGAGATGCTCGCTTGCAATACCAAACGAGCAATCCTTGACCACGAGGTCCTTGATCGGGGCTTCAGGCAGGCCGACGATGAAGGCGGCAGAGGCACGGGAACGAGTAGCGTGGCAGCGCTCGATATGGACACGCTCGATGCTCGGTGTCGTATCCAAAAGGGGACGCTCATCAAGAGAGAACTCCTCCTCGTCGTTGCTGCCGCAGCGATAGTACATGTTGATGGCCAGGGCACAGTAGTTGTTGCGCATCGTCAGATCGGTGAAGGTAAGGTCACGGATCCGTCCTCCCCGCCCCCGCCGCGTCTTGATCCTGATACCCCGGTCGGTGCCATCAAAGAGGCAGTTGCGAACGGTGATGTTGGCAAAGCCCGCAGCAGTCTCGCTGCCGATGACCGCCCCTCCGTGGGCATGGTGCACGGTACACTCCTCGATGAGCACATCGGTGGTTGCCACCCCGCTTTCGATGCCGCTCTGCCCGCTGCCGCTCTTGAGGGCGATGCCATCATCGCCGACGGTGACCGTGCACCCACGCACGACGACATGGGCGCATGATTCGATGTCGATGCCATCGGTATTGGGTGCATCGCTTGGGTTCTCAATCGTCACCTGTTCGATCAGAAGATGGCTTGAATAGAGGGGATGGAGTGTCCAGAAGGGGCTGTTGGTCAATTTCAGGCCATTGATCACAATATGTGAACTCTTGTAGAGCTGCACAAGCGGTGGACGGAGGAACTGGATCGGCCTGCCACCACCCCCTCCGCTCTGGCTTTGGTAGGAGGGGTTGAGTGCAGCAAGCTCACGCTCGATGGCACTCTCCGGTCCGCTCTGATGGTCCTTCTTATACCGCTGCTCTTTCCACCACCACGACCCGTTGCCATCGAGGAGGCCGGGGCCCTCGATAGTGAGGTCATGTGAATCGGTGATGAGGAAGAGGGGGTGCAGCGCCCAGCAGTCCACCCCTTCCCACCGGGTATAGACGGGACGGTAGCGCTCAGCCTCCGCGATGAAGGAGAGGGTCGCCCCCTCCTCGAAGCGAACGGTGCACCCCGTCGCCTTGAGGTGAAGCGGGCCGGTGCGGTAGACCCCGGGGCCAATGACCAGGGTCCCTCCCTCCGCTATGGCCTCGAAGGCCCGGCGGAACACGTCACTATTGTCAAAGAGGTTGTCACCACACCCTCCAAACTCCTCCAAGCGATACTGCTTCATCACCAATCCTCCCTATACAACAATCACTTCTACCCGTACAATACAGGGCATGAAACACCTAGGAATACGAGCCCACGATCTGGGCAGCTTCGCAAGTGCCGAAGCACTGGCTGACGCGGTCACCACCTATGGTGACTCCCTCCCCATCCAGCTGGCCTTCACCAAGGTCATCAAACCGGCTCCCCGCCTCAGTGACGAGTATGTCGCTGCATTCAACGACGCGCTGAAGGCACGGGGCGTATGGGTTGCAGTCCTTGGCTGCTACATCAACCCGGTCCACCCCGACGAGGAGAAGCGCGACGAACAACTATCGCGCTTCGAGGAGCACCTCCGCCTTGCCCCCCTCTTGGGAAATCCCATCGTCGGCACCGAGACCGGGTCGCTGATGCCTGACAGCTCCTACCACGGGGAGACGAGCGAGCCGCGCGTACTGGACACCTTCTATCGCAGCATCGAGCGGCTGCTCGAGGCGGCGGTCAAGTATAACAGCGTCGTCGGCGTCGAGGCGGTCTATCGGCAAAACACCATCAGTACTATAGAACGGATGCGCGCCCTCGTCGAGCACTTCGATACTCCGCACCTGCGCGTCATCTACGACCCGATCAACCTGGTGCCCTGGACCGGGATCCAGGAGGCGGATGAGTCGGTCCGGCTCACCCCCTCCGATGAAGCCCAACGCACCTTCTTTGCCCGTGCCCTCGATGCCTTCGGCCCCAAGATCGGGGCCCTACACATCAAGGGCTACCGCCTTGACGAGAAGGGGTGGAAGATCGGGGACCTGCCGCAAGGGGAGGGGGTCCTCAACTGGGCGCTCCTCTTCTCGATGCTCAGGGAGCGCTCCATCGATGTCCCGGGGCTCTTGGAGAATGCCAATCCCCTCACTATCAAGAAAACCCTGGCAAGGCTGGCCACCTACTAACAGACATACTCCCCTCTCATATCCTTGGTGAGGGGAGTATGTGCATAGGTGGGACCGTCGTGGTCAGAAGAGGAAGGGTTGGGCAAAGGAGACCGGTCGCTTGTTGTCAGAGAGCACCTTCTCCAGGTACGCGGTGTCCAGGTCCAACTGGGAGGCGAGGCGCAGCAGCATCTGCTCGGGGATAAGGTTCTGCTCGAAGAAGAGGAAGGCAAGCGCCTTCTCGGCGATGTTGTCGACCTTCAGGGCATTGAAGAGGATCTCCTCATCCTTCTTGCCGCCGAACCGCTCAGTGAAATTCTCATAGAGGCGCGACCGCTTGATATCCCCCTTCAGGGCGGCGAGCTCTTCAACGAGCTCTCCCTCATCCCCACGACTCGCCTTCTCCCCAAGCGGCTTGAGGTGGAAGAAGGTGTACTCCTTGCCCGGCAGGTAGTGGTGCTCATCACAACGGGCTGCGTAGTTGGGCTCGAGTCGGCTCTCCTTGGTGGCATCACCACCGACGATGATCAGGGGGTCGAAGTAGAGGGCCGGACACTCCTGGCCGTCGACCTGGTAGTAGCGGTAGGTGTAGAAGGCGTCGTTTACACAGTCATGGTGCTCACAGTAGGCGGTCAGGGGGATGACATCGGTGGCCATCTCCAGCATCAGGCGCGCCGTCGAGTTGAAGAGGTCGCGGCGGAAGTTGAGGATCAGGGTGGGGAAGATGAACATCACCCCCCGCTCATAGCTGTGGTTGCGTATCACATAGGCGATCCGCTCATCGAAGAAGGAGGCTTCGTCGATGATGAAGGTACCCACCGTCGGGTTGGCTTCGATCACCTGCTCAAGGGCAAAGGAGTCGCGGATCTTGGCGATGTTCTCCCCACACTGGATATACCCTCCGCGATAGGCGAGCGCATCATCAGGGTAGTCCACAAAGCGTGCCCCGTCGATCTCACTGCGTATGAAGAAGACCTTGCGCCGGTCCACCTCCCCGCTTGAGGTCAGCTGACGGACCCGCTCCCCCTTCCTCTGGGCGACTGCGGCATCACGCCACACCCGGGCCGCGAACTCGGTCTTGCCCGATCCCATGGGACCGATGACCAGGATCCGCCTGCCTGGTTGGGTGAAGTCGAAGTGGCTGAAGGTGTCATGGACAGCCAGGGTGGGGAAGCCCAGGCTCTTGAGGAAATCAGTGGCTTCCCCCGCCCCCTCAATGCGTGCCATGCTCCCCCTCTACGATGGCGATGGAGGCTGACGCTCCGATGCGTGTCGCTCCCGCTTCAATCATCGCCTTCGCATCCTCATAGGTGCGGATTCCACCGCTGGCCTTGACCCCAAGGTCCGGTCCAACGGTCTTGCGCATCAATTTCACATCCTCGACGGTCGCCCCGCCGCCGGCAAAGCCGGTCGATGTCTTCACGAAGTCGGCACCGCACGCCTTGGCGAGGCGGCAGGCCCTCACTTTCTGCTCATCGGTGAGCAGGCACGTCTCGATGATGACCTTCAGCTTTGCCTTGCCACACACCTTCTTCACCGAGGCGATATCATGCTGGACCAGATCATCGTCGTGCCCCTTGAGCCAGCCGACGTTGATGACCATATCGATCTCTTCGGCCCCTGCCATGACGGCATCCTTGGCCTCATGGGCCTTGCTCTTGGTAGCCATGGCCCCCAAAGGGAAGCCTACCACGGTACACACCTTGACATCGCTCTTCTTCAGTAGCTTCACGCACAGCTCCACCCAGCAGCTGTTTACACAGACCGAGGCAAAGTTGTATTTGATTGCTTCCTTGCACAGCTGCTCAATCTGAGCTTCAGTTGCTGTTGCGGCGAGCAAGGTGTGGTCGATCACTGCGGCGATACCCTCTTGTTGTTTCATAGAATCCCTCCGGTATGATGGTGTAGAAAGCTTACCCCAGAATGGCGTCGGGGGCAACGAGAACCTTGACGAAGGAGGGGTCCCTCTATACCCTTGAACCATGATTTTACAAGCCGTCGAACGATACTATACCTGGGCCCTCATCGCCATTCTCCTCCTGAACCTCTCCCAACGGAAGATTCCAAACTCCACCAAGAAGCGGTTCGCCACCATCTACCTCGCCTCGGCCCTCCTCCTCTTCGAGGTTGGGGTGGTCACCATCCTCGCCCGGGGATGGAACCACAACTGGGCGTGGCTGCTCCTGGCCCTCTGCATAGGCCTGCTCTTCCTGCTGCGAAAGCGCGCCTTCCCCTTTCGTCTGAAGTGCGTCGAGTGCGGTGCCAAGCTCTCCTTCAACCAGGTCATCGGCGGTGATGAGAACCTCTGCACGACCTGCTACCATAAGGCCCACCCTGAGGAGGCCCCGCAAGCGGCCGAGGACGTGCCCGAAGCACTATCCGACCCCTTCACCGACCCCGATTCGGTGGACGAGATCGACTGGGATGGGTGGGAGCCCACCGATGTCTGCGTGATCACCTACCTCTTCGATGGCGACAAGGTCCTCCTCATCGACAAGAAGACCGGACTGGGCAAGGGGTTGGTGAACGCCCCGGGCGGGCACATCGAGGACGATGAGACCGCCGATGAGGCCGCGGTGCGCGAGTTCAGCGAGGAGACCGGCCTCTCTGTTGGAGGCCTCACGATGGTGGGGGACCTCTACTTCCAATTCAAGGATGGCATGCGCCAGCGCGGCTACGTCTACTTCGCCTCCACCTATGAGGGAGAGATGCGGGAGACGGAGGAGGCCCGCCCCTACTGGGTCGATGTCTCTGCCATCCCCTACGACAAGATGTGGGCGGATGATATCCTCTGGCTCCCCCTTGCCATCGAAGGCAAGCGAATCGAGGGGTACTTCGTCTTCGACGGTGAGCGGATGGTCTCATCCCTGGTGAACGTCAAAGAGGAGTAAGGGGTGAGGATTCTGAAGGCGAGGGCAGAAGCGGAGATCGAGGTTCGCAAGAGCCGCTTCATCGCCATCGCCCTTCCTATCACAGACCTTGGAGAGATCAAGGCGCTGGTCGCAGAGGCCCGCCTCCAGCACCCCGGGGCCAACCACGTGGTCCATGCTGCGGTGGTCGGTCCCGATGGACAGCAACTCAGCTACTCCGATGACAAGGAGCCGAAGAATACAGCAGGCAGGCCAGCGGTCGAGGTCCTCAAGGGGAGCGGCATCACCGATATCCTCGTCCTCATCATCCGCTACTTCGGCGGGACGCTGCTCGGAACCGGTGGCCTGGTGAAGGCCTATGGGGAGAGCGTCAAGGAAGTGCTCAAGGTAGCCAAGACCGAAGAGCTCATCGAAAAGAGCGCCTTCTCCCTTACGATACCCTATAACCTCTATGACCTGACAAAGATAGCATTATCTGATGTTGATTCTGCTATCGAAACCGAAGAGTTCACCACCGATGTGACTATCACGGGTACGCTGCCCTCATCCAATGCCGATCCACTGCAGCGTGCAATCGCCCACCTTACCAATGGCAGCGTATCGGTCGTCTTCACCACGTTGTAAGCTTGGAGAACGAAAGTGTTGGAGCCCCTTCCTCAACCCGGGAAGCGGCCTCTTCGCTCTCCTCCCACAGGGTATGCGAATCGGCCAACTCAACCAGCCTGATAGCAATCGAGAGGGCACGCTCGACCGCCTGCACCTCGATTGCATCGACGGTATCGGCGTCGGTATGGTAGACCGAAGCCTTGCTGCGGTCATCCCAGGCGACTGCGGTCAAGGTGGTGGCAGCAAGGCCTGTCCGGCTCGCTGATGCAGCATCGGTCGCACCGGCCAGGCGGGGGATCGATTCGCTTTTCGCACTCCACCCCATCGAGCGGGCGATGGCAGTGCAGCGGCGGGCTAGCGGCTCGCTCAGAGGCTGCGTCCCGTTGACATCGCGTTCGAGGAAGGTCAGGCAGTCGGCCCAGTAGATCGAATCGAAGTTCAGCACAATGGCCCCCTCAGTCAACTCCGTATTGCGCTCATACCACGCCTTCGATCCCTGCAGGCCGATCTCCTCCCCGTCGAAGGAGCAGAAGACGAGCCGTGTCGATTCAAGGCCTCCCTCCCCCGCCCGTTTCCAATTGAAGTATCGTGCCAACTGGATGATGACTGAGGTGGAGTTGAGGTTGTCCCCGGCCCCGGGGGATGCCTTCTCGTCATAGAAGCGGATCAGGGGCAGGAAGCGGGGGGTGAGGGCGAGCATGACGGCGGTGATGATCCACACGCCAAGTGATGGTTTGCTGAAGAGCAGGATGATGGAGAGGAGGCCGGCGAGGAGGAAGAGGAGGATGGGGACACCGACGGTGAGGAGGTAGGAGAAGCGGTCGAGGCGATTGTGGCGAAAGAGCGGGGCACTGTCGTGGTGGGAGGTGAAGATGATGGTCTGCTCCACCTCCCCCTCGGGTTCAATGACACCGTGGACGTTGATGCCCTTGACGCTCTTGCGCGTGTTCTTCACCACCGGCCTGTAGTAGAAGAGCGTGGTGACCAGGTAGGCCATATAGAGGACAAAGAGGAGAAGGGAGAGAAACGAGAGCCTGAAGGGCAGAAGCAGGACAAGGAATGGGTAGAGGTAGGCCATGACGGCAAGCGGCATGGAGTGGAAGGTCGGATCGAGGGTCACCTCACCCTGCTCTGTACGGTCACAGAAGGGGGAGAGTGAACGCTCGATCTCCCCGGCGGCCAGGTGGCACGCTTCACTGCCGCTCGCTCTCGGCCCGAACTGCTCGATGAGGGAGCGGGTGAGGGCGATGGCCATGGTAGCCAAACGGCCGGCTTTCAGCCGTTCTACCTTTGGATTGGCACTCTTCTTCTCCCCTTCCACCAGTGGGGGAGTCTTCATTCGCTTGTGAAAAAGGGAGTACCGCATAGTCGTTTCATGATGGCAAGCGTGTCCCTCTCTGTCAAGGAAAGGGGTTGGATTATTACTATGGGTCATCGGGGTTCCTGCACCTTGGTTTTATCTCCTGTCGCTGTAGGCACAAGGGCAAGGCGCCGGGGGTGATTGACAAAGATAGGTGCTCTTACTATAGTTGTAACCCGATTGACAGTCATGCACTGAGACTGGAAATCGTCTCTTGTTTTGGAGAGATGTCCGAGTGGTCGAAGGAGGCGGTCTTGAAAACCGTTGAGGCGCAAGTCTCCGAGGGTTCGAATCCCCCTCTCTCCGGATTGGACAGTTTTTTTTAAGTTGGAGAGGTGCGAGAGTGGCCGAATCGGGCTCCCTGCTAAGGAGTTGACCTGGTAACGGGTCCGGGGGTTCGAATCCCCCCCTCTCCGGATTTTTTACAGTAGAGACCATAGCTCAGCTGGATAGAGCATCAGTTTGCGGAACTGAGGGTCGGAGGTTCGAATCCTCTTGGTCTCATAGAGTGCTTATGTCATTGTCATAATCACCGGGAGAGATGTCCGAGTGGTCGAAGGAGACGGACTCGAAATCCGTTGTACCGCTTGCGGTACCGAGGGTTCGAATCCCTCTCTCTCCGATACCTTGGATTTTTTGTTCTTGGAGAGATGTCCGAGTGGTCGATGGTGCACGCTTGGAAAGCGTGTGTGCTGAGAGGCACCGGGGGTTCGAATCCCCCTCTCTCCGTTTCCCAGCCAACAGATTCTGAGCTATGGGTACCCACCCAACCCCGTCAGGACCGGAAGGTAGCAGCGGCAAGTGGGCCGCCCATGAGACTCAGGCGATTTGTTGGCTGGGTTTTTCTTTCTCTCCCCCTGCCACCAGAACTCAAGCGCCTACCCCACCGCAATGAAATGTGGTATACTCGGTCCACTATGGAGCGCCCATGGCATATGAAGTAACCGCTACCCGAAAACGACCCCGCCTCTTCGATGACCTCGTCGGACAGGAGTTTGTCGTCTCCACCATCAAGCACGCCATCGAGCAGGGCAGGATTGCCCACGCCTACCTCTTCAGTGGTCCGCGCGGGGTGGGCAAGACCAGTGCCGCCCGCATCCTCGCCCGGGCCTTGAACTGCCAGGAGGGCCCGACCCCCACCCCCTGTGGGGTCTGTTCCAACTGCACCGAGATCACCGCAGGGCGCAGCGTCGATGTCATCGAGATCGACGGAGCCTCCAACACCAGTGTCAACGACATCCGCCAGATCAAGGACGAGGTCCTCTTTCCCCCACAGACGAGCACCTACAAGATCTACATCATCGACGAGGTGCACATGCTCTCGACCAGTGCCTTCGACGCACTGCTCAAGACCATCGAAGAGCCGCCACCCTATGTGATCTTCATCTTTGCGACCACCGAGTTGCAGAAGGTCCCTGCCACGATCAGGAGCCGCTGCCAGCAGTTCCACTTCCAGCTCATCGACCTTGACTTGATCAAGCGCTGCCTCGTCGAGGTGAGCAAGGAGATGGGGGTCATCGCCGATGATGACGCCCTCTTCTGGATCGCCAAGGAGTCGACCGGCTCGATGCGGGATGCCTACACCCTCTTCGACCAGATCGTCTCCTTCAGCAGTGACCACATCACGATGGAGAAGATCTCCGAGAAGCTCGGGCTCGTCGGAATCGAGCAGATCGTCCAGATCGTCACCCTCCTCACCGAGGAGCGGCGGAGCGAGGCGATCGACGCCCTCGCCTCCCTCTTGAAGGCGGGCATCTCGGTCGAACAGTGCATCAAGGACTTCACCCTCTTCTTCCGCACCCTCCTCTTCATGAAGGCCGGGGTAACCGACGAGGCGGTCCTCGGGGTACAGACCGACCGGATTCCCCTCGCCCTGAGGAACGCCTACACCACCGAACAGCTCGAGGCTGCCCTCGACCTCTTCCTCTCCCTCTACCGGGAGGTACGCTACTCCCTCTCCCCCCGCTTCGAGCTTGAGCTCGCTATCAACAAGCTCGCCACCCTCAAGCACTCGGCAAGCCCCACTACCCTGGTTGCCCGCCTGCAGGCGCTGCGCGACGGGATCCTGTCCGGGGACGTGAAGCTGCCGGCCCGCAAGAGCGAGGTCCAGGGGGAGTTGCTCCCCCCACGAGTCGAGCAGGCACCGCCTGCACCTGCGTCCCCTGTGGTCGTGCAGGAACCTGAACCAGCTCCCGTCCAAGAACCTGAGCGTGTTGTACGCAACTTTGAGAGGAGCGACCTTCCGAACCTCATCGCAAAGTTCAGCGAAACACCGCTTCTCAGCCAGGTCGTGCAGTCGATCGTCGCTGTCGAGACGAAGGAAGGGGTCCTTACCCTGACCTTCTCCACCCCCTTCTGCCAAGGAAAGGCCAGGGATGAGGAGGAGCGCTTCAAGGCACTGATCGAGGAGATCAGCGGCTTTCGCGGACCCATCCGCTTTGTAGCCCGGCTTGACCAGGCACCCAAGCAGGCCGCAGACCCAGATCAGAATGGCGACCAGATGCTCGCCAATATCGCCACCCTCTTTCGAGGTGAAATCATCACACGTTGAACAAGGACAGACCCACATGGATATGAACCCCTTTGATTTGATCAAGAATATGAAAGGCATCCAGGAGAACATGAAGAAGATGCAGGAGGTCCTTCCCTCCATCACCGCCACCGGCAGCGCCGGGGCAGGGATGGTCGAGGTGACGGTCAACGGCAAATTCATCGTCACCTCCGTGGCCATCGAGAAGGAAATCGTCGACCCCAATGACGTGGAGACGCTCCAGGTCCTCATCCAGAGCGCCTTCAATGACGCAAGTGCCAAGGTACAGCAGAAGATCCAGGATGAGGGGATGAAGGCCGCATCGACCTTTTCAAGGGCATAGCGATGACCGCACTTGATAACCTGATCAAGAGCCTGACGCGACTGCCGGGGATCGGGCCCAAGAGCGCAAGCCGCCTGGCCTACCACCTCATCAAGACCGACCGCAGCTACAATCGCTCCCTTGCCGAGGCGATCGCCACCATCGGTGACAAGATCTTCCCCTGTTCAATCTGCGGCTCCTTCACCGAGGTTGACCCCTGCCCGATCTGCAGTGACAGCAACCGTGACCGCAGTCTCATCTGCGTCGTAGAGGAGCCGCAGGATGTGCTGACGATCCAGACCAGCGGGGCGTACAACGGCCTCTACCACGTCCTCGGCGGGGCGATCAGCCCGCTTGACGGGGTAGGTCCGGAGCACCTCTCGTTTGCCAAGCTGATCGCCCGCATCGATGATGGGTCCTTCAGCGAGGTGATCATCGCCACCAACCCCACCGAAGAGGGGGATACCACCGCCCTCTATATCCGTCACCTCCTCAAGGACCACCCTGAGATCGCCATCACCCGCCTGGCAAGCGGACTGCCCATCGGAGGGGACCTTGAGTACGCAGACCGCATCACACTGGCCCGGTCACTGAGGGGGCGGGTCCAGTTCTAATCTCAACATCGAGGCCCTCCCTATTTCATCCGCCGTCGAGTGGGTACGGCAGTACATCAGTGAAGTCCTGCAGTATATCGATATGCCCCGAACACGGGGTGACCCGGCATGGCAGACCCTTCTGATGGGTATCATCAAGAACTATAGGTATGTGGAATCTTGGGGAGTGGGCGCGGGTTGTTCCACAGGTTCGCGAACTCTCGGTACCGTTCAGATCCCGCTCTTCGAGGCAAGTGATGGCCTCACCACCTTCCAGAAGCGTAGCACGTATCCGGGCTCTACTTGATGCCCCGCGCGTCCTTGATCGTCTCCCAGGCTCCCTGGATCTCCCTGAACTTCGCCGTGGCATGGGCGGTGAACTCCTCGCCCATCCCCTTGGCGGCGAGGG
>Ga0116183_1004655_pt1 | contig 13361 bp, 12 predicted proteins | sample AD_UKC078_MetaG_FD_89753 | JGI IMG/M metagenome (GOLD analysis project Ga0116183, IMG submission 89753) | Active sludge microbial communities of municipal wastewater-treating anaerobic digesters from USA - AD_UKC078_MetaG | ecosystem: Engineered > Bioreactor > Anaerobic > Digestate | place: USA... | reverse complement strand
GGTGATGAAAAAAGAGCCCCCGAACGGAATCGAACCGTTGACCTCAACCTTACCATGGTTGCGCTCTGCCGACTGAGCTACAAGGGCATCGGGCGTATAACAGCGGCAGCGTCATTACACGCAGAAGCTAACTTACCAAAGAGCATAGCTTTTGTCAATATGCTTCACGCTTCTTTTGGTGGTTGCCCCGATGGGGTCGTTTCGGTATAGTTTCACTCATCGTATGCTATTAAGCAGCAAGGAGTTCCCATGTCGAACCGTGAAAAAACAAGATACGGCCATACCGCCAAGGATATTGCTCAGGATTTCGCCGAACATCTTAAATATAGCCAGGATGCCGACCAGGTCCATACTACCGACGAAGGCCGCTATACGGCCTTGGCTCTCACCATCCGCGATCGCATCGTCCACCGCTGGAATCAAAGCAGAAAAACCCAGCGCCAAGGTGATTCGAAACGGGTATATTATCTCTCTCTCGAATTCCTCATGGGTCGGGCGATGAGCAACAACATCATCAATCTCGGTATTGAAAATGAAGTGCGCCAGGCCCTCGCCTCGCTCGGATACACCTACGAAGAGCTCGAGGCGGTGGAAAGCGACGCCGGCCTCGGCAACGGCGGCCTTGGGCGTCTCGCCGCGTGTTTCCTCGATTCCCTGGCGACGCTGGAGATTCCCGCCTACGGCTATGGAATCCGATACAACTATGGAATCTTCCGCCAGCAGATAAAAAACGGCTGGCAGGTCGAACAGCCGGACAACTGGCTGAGAGCGGGCAACCCTTGGGAGATCGTGCGGCCCGATGTGGTCTACTCCGTCGGATTCGGCGGATCGGTGCAGGTCCTCCGAGAAGGGGGAAAAGACCTCTTCAAATGGACTCCCGCCGAAACGGTGTTGGGCGTCGCGCACGACATGCCGATCATCGGCTATGGAGCCAATACGGTGAACACCTTGCGGCTCTGGTCCGCCAAGAGCGTCGATGAGTTCGACTTCGCCGAGTTCAATGAAGGCGACTACACCGAAGCGGTGCGCTCCAAGATAACCGCTGAAAACCTCAGCCAGGTCCTCTACCCCAACGATACGCTGTACATGGGAAAAGAACTCAGACTGAAGCAGCAGTATTTCTTCGTCTCCTGCTCCTTGAAAGATATCATCCGTCGCTTCAAACGGAACGAACGCTACGATTGGAACAAGTTCAACGACTTCGCGGCGATCCAGATGAATGATACCCACCCGAGCCTGGCGGTTCCCGAGTTGATGCGCCTGCTCGTCGACATCGAGGGTCTTTCCTGGGAAAAGGCTTGGAAGATAACCGTTGCAAGCTTGGGCTACACCAACCATACCCTGATGCCCGAGGCGCTGGAAAAATGGAGCGTACCGATGCTTGGATCGCTCCTGCCCCGTCACCTTCAGATCATCTATGAGATCAACTATCGCTTTATTCAGGAAGCGGTCAGCCACTTCCCGCTTCAGCCGCAGATTCTCAATCAGATCTCGATCATCGAAGAGTCCAATCCGAAACATGTGCGCATGGCCAACCTCGCGATCGTCGGCAGTCATTCCACAAACGGAGTCGCCGCTTTGCACAGCCAGCTGCTCCGTGATTCGATGTTCCCCCACTTCAACACGATCTTCCCCGATCGTTTCAACAACAAGACCAACGGGATCACTCAACGCCGCTGGCTGTTCGCCTCGAATCCACAGTTGAGCAAACTCATCACCAAAGCAATCGGAAGCGGATGGATCACCGATTTTTCCCAGATGGCGAAACTGAAGAAGTACGCCGATGACTCCTCGTTCGTCGCCGACTTCGCCAAGATCAAAGAGGCGAACAAAGTCCGGGCGGCCGACTTCCTCCGCATCGACACGTCGATCATCTTGAACCCTGATACGTTCTTCGACGTCCAAGTGAAACGGATTCACGAGTACAAGCGCCAACTGCTCAACGTACTGAACATCCTCTACATCTATAATGACCTCAAGAGCGGTGGCGAAGAGACCAGGCACATGGAGCCCACCACCTTCCTCTTCGGAGGAAAGGCGGCACCGGGATACGTCAATGCGAAGCTGATCATCAAGCTGATCAACAACATCGCCCAGGTCATCAACGCCGACCAGGAAGTCAAAGACCGTTTGAAGGTCCACTTTCTGCCCAACTACCGCGTTACGATGGCCGAAGCGTTGATTCCCGCGACCAACCTGAGTCAGCAGATTTCAACGGCGGGAACCGAAGCATCGGGAACGGGCAACATGAAGTTCATGATCAACGGGGCGTTGACGATCGGCACGCTGGACGGAGCGAATATCGAAATCGCCGAAGAGGCGGGAGCGGAAAACCTCTTCATTTTCGGAAACACCGAGCAGCAGATCGAAACGCTTCGTCCTTCCTACGATCCTCACTCCTACATCAAGAGCAACCCCAAGATCCGGGCGATCATGGACTTGCTGCAGAGCGGCTACTTCAACGTCAATGAGCCGGGAATCTTCGATCCTCTCTACCGCTCCTTGCTGAAGGAGGGAGATCGCTACTTCCTCTTCGCCGATCTTCAGATGTACGCCGATGCTCACCGCAAAGCCCGCGAGCTGTACAGCCTCGATCAGACCGAGTGGAACCGCAGGGCGGTTCTCAACGTCGCCAGCGGCTCGAAGTTCTCAAGCGATCGAACGATCGGTGAATATGCCAAGGAGATTTGGAAGATCAAAAGCATGCCGGTAACGCAGAACGGGGACGACGATTCCGTCCTCGAAGATGCTCGAAAGCGCTGAGATGCCCCAAAACAAGTCGCCTTCTCATCAGAGTGACTTGTTTTCGTCACCGGTGGTTTCATTAATTGATTGCTCCATAAGAAGAATCACTCGAACGAGCTCAAGCCTGCCGGATTTTCGTCATTTGAGGTTACCGCCTGCTATATTTACGGCATGGAATCTTTCTGGAATCGCGTCACATCCCTGCTTAATACCTCAACTGTCGTAGAGCTTGCTCAAATCCTCGACGTGAAGCGCTCGACCCTTTCCAGTTGGATTCACAGCGATCGCCGACCTCCCATGGAGGTGCTTCTGAAAATCACCGAATTGACCGGGGTAGATATCCACCAGCTTGAACGAGGATTCTCCTACTCGCTCGATGAGGATGATGAAGTCGCCGAGCACCATGCTTTTTCCAAACGAATCGAACTGATCGAGTTCATCAACTCCCTTGACGATGAAGAGCTCGAAGCGGTTTGGGCGTTCCTGCGCTTATGTGAACAACGAGCGGTTAAAACCCGAACCTCGAAACCAGCGCGACAACCGGAGGAGTGAGGATCGCGAAGATCGGCGCAAGAATCATGGCCGGAAGAAAGTTCCCGGTCTTCGTCTTGCGGATATCCAGCAGGTTGAATCCGATCATCAGCAGCAATACTCCCCCGACCGCTCCGAGTTCTCCGATTCCATCTTCCCCGAGAATCGGTTCGATCCATCCGCCGGCAAGGGTGAAGAACCCTTGGTAGACAAGCACGAAGAGTGCGCTTGCAATCACTCCCGGTCCGTAGACGGAAGCGAAGATGACCGCCATGCACCCGTCCATGATCGATTTGATCATAATCAGGCGATAGTCGCCAATGGTTCCCGCCTGAATCGAGCCGAGGACCGTCATCGCTCCCGAACAGAACAGCAGCGACGCATTCAAAAATCCGAGGGCGAAGTTCTTGGCTCGTTCGCTGTCGGCTTCTCCCCGACTCGTCACTTTCTCCATCCAGGTGCCGAGAGCTAAAATTCGATCTTCGATTTTCAGCCAATATCCCAACGCTCCACCGAGAGCAAGAGCCAAAAGCATCAAGAGATAGGAAGATGTCGCCACGGCCATCGAAAAACCGAGTATGAGGGTGATCAAACCGCTGGAGGTGAAGATAATCTCTTCAAAGGACGGTTTTAATCTGCTTTTCACGAGCAGACCGATAAGCGAACCGATGACGATCGTCAAGGCGTTGAAATAGGTGGCTATCATAATGATTTGGAGTATACTCAGATTATATGGAAGGCTCAAGAATGACCCAAAATATTCTTCTGGGTGCCGGAGGCGGTACCCGCAGCGGAGGGGAGAAGCTGTTTTGGCTGTATGAGAACAAACCAATCATCTACCACAGCGTCGCGAACTCGCTGAGAGCGGACCTGCCCACCATCCTGGTTCTCGGCTACCGGCACGCCGAAATCCTTTCCCTCATCGAAGATCTCACGGAAGATCCGCTTTTGACCGTCGTCATCAATGACCATTGGCGGGCTGGCCAAGGCTCCTCGACGAAGGTCGGAGCCCGCCGCCTCGATCGGGGGAAACGATTCTTCATCTCCCTTGGCGACATGCCCCTGATCACCCCCGAGCACTACCATTTTCTTGAGCAGTTTTCAGAAACGGTCGTCCGACCGACGGTACACGGGAAGGTCGGCCATCCGGTCCTTCACGACCCGTTTCTCCTCGATGAGATTCTCAGGCAGCCCGACTCGTTCACGATGAGGGAGCTCTTAAGCGCATATGAAGTTAAAAAAATAGCGGTCGACGACCCGGCGTATATCCGTGACATCGACACGCTGCAAGAATATCAGGAACTTTTAGGAAATCACCACGTTTGAGCCATCCCACGAAAGGTCGATCGTATCCCCTTCATGATAAGAGCCTTCCAGGATCTTCAGACTCAAGGGGTTTTCGACAAGCCTCTGAATCGCCCGTTTGATCGGGCGGGCTCCGAAGAGCGGATCGAACCCCGCCTCGAAGATCGCATCTTCGAGATTCTTATCCCACGCAAGTAAATATCCCCGTGCTTTGAGCCGATCCGCAAGCGTCTTGAGCTGCAAGGCTATGATCTGATGCACGGCCTCGCTATCCAGGCGGTTGAAGACGATGATCTCATCAAGGCGGTTGATGAACTCCGGCTTGAACGCGGAGTGGATCACCTCGTTGACCAATGCCGCCCCCTCTTCGTGGGTCGCCGCCCCGAGCAGCTGCTGGCTGCCGAGGTTGCTCGTCATGATGATCACGGCGTTGGTGAAATCCACCACCCTGCCCTGGCCGTCGGTAAGACGTCCATCATCCAGAAGTTGAAGCAGCACGTTGAACACGTCCGGGTGGGCTTTCTCGATCTCATCAAAGAGAATGACCGAATACGGCCGCCTTCTCACCACTTCGGTAAGCTGGCCGCCCTGGTCATAGCCGACATATCCCGGCGGGGCGCCGATCAGTCGGGAGACGGAAAACTTCTCCATATATTCGCTCATGTCGATTCGCGTAAGCGCTTTCTCGTCATCAAAGAGGAACTGAGCCAGCACTTTTGCGAGCAACGTCTTTCCCACTCCCGTGGGACCGGCGAAGAGGAACGACCCCAGCGGCCGCTTTTCATCACCGATTCCTGCCTTGTTCCGGCGAATCGCCGCGCTGACCGCCCGGATCGCTTCCTCCTGCCCGATCACCTCTTCCTTGAGGATGCTCTCGAGGTTAAGGTACTTTTCGACCTCGCTGCTTTTCATCTTGGCGACAGGAACCCCCGTCCAGTTGGAGACGATCTTGGCGATGTCATCTTCGCTGACTTCTTCACGAAGGAGCTGATGTCCGTTTTCCCGCTTGAGGGCTTCCGTCCACGTTTGGATTTCCCGCGTCAACGCAGGAATCTCGCCGTGCTTGATCTGAGCCGCTTTGGCCAGATCGCCCTCGCGTTCGGCATTCTCCTCCTCGCTCTTGAGCTGTTCGAGCTTCGCTTTGCTTTCTCTAATCCGACCGATCGAAGCCCGCTCCTCCTCCCATTGGGTGTGCAGGACGTCCCGCTCGTTTTGAAGAGCGTTCCGTTCTTCAACGAGTTTCTCCAGGCGCTTCTTCGAGGCTTTATCGCTTTCACGCTTCAGAGCCTGCTCTTCGATATTCAGCTGAAGAATCTTCCGCTCGATCTGATCGAGCTGCTCCGGCTGGCTTTCAATCTCCATCTTCAACTGGCTCGCCGCCTCGTCGATCAGGTCGATCGCTTTATCGGGCAGGAAGCGGTTGGTGATATAGCGATTGCTCAGCACCGCCGCCGCGACGAGCGCCTCGTCCTTGATTCGGACTCCGTGGTGGACTTCATAGCGCTCCTGCAAGCCTCTGAGAATTGCGATTGTCGATTCGACGCTCGGCTCGGAGGTGTATACCGGTTGGAACCGACGCTCCAGCGCCTTATCCGCTTCAATGTATTTTCGATACTCATCCAAGGTCGTCGCCCCGATCGCATGGAGTTCGCCCCGGCTGAGCGCGGGTTTGATCAGGTTGGATGCGTCGGTCGATCCCTCGGCTGCTCCCGCTCCCACGATCGTATGCAGTTCGTCGATGAAGAGGATGATCGCCCCTTCGCTGGAGGTGACCTCTTTGACGACCGCCTTGAGGCGCTCTTCAAACTCGCCCCGGAACTTCGCTCCGGCGATCAGGGCCCCCAGATCCAGGCTCAGCAGACGCTTGTTCTTCAACGACTCGGGCACGTCTCCGCTGGCGATCCTTCTCGCCAGGCCTTCGACGATCGCCGTCTTGCCGACTCCCGGTTCCCCGATGAGCACCGGGTTGTTCTTCGTTCTTCGGCTGAGGACCTGCATCACCCTTCGGATTTCTTCGTCCCGTCCGATCACCGGATCGAGCTTTCCGTTTCGGGCAAGAAGCGTCAGGTCCTTGCAATACTTTTCGAGGGCTTCATACCGGCTTTCCGGATCTTCGCTATCGATGCGGGTATTGCCTCGGATCGCCTGAAGGGCCTGCATCACGTTCTCGTTGGTGAGACCGAGTTCTTTAAAGATCCTGCTTGCTGCTGAATTGTCGCGAATAATCGCCAAAAGAACGTGCTCGGCGGAGAGGTATTCATCCTTGAATTCGCCTGCGATCGTCGTGGCCGCATAGAGCTGATTCGCCAGTACTCCGCTGATCGAACGCTTGGTGGATGCTCCGTATGCTTTGCTGAGCCGATTGACCGCTTCTTCAAAGCGTTCTTCGACGACATGCGGAGACACGCCGACCCGCTCCAGAATCGAAGCGAGGATTCCATCCTCCTGACTCAAGAGCGCCAATACGAGGTGTTCGGTGGTCACCTCGGCGTTGGAGCGCAGTCCTGCGAGCCGATCCGCTTCGCCGATCGCCGAACGCAATTTGATTGTCATTTTGTCCATGTTCATATCACTTGTTGACGCAGTGATTTCTTATGCTTGCAGTCCTTCAAGATAGCAGGTGACGAGCTCTTTCGATGTCTGAATCGAATAGGTATCAAAGAACGCCACTTGGAAGCAGGATGCCTCCAGGAGCAGCATCAGATGATCGGCTACTTTATTCGCGTCACATAGGATGATCTCCCCCTCTTTCATCCCTTGGTTCAAGAGGCGCTTGAAGAGGATCGAAAGCTTTGCGGTCCGCCGCAGAATGATCGCGTTGAAATCCGTTCCTTCGCGCTTCATCTGCAACATCACGTCCACAAGACTGGTCAGTTCCCCTTCATGGTCGTGCGCTTCCTGCATGATATCGGTGCAGATGACCGTCAGGCGCTTGAGGAAGGGCTGTTCACTTGACCATGCATAGGTCGCATAGCGGTTGAACATCCGGGCGGTGACCAGCTTGACCGCATAATAGTAGATATCCTCTTTGTCTTTGAAATACTGATAGATCGTAGGTCGGGAGATGTTGCACTCGCTGGCGATCAAGGAGAGGTTGGAATCCCGATACCCCTCACGCGCAAACACTTTCAGAGCGGTCTGTAAAATCCGCTCCTTTCGCGCTTCATGATCGATTTTTTTGGGCATACACACTCTCCTGTTTTCTACACTATATCACCAGGTTGTAGAATTAAACAAGCATTTTTGGAAGCCCTGCCCATCGGCAAGGCTTCCGTACTGCTGCGTGCACTCCTTCTTATTTAATCTTTACTTCGATCGGTTTCGGTTTCTCGACTGGTTTCTTTGGAAGCGTAAGAGTCAAAAGACCGTCAGCGAATTTGGCAGTGATCTTATTCTCATCTACATCCTCCGGAAGCGTAAAGGAACGCTCGAAGCAGCGGTAGCAACGCTCGGTCACGAGGTTCTTCTCCGTTTCTTCTTCAAGGTTGGTCTCCTTGTTGGAACTGATCTTCAGCACATGCTTCTCGATCTGGACCGAAACCTCATCCTGTTTATACCCTGCCAGTTCCGCCTCGAGAACATACGCGTTCTCTTCCTCGGTGATGTTGACCGCCGGCACTCGCCGTTGCGTCGTTCCCCAAGTGCTCAACAGTTCGTTGAAGAGTGAGTCAAAGGGGGATAAACCATACGTTCTTCTTGTTAAATATCTCATAAGTGTACCTCCTATATCGTATGTATCTAGTCACCACATATAATGCAACAACCATGCCAACCTATAAATATTGTCTTTTGGTACATATATATTTCTATTAGTACACATATTAAACAAAGTCCCACCCCCTCTGATCGAGGGGGCGGGTCAAGGGGAGACGATCCCCAAGGAGGACTGCATTAATCGAGTCATTATGACCCTATAGGGCTATAGTGACCCTATCTGAGGGTGGCGACCATGATCGCTTTGATCGTGTGCATCCGGTTCTCCGCCTGATCGAAGACCACCGAATGGGATGAGCGAAACACTTCATCCGACACTTCCATCGCCGTAAGCCCGAACTCTTCATGGACCACCGCCCCCACTGTCGTGTTCAGGTCGTGGAACGCCGGGAGACAGTGCTCGAAGAGCACGTCGGGGTTTCCCGAGGCTTTCAGGAGATCCATCGTGACCCTGTACTCCTTGAGCAGTCCGATCCGTTCGCTCATCTTGGCTTCCTCGCCCATCGAGACCCACACATCGGTATAGATGACGTCACACCCTTTCACTGCTTCATAGGGGTCTTCGAAAACCGTTACATGGTCACTGCCCATCACAGGATGGAGCGCTTTCGGGGCGGCGATCCGGTATTCCATCCTCAATTGCCTGGCACCGATCGCCAAGGCGTTGCTGACGTTGTTTCGTCCATCGCCGATATAGGCGAAGACCAGTTCATGGGGCTGCTTGCCGGTGTGGTCGACCGCCGTCAGCACGTCGGCAAGGACCTGAGTCGGATGATCGTCATCCGTCAATCCGTTATACACGGGAACGCCGCTGTACCGGGCAAGATCCTCGACGACCGATTGTTCGAAGCCACGGTATTCGATCGCATCGTAAAGACGGCCGAGTACCTTCGCCGTGTCCTCGATCGATTCTTTCTTTCCCATCTGGCTGTTCGTCAGAAACGTCACGTTCGCCCCCTCGTCAAAGGCGGCGACCTCAAAGGAGCAGCGGGTCCGGGTCGAGTTCTTATCAAAGAGGAGGACGATGTTCCTGCCATCCAGGAGCTTCCCCTTCAGATGGGGAGGATACGCCAACCCCTTCTTCTTTGAACGAAGATCCTTCGCCAGCGAGAGGAGGTAGAGAATCTCCTCTTCGGTGTAATCGCGCAGGGTGAGGAAGCTTCGACCTTTAAGACTGTCCATATCGTTTCTCCTTCCGGAGAGTATTGCATATTCATGCAGATATCGTCAATAAATATACGGATATTTCCAATTTGTTTTGATTTCGATGCATGTATATGCACAAAAAAGACCTCCGGTACTACCGGAGGCCACATTTTCGGGCAAAACGGTCGATTATTCGGCTACGAGAACGACTTCACCGTTCCGATAGTGTTCGGCGACATACGCTTTGATCTTCTCGCTGCGAAGAGCCGCGACCAGCGCTTTGATCCCCGCTTCGTTTTCCCGTCCCGCTTTCACGGCGACGACGTTGACGTAGGGACTGTCGGAACCTTCGACGAGCAGTCCGTCACGGGTGGCGATGAGACCGGCGGGAATCGCATAGTTTCCGTTGATGATCGCCCCATCGACGTCCTTCAGCACTCGGGGAAGACTCGCCGCTTCGATTTCACGGAAGCGCAGGTTCTTCGGGTTCGCTACGATATCGAGGGGGGTCGCTTCCAGCCCTGCTCCGCTGCCGAGGGTCAACAGCCCGGCGCTTTCAAGAAGCAGGAGAGCTCGGCCTTCATTGGTCGGGTCGTTGGGAATCGCGATCGTTGCACCGTTTGGCAGAGCTTTTAGAGAAGCATGGCGGTCGCTGTAGAGGGCGAACGGCTCGACGTGGATGCCGCCGGCGTTTACGAGATGGAAGCCGCGCTCCTTGTTGAAGGACTCGAGATACGGGATGTGCTGGAAGAAGTTCGCATCAAGCTCACCGCTTTCAAGCGCTTCGTTGGGAGTTACATAATCGGTGAACTCCTGAACCTTGAGCGTGTATCCGCTTGCTGCCAGGTCGTCGACGATCAGGTTCAGGAACGCGGCGTGAGGCTCGGGCGTCGCACCGACGAGAATCGTCTTAGTATCCTGTACCTCTTTTGCTCCTGCTGCAAAGAGAAGCGTTGTGCTCAAGAAAATCAAGAAAATCGTTGCTAAGTGCTTTTTCATACTATACTCCTATTTCCCATCGGGAATGAAATTACTTTGGTATTGTTCCTCAGCGTCGGGCCAAGAGCCGAGCGCTGAGACGGTTGCCCGCGATCTGAACGATCTCAACGAGAACGAGGATAACGATCACCGCAACCAGCATGATATCGCCGCGGAAGCGCTGGTACCCATAGCGGATCGCCAGATCTCCCAACCCTCCGCCACCGATCGCTCCGGCCATCGCCGAGTAGCCGATCAGGTTGATGATGGTAAGGGCGACTCCGCTGACCAGGGAGGGCATCGCTTCGGGAATCAATACCTTCCGGACGATCTGGAAGTTCGTCGATCCCATTGCGCGGGCGGCTTGAACGACGCCCGGATCCACCTCCTTAAGCGCGGTCTCGATGATCCGCGCGACGAACGGAGCTGCCGCGATCGACAGCGGAACGATCGTAGCGGTGGTTCCGATACTCGTTCCAATCAACAGCCTCGAAAGAGGGAACAAAAGAATCATGAGAATGATGAAGGGGAAGGAACGCAGCACGTTCACGATTCGGCTCAATACCGAATTCAACAACGGCATGGGAATGATGCCGCCTTGCTCCTCTTCACCGGTGGCGAAGAGCAGCACCCCTAGGGGAAGGCCCAGGACAAGGGAGAACAGGGTGGAGAAAAAGACCATGCTGAGGGTCTGGAGAGTCGAATTCCAGATCAGGAGCCAGATCTTCGCACTCATGGTCGTTCCTCCTTTTCAACATGAACCCCAAATTCACGAAGCCGCGCAACGACGTTCTCCTGCTCTTCTTCGCTTCCCTGGATATCTACGATCAACGTTCCGATTTCGACTTCTCCGCCGACTTTCTGAACTCCGCCGGCACGGATGTTGAAATCGATTCCCGTCTCACGGGTGATTTGACTCAAGATTGGCTGGTCGGTGGTTTCCCCGCGGAAGCGCAGGATGTATGCTCCGCTCTTGCTGGACCATTGGACCATCTGCTCTTCACTGCTTGCATCCGTTCCCACCAAGTGGGAGAGGAACTCTTTGGTAACATCGCTCTTGGGCTTGGCGAAGATGTCCGTTACCGGTCCTTCTTCGACGACCCTGCCGTCATCGAGGACCGCTACAAGGTCGCACACATCCCGCACCACCTCCATCTGGTGGGTGATCATCACGATCGTAAGGCCCATCTTCCGCTGAATCTCTTTCAATAACGAGAGAATCGAATGGGTGGTTTGAGGATCCAGGGCGCTGGTCGCTTCATCGCAGAAGAGGATATCGGGGTTGCACGCAAGAGCCCGAGCGATTGCGACTCGTTGTTTTTGTCCGCCGCTGAGCGTGGAGATCGGAGCCTTGCCGCGATCGGCGAGACCGACGAGTTCGAGCAGCTCGGCGACTCGAGCGGCGATCTCAGCTTTCGGGGTACCGATTATCTCAAGGGGATAGGCCACATTCTGGGCGGCGTTCCGGCTGGAAAAGAGGTTGAAGTTCTGGAAGATCATCCCCACTCGCCTTCGGCGTCGGATGAGCTCTTCCTTGGTAAGGTTATCGACTCGGACTTCGTCGAAGTGGACTTCACCGGCATCCGGTTTTTCAAGAAGACTGATTAAGCGCACCAAGGTGGACTTGCCCGCTCCGCTTTTACCGATGATTCCGTAGATCAGATTGGAGGGAATAGACAGACTGATTCCGTTGACCGCATGAAGCGAGCCATAACTCTTTTTCAAGTCTTTCAGTCGAATCTGCATATATATACCTTCCATATTCATAAAACGAATTGAGACCATCATAGAGGAAAGGTGGTTCTTGAACAAGTGGAGCAAGGATATCCGCCTTGGACAAGGTTCCATAAAAGGATATAGTTTGATAAAAAAGGAACATTCATGAGCGCATATCGCTACGAAACTCATCTTCATACCAATCAGGCAAGCGCTTGCGGCATCTCTGCAGGAAAAGCATATATCCGGCCGTATCTCGATGCCGGATACAGCGGCATCATCGTAACCGACCACTTCTTCAATGGAAATACCAATATTTCCTACAAGCTTCCTTGGAAGGAGCGGGTTCGGCGGTTTTGCGCGGGATACGAGGAAGCCAAAGAATACGGCGACCGATTGGGTCTTTCCGTCTTTTTCGGCTTTGAGTACTCCTATGGACAGGATGAGTATCTCGTCTATGGCCTTTCTCCGGAGTATGTGGCGGAACATCCCGAAATCATGGGTTGGGATCATCACACCCTCTATGAAATGGTCGACAAAGAAGGAGGTCTTGTCGTTCAGGCCCATCCGTTCCGGGAGCGTGGATACCTAAGCAGAATCTCGCTTCATCCCCACACCGTTCACGCCGTTGAAGTGATCAACGGGGAGAATGAAGAGGAGTTCGATCGCAAAGCCCGAAAATATGCCGAGCATTACAATCTTCCGATGATAGCGTCAGCGGATATCCACGACGTCAGGAAAATCGATCGTATCGCCCGCGCGACGATCTTTGAACAAAAACTTGAATCCATTGACGGTTTCATCCAAGCAGTGAAAGACAATAGATGTGCATTGGAAAGAGATCCCGGCCGGACAGGCGAGCCCTCCGATCATTCGAATCTGCCCGTTTATCTCTATGATGAAGAGGGACGGGCAAAAAAAATCCAGGCGTTTGAAGCCTGGAGCTGAGGGCATAAAAGCCGGCGACAACCTACTTTCCCGCCTCAAGGCAGTACCATCGGCGCAAGGGTGCTTAACTTCCGTGTTCGGGATGGGAACGGGTGTTCCCACCCTGCCGTGGTCACCGGACTATATTCAAACACATAGAGCGGCAAATTGCCGATCACGTGTTCAAAGATACAAAAAAGAAGCCCGGCAGCTACCTACTCTCCCGCCATGAGGCAGTACCATCGGCGCAAGGGTGCTTAACTTCCGTGTTCGGGATGGGAACGGGTGTGTCCACCCTG
>Ga0116183_1004653_pt1 | contig 13363 bp, 8 predicted proteins | sample AD_UKC078_MetaG_FD_89753 | JGI IMG/M metagenome (GOLD analysis project Ga0116183, IMG submission 89753) | Active sludge microbial communities of municipal wastewater-treating anaerobic digesters from USA - AD_UKC078_MetaG | ecosystem: Engineered > Bioreactor > Anaerobic > Digestate | place: USA... | reverse complement strand
AACACGAGCAATCTTACGAAGCGCGGAATTCGGCTTTTTAGGAGTGCTGGTGTAAACACGGGTACAAACACCACGTTTCTGCGGGCAAGACTTAAGAGCCGGTGAGGCTGTCCTGTTATTGATTTTCTCGCGACCCTTGCGGACGAGTTGTTGAATTGTTGGCACTGTTATCTCCTAGAATTTGGAGTGCAAATATAATTTTTTTAGGAATAATTTCAAGGATAAGTCCAAAATCATTATTCGATATCCTCATCTTCAACGCTATGAACGTCATTATCAAGCATCTGGAAGGCGAAATCTTGGTTAAAATCGCTTTCTTGAGCTTTACGATGAGCTTCAGCCTCTGCTTCCGCGTCAGAATCGGTTACTACCACATTTCTTAAATGTTGAGAACCAGTTCCACTTGGAATCAAACGACCCATAATCACATTTTCCTTAAGACCATTAAGAGGATCAACGCTACCTTCTATGGCAGCACGAGTCAATATCTTAGTAGTTTCTTGGAAAGATGCTGCAGAAATAAAGCTATCCGTCGCTAGAGAAGACTTCGTAATACCTAGGAGCATCGGAATATATCTTGCCGGTGTTTTACCTAAGGCGATTAGTCGTTCATTTTCTGCGCGAAGGCGCACTTTGGATATTTCCTCATCGGGAAGGAAATCAGAGTCACCCGGATCGGAAATTTTTACTTTGCGCATCATTTGACGCACAATACATTCGATGTGCTTATCTGCAATTGCCACACCTTGAAGTCTGTACACCGCCTGAATTTCATTCACTAAATGACGTTGCACTTCTTCTGGGCCTTGAACTCTGAGAATATCATGTGGATCCACACTACCTTCACAGATTTTTTGTCCCATACGAACACGGTCACCTTCATGAACAGCTAAATGACGTCCGCGAGGAATCAAGACTGTTTCTTCAATTTCGCGAACTTCTTCTACACCGTCACGCTTAATAACCAATTTGTCTTTAATAATCACTTTTTGATTGTTACGTTCTTCATTACCGTAGCTAACAAGACCATCAATAGGTGCAATGATAGCGGTATTTTTAGGAACACGAGCTTCAAAAAGTTCAGCCACTCTAGGCAAACCACCTGTAATATCTCGAGTTTTACCTACAGCACGAGGCAACTTCGCAAGTGTTTGACCAATAGTTACATCGTCTTTATCTGAAACAGAAAGAATAGCACTATCAGGCAACATAAAGTGCCCAACCTTGTTTCCAGAGGCATCAATAATGCTAATTGCTGGACGACGTTTACCGCGTTTATCACTGATGATGATCCAAGACTCTACGTCTGTAACTTCATCTTTTTCTACACGGTAAGTTGCATTTTCTTGTAAGTCCAAGAATTGGACCTTTCCAGATACGCTCGAAATAATCGGGCTATTATAAGGATCCCATTCAAATAAGACGTCTCCTTTCTGCACCTTTGCTTGATTTTCTACACGTAAAATCGAGCCATAAGGAACTTGGAAACGGCCTTTGTTAATACCAAAAGAATCAAAAATGACAAGTTCGCCCATACGGCTCATGACAATTTTGTCAGCTTTATAGGTTACAGTATCAACCATTTCTAATTCAATGTGACCGTCAACCATAGCTTTTTTGTTGCTTTCAACAGTCAAACGACTAGAAGCACCACCGATATGGAATGTACGAAGAGTAAGCTGCGTACCTGGTTCACCAATGGATTGTGCAGCTAAGACACCAACTGCTTCACCTAAGTCGACAGGGCGACCAGAAGAAAGCATACGGCCATAACATTTAGCACAGACACCCTTAGGAGAGTCACAGGTCAATACGGAGCGCATTTTCACATGCTCAATACCTGCTGCAGTAATCTTTGGTAGATCACGTTCATTAATCAAAGAACCAGCAGAGACAATCACTTCGTCGGTAATTGGATGTTTAATATCATCACATGGAATACGACCAAGTAAACGATCTTCTAATGGAACAACAGTATCATCACCATCCTTAAACGCGGATAGTTCGATTCCTTGTGTTGTACCACAGTCTTCACAAGTAATCACAAGATCTTGAGCAACGTCCACAAGACGACGAGTTAGATAACCAGCATCTGCAGTCTTAAGAGCCGTATCAGCAAGACCTTTACGAGCACCATGCGAGGAAATAAAGTATTCCATCACATTTAAGCCTTCACGGAAGCAAGACTTAATTGGATTTTCGATAACTTCTTGACCACCCAATTGTTTGGTTGGTTTTTGCATCAAACCACGCATACCAGAGAGCTGCTTAATCTGTTCACGGCTACCACGAGCACCAGAATCGGCCATCATATAAACAGGGTTGAAGCCATCTCTATCATGAGACAATAAATCCCATTGTCTAGCAGCTACATCTGTTGTTGTACGAGACCAAACATCAATAATTTGGTTATAACGTTCACCGTCGGTAATAACACCTTCTTCATAAAGCTCACGAATACCAGCTACTTTTTCAGTAGCAGCATCAAGCATTGTTTGCTTATCTTCTGGAATAATCATTTCAGCGATAGCAACAGAAGAGCCCGCACGAGTAGCCCAGAAATAACCTAATCCTTTTAGATTATCAAGATACTCTACAGTCATACGGTTACCGCTACGACGATAAAGATCATCTACAGACTTTGCAATTACTTTTTTACCAAAAGTATCATTAGCAAAACCGATAACATTAGGCACGATTTCGTTAAGGAAAATTCGACCAACGGTTGTCTTGATTACTGTTGGTTCAAGAAGAGTAGCAAAACGGATTTTTTCACCTGCTTTTGCAACAAACTCCACTTTACCAGATTCATCAGCAAATTCACGAGAACAGAGAGTATCATGTTCTAATGAGCTGTAATAAATCTGACGACCAGTAGGTAATTTTAGATAAACGCTTGCATTCAAATCAATCGCGCCATTTTCATAGGCACGTATTGCTTCAGCACTATCAACAAACTTCATTCCTTCGCCTTTACGGTTTGGACGTGGTTTGGTGAGATAGTAAAGACCAAGCACGATATCTTGGCTAGGTACAGCAATTGGTTGACCAGAAGCTGGATGCAAGATATTATTAGAAGACAGCATTAAAACGCGGCATTCGAGCTGTGTTTCAAAAGAAAGAGGTAAATGGACTGCCATTTGGTCACCGTCAAAGTCAGCATTAAAAGCTGCGCAAACTAACGGATGCAAACGAATAGCATTACCTTCAATTAATTTAGGGTAGAAAGCCTGTATACCAAGACGGTGAAGAGTTGGAGCACGGTTTAACATCACCGGATGGTCTTCAATAATTTGTTCTAGAATATCCCAAACTTCAGGACGTTCTGTATCCACAAATTTTTTCGCTGCTTTTAATGTATATACAACACCTTCTTCTTCAAGACGTTGAATAATAAAAGGCTTATAAAGTTCAAGAGCCATGCGTTTTGGAAGACCGCATTGATGCATCTTAAGTTCAGGGCCAACCACGATCACGGAACGTCCAGAATAGTCCACACGTTTACCGAGAAGGTTCATACGGAATCGACCTTGCTTTCCTTTCAAGAGTTCGGAAAGAGATTTTAATGGTCTATTCGAACCCGCTCTCGCTGTGCGACGGCCGCTATCAAATAGCTGGTCTACAGCTTCTTGCAACATGCGCTTTTCATTACAGAGAATCACGTTGGGAGCACGAATATCGATTAATTTCTTAAGACGATTATTACGATTGATCACACGACGATAGAGCTCATTTAGATCGGAAGTTGCAAAACGACCGCCATCAAGAGGTACTAAAGGACGCAAATCTGGTGGGATCACAGGAAGAACGTCTAAAACCATCCATTCAGGTTGGTTTGGCAAAAGACGAAATTCTTTTGGATAAGTTGTAGCAAATTCTTCAAAAGCAACTAAGATAGAATCTGATTCAGATGAACCTTTGTAGTTTGCTTTGAATTCAGCAACAGCTTCTGCTAAGTCACGAATCCAAGGTTTTTCGCTACGACGATACTTCTCTGGATTATCAAAGAAATCGCGGAAAGATTCTACTTGAGACTTTCTAAATGCTTCAATCATTTTTAAGCGTTTAACAGCTTCTTCACGTTTTGTCTTTGATTTAGAAGTAGCTAAAACACGAAGCTCTTCAGAGATTTTCTTCAAATCTAAGCGAGCCAAAAGCTGCTTAACAGCGGAAGCACCCATCTTAGCATCGAAATGACGACCTTCATTGACTAAATCCACATACTTGAATTCGTCAATCAATTCGTTTTCCTTAAGATCTGTATCACCTGGATCTAGAACGATATATTTTTCGTAATAGATAATATTTTCAAGTGATTTAGTGTCAATATTTAAAAGAGCACCAATAACACATGGCTGATTACGAACAAACCAAGTATGTGCAAGAGGAATAGCCAAATCAATATGGCCCATTCTTTCACGACGTACTTTAGAATGAGTGACTTCAACGCCACAACGATCGCAAATCACGCCACGGTAACGAACGCGCTTAAATTTACCACAATTACATTCCCAGTTCTTAACAGGTCCAAAGATCTTTTCACAGAAAAGACCATCCTTTTCAGGCTTAAATGAACGATAGTTAATCGTCTCTGGCTTGGTGACTTCACCAAAAGACCAATGACGGATTAAATCTGGAGAAGCAAGATGAATTGAAATATCACCAGTATTTTCAGAATATTCAAAAGTATCTTCTGACATAATTACTTATCTCCTGTCGTCTTAATGTCTAAGCCCAAAGAATGAACTTCGCGAATCATCACACGGAAAGATTCGGGAACGCCAGGAACCGGCGTATTCTTACCATGAACAATGGCATCATAAATCTTTGAACGACCCATGACATCATCAGACTTAACAGTAAGAAGTTCCTGTAAAGTATAAGCAGCACCATATGCTTCAAGTGCCCAGACTTCCATTTCACCGAAGCGCTGACCACCAAATTGGCTCTTACCACCAAGAGGTTGTTGAGTCACCAAAGCATAAGAACCAATGGAACGAGCATGAATTTTATCGTCAACCAAATGGCCTAATTTGAGATAATACATATAACCAATTGTCACTGGATTTAAGAATGCTTCACCAGTACGACCATCATAAAGCTTTGCTTTACCGATAATCTTATTTTCTTCTGGGTTCATTTCATAATCCACAATTGGATTCTTTTCATATGCTTTTTTCAGCTCTTCTACAATTTCTTGGAAGGATGCCCCGTCAAACACAGGAGTAGAAACCTTGAATCCAAGAGCTTTTGCAGCCCAGCCTAAATGCACTTCAAGCACCTGACCGACGTTCATACGAGAAGGCACGCCAAGTGGGTTGAGAAGAATTTGTAATGGGCGACCGTCTTCGGTAAAAGGCATATCTTCAACTGGAACAATCTTAGATACAACACCCTTGTTACCATGGCGACCAGCCATCTTATCACCAATAGAAAGGCAACGTTTTTTAGCGATGTATACTTTAACCGTTTGCAAAACGCCTGGTTTAAGTTCATCACCTTTCGTGACCTTATCAATTTCTTTTTCCATTGTACGAGTTAAGCGATCTAAAGATTCGCGAGCAACACTCACTAAACTTAGAGCTTGTTTTTGTACAGGAGAATCATCTGTAATAAATGTCGATTTTGAAGAAACCTTAGTCACATCGAGATAAGCAAACGTTTGTTCAGTAATCGTTTGACCTTCTCTAACCATTAACTCATGAGTTTCATCATCAATAATTCGACCAGTGGTTTTACCACCTAACATCTTAAACAAGTGTTCACGACAAGAATTTTTAATCCGATCAATTTCACTCTGGAATTGTTCACGGATTTCATAAATCTTTTCTTGATCTTGGTTTTTGCCTTTCTTATCAGCACGATCCTTGCGGCTGAAAACACGTGTTTCCACAACAACGCCTTTCATTCCTGGAGGAGCTTTCAAAGAAGAATCACGAACGTCGCCAGCTTTTTCACCGAAAATAGCACGAAGCAAACGTTCTTCAGGAGACAATTCTGTTTCCCCCTTAGGAGTCACTTTTCCAACAAGAATATCGTCTGCGTGAACTTCAGCACCTACACGAATAATTCCATTTTCATCGAGATTACGTAAAGCATCTTCACCAACGTTTGGAATTTCTTTTGTAAGTTCTTCTGGACCGCGTTTTGTATCACGAACTTCTAATTCATATTCTTCAATATGAATGGAAGTAAAGGTGTCTTTAATGGCGAGTTCTTCAGAAATGATAACAGCATCTTCGTAGTTGTATCCATTCCATGGTAAGAAACCGATTAAAATGTTTTTACCTAATGCAAGTTCACCATGATCTGTAGATACACCATCAGCTAAAACATCACCTGCACGGACAAAATTTCCAACATCAACAATTGGCTTTTGATTTATGCAAGAATCTTGGTTAGAGCGTTCAAATTTACGCAATTGATAGGAATCAATTGGGTCATGACCTAAGAACTCAAAGTCTTCACCAAGACCTTCTACTGGACGGAATTCACCATCGAGCATTTCACCACGTTGAACTGTAATTTTTGTGGCATCGACAAAGGTAACCAAACCTGAATGCTTTGCACGCACAACAGTACCAGAATCAAGAGCGGCTCTAGCTTCAAGGCCAGTACCCACAACAGGAGCTTCTGAACGTAAAAGAGGAACTGCTTGACGTTGCATGTTAGAGCCCATCAAAGCACGGTTAGCATCATCATGTTCTAAGAAAGGAATCAAACCTGCTGCAATAGACACGATCTGCATAGGAGCAACGTCCATTAAATCAACACGAGGTGTTTCTTCATCACCAACAGCAATAGCATCTACTCTTGCTAAATGAGGATATTCACTTTGAGCACGAACAATAATAAAATCATCAGCAAAACGATTATCTTCGTTTAATTTGGTGCTAGCAGGAGCTACTTGATAATTATCTTCTTCATCAGCAGTTAAATAAGTGATAAAGGAAGAAACAATTTGTTCAACTTTATCTGAAGCTTGAACATAGTCAGCCACTCCGCTAAAGTTTTCAACAAAAGTTCCGTTACGCATAAAGAACGAACGGCCATCAGCACCCTTAAATTCGAATACTTTATTCACAAAAGCATCAAATAAATCGCGTTGAAGATTGTCGAGTTTTAAACGAACTTGATCTTTTTGTTTACTAGTAAGTTCTAATAGAACGAATAAATGAGGTTCATGAACGAATCCCTTAAATACACCAAAGTGCCATTTATCTTCAGGGAAATAAACTTCGCTTCCTTTTGCATCTCGGAATTTTAGTAACCCAACAATACGATAAGGGGTTTCAATAAAACCAAAATGGTTAACTACAGCAAATGTAGCTAGCGAGTTGATCAAACCAATATTTGGACCTTCAGGAGTTTCAATAGGGCACAAGCGTCCATAATGAGTATAGTGAACGTCACGCACTTCAAAGCCAGCACGTTCACGAGAGAGACCTCCAGGGCCAAGAGCAGACAAACGTCTTTTATGAGTCAATTCAGAAAGTGGATTCATTTGATCCATGAATTGAGACAATTGGCTTGAGCCAAAGAACGCTTGAACGACAGAGCTAACCATACGAGTATTGACTAAGTCGCGAGGAGTCAAGCTTTCACTATCTCTTAAAGAAAGAGAAAGATTTTCTCTAATCACGCGGCTCATACGGCTAAGCCCAACAGACATCTGATTCGCAAGAAGTTCGCCTACAGAACGTGTACGACGATTTCCAAGATGGTCGATATCATCAAGAGCAAAACTTTCAGAACCATTATATAATCCAACCATATAAACAATTATGGCAAGGAAATCTGATTCCGTCATCGTCATCGTGGTTAATGAAGGCTTTGTCTTTTGCGTTTCAGAAATAATTTTTTCTGTAATTGCATTATAAACTTTAGCATTTAGTCTGTAACGACCAACTTCACCAAGATCATATTTGCGAGGATCTTTCAAGAAGAGATTTTCAAAGAAAACTTCTGCAGTTGCATAGTTTGGAGCTTCTTCTTGAGATTGGTGAGTCACTAAATAAATTTGTTTTAATGCTTCTTCTTTATTACGGCATTTATCCGCATTTAAGGTGTTATGAATTAATTGGTTTTCTTCTTCATCAGATAAGAAAACCACTTCTGTCACACCACTTTCACGTAAGCGTTCGATACGCTTTTCGTTAATAACAGCATTTGCTTCGAGAATCACTTCTCCTGATTCTTGATCAATCACATCTTGATAAACAATGCGATCCATCAACAAATCATCTTCTGTGTCAGGAATAGAAACAACATCTTTTTTCTTATAGAAAAGAGATAGAATATCTTGGGTTGTTTCAAAACCAATACAGCGTAATAAGACTGTAGCAGGGATTTTCTTCTTTCGATCAATGATCAAATAAAGAACATCTCCGTCAGTATTAAATTCTACCCATGCTCCGCGATGAGGGATAATACGGCTCTTATAATCAGATCGGCCGTTAGGTAAAATGTCTTCATCAAAGCTCACACCAGGAGAGCGATGTAACTGAGAGACAACGACACGTTCTGCACCGTTAATAATAAACGTACCATTATCAGTCATGATAGGTAGTTCGCAGATAAGAACGTTGTTTTTGATTTCTTCCTTAAGCTTACGATCTTCGCCATCTTCTTCAAAGACTTGAAGCGAAAGATTTGCATTTAACGGAATAGAATACGTTAAGCCTCTTTCACGGCACTCAGTTATACTATACTTTGGAATTCCAAAGAAATAACCTTCATATTTTAAAGAATACAATTCTTTAATATCCGTGATTGGGAAAATATCCTGAAATACCCGTTCCAAACCTATCTTCAAACGGTCCTGGAGAGGAGTCTCCATTTGAAGAAATTGATCATACGAAGCCTTCTGGACTTCAATCAGGTATGGAAGTTCCAGTTGGAACTTATTGGAGGAATAGCTTTTTCGCTCCGTCATTAGAAATACCTCATCTGGTGAAGATCCTTGAACATGAGAAAGACCAAAAGCCCACACACTCGTGCAGGCGTTTGGTTCTAAAAATTAGGAAATAGAAAACATTACTTAAGAGCGACCTTTGCTCCAAGATCTTCCAATTCCTTTTTAAGCTTTTCAGCATCAGCTTTTGGCATCGCTTCTTTAACGACACTGTTTGCCTTCTCAACAAGATCCTTTGCTTCCTTTAAGCCGAGACCAGTAATGGTACGAACAGCTTTAAGAACATCCATTTTCTTGGCACCGCATTCGACCAAAATGACGTCGAATTCAGTTTTTTCTTCAACAGCTTCAGCAGGTGCAGCAGCCATAACGACTGCGCCGCCAGCAGCAGCTTCGATTCCATGAGTTTCTTTAAGATAGTCTGCTAATTGTTTAGCTTCGAGGAGGGTTAGGCCGACAATTTGATCGCCCAAAACCTTAATATCTGTTGCCATGATGTGTTTCTCCGATTATTCCGTTTTAATAGTTTCGTGTTTGTGGTGTGTTATGATTCCGATGACTCACCTGAATCTTTTTCCAGCTTTTCCTGAATGGTTTTTAGCTGACCGGCAATAGTTGAACCAGGTCCAAGAATGATAGATACAACCTGAGCAATCATGCCCTTTCTATCAGGAATCTTGGCGAGATTAACAACTTGTGAACCAGGCAAAGCTTCTCCATCGAGGAAGATACTCTTAGCTACTAAGAAATCTGGATTAGCCTTATGGAAAGCTTCGATTTCGCGAGCAGGTAACAAAGGATCGTCAGCAAAGCCAACCATCACAGATGTTGCGCCAACAAGAGCATCATCAAGCCCTGTTACATTAAGTTTTTCCAGAACGCGCTTTAATAATGTGTTTTTAACAACGCGATACTGAACGCCTTTCGCTTTTAAATTTCTACGAAGAGCGTTATCCTTATCAACGGTCATCCCTTGATAATTAAGCAAATAGACTGCAGAAGCATCCTTGAAAGACTCAACGATAGCATCCACGGTCTGTTGTTTTTTTACTACAGCTTTCATGGTTACTCCTATCGGGTCAAGCCTAAATCAAGTTTAATGCTAGGTGTCATAGTTGCCGTCAAAGAAAGACTCTTAATGTAAGTACCCTTTGATGTTTGTGGCTTTGCTTTCACGACAGAATCAATAACGCTCTGAATATTTTCAGACAATTGTTCTGTGCTGAAAGACAATTTGCCTACTGGCGTATGCACGTTCGCACCCTTGTCCACGCGGTATTGGATTTTTCCAGCCTTAAGTTCTTTAACAGTTTGAGCTACGTTTATAGTAACTGTGCCTGCCTTAGGACTTGGCATTAATCCGCGAGGACCGAGAACTTTTGCGACCTTGCTAATCACCGGCATCATGTCGGGAGTTGCAACGACAGCATCGAATTCGAGCCAACCGCCTTGGATTTTCTGAACCAAGTCATCACCACCAGCTGCATCTGCGCCAGCGCCTTTCGCAACTTCCAGATTGTTATCCTTACAGAATACGATTACGCGAACGTTTCGCCCGGTGCCATGTGGCAACACGACCGTGCCACGAACCACTTGGTCGGAATGTTTGGGGTCCACACCGAGATTAAAATGGACTTCGACTGTTTGGTCGAATTTAACCTCGGACTTTTTAAGAATTTGAATAGCATCAGCTAAACCATACTTTTCAGCACGGTTGTAGGCTTCTGCCAATTTATTGTATTTTTTTCCTCTGAACATGGTGTTTCCTGTCAGATACGTAACGGTGAATTACCTGCCTCTCAATCTACTATATCAACGCCCATGGAACGAGCAGTACCCGCAACCATACGCATAGCAGCTTCGAGGTCGATTGTGTTCAAATCCGGCATCTTTTGCTGAGCAATAGCACGAATTTGGGCCTGAGTGATTTTACCAACTTTTTTACGGTTAGGTTCACCCGAAGCACTCTCTATGCCAACTGCCTTCTTAATAAGAACTGCAACTGGCGGAACTTTTGTAATGAATGTAAAGCTTTTATCAGCAAAAACAGTGATTACAACAGGAATGATCATTCCTTTCGAATCTTGTGTCTTTGCATTAAACTGCTTACAAAACTCCATAATGTTCACACCCTTTTGACCAAGGGCGGGACCTACTGGAGGCGACGGGTTTGCTGATCCGCCGGGAATCTGGAGTTTAATGTAACCCGTGATTTTCTTTGCCACTTTGATTTCTCCGTTTCAAAAACCCAATTATTGTTTAAGAGACCGCTTCTACTTGATTAAAACCAAGTTCCACTGGAGTAGATCGACCGAAGACAGAAACCATCACTTTTAACTTTGACTTATCTACCATAATCTCTTCTACCGTGCCCACAAAGCCCTTGAAAGGACCTTCCTTGATGCAAACACTATCTCCAACAACATAAGGAATTTGGATCTCACCTTCTAGGTTGTCTTCAGGATCAACTCCTAAAAGGCGATCGACCTCGCTCTTACGTAGTGGCACAGGCACTTTATTCAAGCGACTTGTCCCACCAAAATGAGTAACACCTTGGATGGTTGTTACTAGGTGCTGGGTGAGCTCATCCAGCTCCATTTCTACAATGATGTAAGCAGGGAACAAATTCTGCATCATGGTTTTTCTTTTACCACGAACATTAGTTGTCACCGACTTTTGCGGCACCAAAATGCGACCGAACTTATCTTGAACGCCTTCACGCTCAATCATCATTTCAAGATGTTTTTTGATGTTGTTTTCCTGACCGGAAAAAGTATGAACAGCGTACCATTGCATAAGTTACCCGCGTCCTAAAAACTTTTCGACAATCCAAGATAATCCAAAATCAAGACCGGCAATATAACAACCCATAATAACACTAAATATAATTACTACGAGAGTAGAACCTTTTAATTCTTCCCAAGTTGGCCAGGTTACTTTCTTTAATTCCTGAATAACTTCTTTAATATATTGCTGGATTTTTTGCATTTGACAACTCCGAAGTGTGAGCAGGTCAGGAGGGAATCGAACCCCCAACCGACGGTTTTGGAGACCGTAACTCTACCAATTGAGCTACTGACCTATTTCAACTTCCTTTATTTTGTTTCCTTGTGCATCGTATGTTTACGACAGAATGGGCAGTACTTCTTGTGCTCTACACGAGACGGATGAAGACGTTTATTCTTGTCGCAATCATAATTTCGCTGATTGCATTCAGTGCATTCTAGCGTGATAAGTTCCCTTGGCATTTTATATTCTCGCTTACTTAAGAATTTCGGTTACGGAACCAGCACCAACAGTGCGGCCGCCTTCGCGGATAGCGAAGCGAAGTTGTTTATCCATAGCGATAGGAGCGATCAATTCTACAGTCACGGTCACTGTATCGCCTGGGGTCACCATTTCAATACCATCAGGAAGTTGGATCGAACCAGTTACGTCCGTGGTACGGAAGTAGAACTGTGGACGATATCCGTTCATAAATGGAGTATGACGACCACCTTCATCCTTTGTCAATACATAAACTTCTGCTTTGAAGTTTGTATGAGGTGTGATTGATTTTGGTGCTGCCAAAACTTGACCACGACCAATATCTTTCTTTTCTGCGCCACGAAGAAGAAGACCTACGTTGTCTCCTGCTTGAGCGTCATCTAATAACTTGCGGAACATTTCAACACCAGTTACAACGTATTCAGCGGTATCACCCAAACCAACACGTTCAACCTTATCGTTTACCTTGATCACGCCGCGTTCGATACGACCAGTGGCAACTGTTCCACGACCTGTAATGGTGAAAACATCTTCCACTGGCATTAAGAATGGCTTTTCTACTTCGCGTTGTGGTAATGGAATATATTCATCACAAGCGGCCATTAATTTCATAATCTTTTCTTGAGCGTCAGCATCGCCTTCTAATGCTTTTAATGCTGATCCACGTACGACTGGAGTATTGTCTCCATCAAATTCGTACTTGGAAAGAAGATCGCGAATTTCCATTTCGACTAAGTCGAGAAGTTCTGGATCGTCGACCATGTCTTCTTTGTTCATGAAAACAACGATACGTGGAACACCAACTTGGTGAGCCAACAAAATATGTTCACGTGTTTGAGGCATTGGGCCATCGGTGGATGCAACTACGAGAATTGCGCCATCCATCTGAGCAGCACCAGTCACCATGTTCTTAACATAGTCAGCATGCCCTGGGCAGTCAACGTGAGCATAATGGCGATTTGCCGTGGTGTACTCAACGTGAGAAGTGTTAATCGTGATTCCGCGTGCCTTTTCTTCAGGGGCGTTATCAATTTCGTCAAACTTTCTTGCGGAAGCGAGTCCTCTTGCTGCCAATGTGGTGCAAATTGCTGCCGTAAGAGTGGTCTTACCATGGTCCACATGGCCGATGGTGCCGATGTTGCAGTGCGGCTTGCTTCTATCAAACTTTTCTTTTGCCATTTT
>Ga0116183_1004646_pt1 | contig 13376 bp, 10 predicted proteins | sample AD_UKC078_MetaG_FD_89753 | JGI IMG/M metagenome (GOLD analysis project Ga0116183, IMG submission 89753) | Active sludge microbial communities of municipal wastewater-treating anaerobic digesters from USA - AD_UKC078_MetaG | ecosystem: Engineered > Bioreactor > Anaerobic > Digestate | place: USA... | reverse complement strand
ATAGGACTTCCACACTGCTGGCAAAAATCACTGCTTTCCAGGTTATCTGAATGACAGTCAGGACATCTGTAACCTGTAGTAGCAATCACAAGAGTCTCTTTTTTTCTTTCGAGTTTGCTTCCGCAATAATTACATATCAAATTAAAAGCTACTTCGCTGGCACCGCAGTTAGGACAGTGTTCAGATATAAAACCACTCATTTTAAAGCCTCCCTTTCAGGCAGTTCAGCAGACATAATCTCCATCAAAAGATCCAGACGTGATGCCTGGTTAAGCATGGGTATAAGATTTGGAAGGGAATAATAATCTCCATCAAAGTTAAATGTGGAATATTCTATTTTATGATCATTTAAATTCTGTTCCAATTTACCTGTAGGATATCTGCCGACTTTTACTATTACTACCGTGGGATAGGTAAATAACTCTGCTGAATATTTCTTATAAGCATCCACAAAGAAAGGGGATGTATTTTCATCTTCATCTGTAATAACAATTATCTGTTCCACCCTTTCTTTTTTTCTCCTCATTATTTCAAGAGGTACCCCTATACTGGTGCAACCGTTCGCTTTTATATTCTTAAAAGCCTTCTCCCAGGCGGCCATATCTTTTCCTTTTGCAGTAACGGGAAAAGCTATATTATCAAAAGCATAAACAAAAAGGTCGCTTTCCGTTATGGCAGAACACATAGTAGCAACAGATTTTCCCACTTCTATAGCCTGTTCCATACTACCGGATTTATCTACAAATATGGCAAGAGGTCTTTTTATTGCACCCTTTTCCTTTGCTTTATCCAGGGAAACTTTTTCCAGGGTGTCTTTAAATTCTTTTGAAAGTCCCGGAGCTGCTTTTGAAGCAACTCTTGCCTTCATAGTAGAAACTTTAGAGTCTTTTTTGGCATCTTCCAGTTTTTCTTCTATCATAGCTTTTATGTCAGGGTTGTCAAAAGCACCTCTCTTTTTAAGGGACGCCATATTATTAATAAGTTCCTGACCGGACATGGAGTTAATAAGAGAAATCATAAGGGAAGGGGTAATTTTCTTTATTGCTCCCACTGCTATGGGATAGGGAACTTTATGTTCAAATATTATCCTGGCCTGTACCGTGGGGTCTTCAGTTTTCGCCAGTACTTTAAGAGCATAAAGAGAACTGTCTTCTGGGGGATCATTTTCAAAGAGTATCTTCTGAGCTCTCTCAGAAGGTTTTATTCGTAAAGAAGCATAAAGATGCTTCATTGCATTTCTGCCTCTTATTACGGAAGAGTCAAACCATTTTTCATCGGACTCTCTCTTTCTTAAATACTGTATTACAGCAGTCCTGGCAATCTTTGGAAATTTCTTAAGACTCTTCTTGCAGTAGTCCATAATCCTGGCAATTTGATAGGGTGGGAATGTAAGAAGAAGAGCACAACCTCCTTCACGATGTTCTGCAATAGTGCTTGTAAGAAGATGACATGTAAAAATTTCCTTATGATCCCTTACCTCTCCTTTTTTATGATACCATGCAGCAAGATGACCGTAAAAAATCGGGTCATTTTTCACCATTTCCTGATGAAGATTTTTTACTATATCAAGCTGTCCATGAGGAGTCATAAGAAAAGTATTTAACATGGTAAGACGGAGATCCTCTTCACTTAAATCTTCTTTTTTAAAGGATATGGGAACCTGTATTTGAGCATCATAAGGATTAACCTTTTTCTGAGATCCCTTCTTTTTTTTCTTCTTCTGTGGATTACCGGAAGAAGAAGAGGAAGATCGTCCCTGAGTACTACTTTTTTTATCAAAGATCTTTTTGATTTCTCCAAACATTAAAGACCACCCCTTTCTGAATTATTTCTTTATATTTCAACAATTTATTGAAAAAATCCTTTAAGTCGTGAGAGGTGAGGCATAAGGCGTGATAATCAGATATCTTCTCACAGCTCACTTCTTTTCATTTTTTCTTATTTTTCCTTAAATAAAAAATTAATCCTCCTATAGGGATAAATAGATAGATGAATAAAACCAGAAAACTTGACGGTTTAAACATATAACCCAGGAAAGGCTTCAATTCATGTAAAAGTGACCGGAGAGCTATAAGACCTGCTCCATAAAATATTACTGACAGGGCTACAGTCCACCACCATTTACTGATCCAGGCTTCTAATCCGGTATTAACAGCACTGACAGATATTATCTTTTTTAGATCCTCTTTTAGCTCCTTTATATTACCATATCTCTCATCACAATCAAGTGCCAGGGCTCTGGAAAATATTTTCTCTAATTCTTCAGAAGCCTCCGGTAATATTTCTTTAATAGGAGGAAATACAAAGGGAAGAACCGAAGGATTTCTATTGGTAAGAAGATAATGCATGGTAGCACCGAGAGCATATATGTCTGATCTAATATCAGTGTTGCCTTTAAGACTGCACTGTTCGGGAGGACAGTAACCCATAGTTCCTCTGGCATGGATAAAAGTATCAGTCTCTGTGGAAGGGGCAAATAATTTTGCAATTCCAAAATCTATCAATTTAATCTGCTTATTATTATTAATCATTATATTCTGTGGTTTTAGATCTCTGAATACGATAGGCGGATTCTGTTCATGAAGATATTCCAGAGCAGAACATATTTCCAGAGACCATTTAATGACCTGTTCCACAGGAAAGGGACTACACCTTTCCTCAATGTAATCCTTAAGTGTTTTTCCCTGTATATATTCCATTACAAGATATTCTTTACCATTATATCCGAAGTAATCTATAACTTTCGGCAGATTGGGGTGATCTAATTTACCAAGCATTGTTGCTTCAAGTCTGAACTGTTTTAAAGCCATTTCTTTATCTTTTTCACTGTTAAAATGAAGACATATCTCTTTTACAGCTAAAAATCTATCACCAAGTCTTTTATCTTCAGCCAGATAGACTGCACCCATACCACCTTTACCCAGAATGTCCTTTATTAAATAACGGTTTTCTAATATAGTGTCTGCAGGTAAGAACAATGAGATTGCCTCCTGAACTCGTGAAAGGTAAAACACTAAATACATACTTTCACGATGAATAATCTGTACCTGACTTATATAATTCTCTCAGGAAATCAAATTTACCTTTGAAAGAATTAATTATACATAATTTATTCATTGTAAATTTTGAGACATAATTCACCATTCACATCTTACGAAGGGGAAAAGCCCCACAGTTTTCAGCGTGGGAAGTATGTCAGATTAGTATCCTGAAAAATGTTAACAATGTTTTAACATTCCATTATTGTCATAGATAAATAAATATGTTATCCTTAGTATAGCAACAGGTAAGTTGGTATCCATATGGATAGCCTGTTCCTGTCCGAGCTCTTACGCAAAATTTATGATCCTGTTACAATAAAATCTGTTATTATAGAATATACAGTTTTGTATTTATTTAAGTTATAACCTTCTCCTTTGACGGCATATCTTTTGCTCCAGAGCCCGGAGAGGAACAGGTGTATACGCCTAAAGTTCTTTGGATACTCTTTTACCTGGAGTAAAGAATTTCAATAACAGGAGAATTTTTATGAAAATCTCACATCTAAAATTCGAATATAAACCTTCTCAAAAGCCCCAGGGAAAACTTGCCTATAAAGAACCGGAAGATATTTTCAGACCATCAGAGGATCGAAAATATGACGACCCTGTAAGTAATATAAAAAAATTACGACAAATGAGTAATAGTAAAAAACGTGAAACCGTAAAAAGTATTAATATGGATGGATATATGATTCCTGCCAATAAAGGAAAAATAACACACCTCTGTCTTACCTATGGAATTTCAGGTTATGGTCCGGTAAAAGAAAATTATCAAAAAGTCTTTAAAACCTTTCTTCAGAATATGCCTGATGCCAGATTCACTGTTTTAACCTCTGATGATAAAAATAGAAAAGAATTACAAAGTATAGTAGATGAATTGGCCAGTTCCGGGATTAAAAACAATCCTGAAAGAATAAAGATTGTCAATACAGGACAGGAAGTGTCTATATGGGCACAGGACTCAACTCTTGTTATAGGAAATAAGGTTATAGTACCGGAAAGGGAATATATTCCGGATGAAGGAGATAAAGCTGTTGCCAGGAAAATAACCAGATTAAACCCTTCTCTTAAATTTGAAAATATAGAAGGCCTGTTTATTGATGGAGGAAATCAGTTAGCCACAGAGGATAAAATATTTCTGGGTTCTGACACTGTAAACTTTATGATGAAAGATATGAAAAAATATCCTTCTAAATATGATAGAATAACAGGAGAATTGAATATAAAAGAAGCAGAAAAGTTAAGCCAGGAAGAACTCTGTAAACTGATGCTTACCAGAACATTCCCCCATCAAAAATTAGTGTTTATAGGTGATATAGGTGAAGGAGAAAAACAGCCTGAAGCTCATATAGATCTCTTTATGACACCTCTCGGAAAAGTAGACCCGGAGACAGGGAAAGAAGTTATAACCGTGGGAGATCCTTTTTTAGCATGCAAGATTCTCGATAAACTGAAGGAGAATGACCCGGAAAAGTATGCTAAATACGAAGAAATGATTAAAAATAAAATTCCTAACTGTCATGAACGCCATCCTCTTAATACAATAACTAATTTTATATTCGAGGAAATATTTTTAATGGGATACAAGGTAAATTTTGACAAAGCAGCTAAAAAACTGGAAGAAGAAGGCTATAAAGTGGAAAGAATTCCCTATCTAACCCATTCATCTTTGAATAATCTTCCAAACATAACATACAATAATGGTTTAATAGACGGAGATAATTTCTTCATGCCCGCTTTTAATATACCGGAACTTGATGAAATAGCCAGTGAGGTTTACAGAAAATACGGTTATAATGTCATACCGGTTGAAATGACATCTATAAGTTCCCAAAGAGGAGCTCTAAACTGTATAACAAAGGTTCTGGAAAGAGAGTATGAATCGTAAAAAATGAAATGTAAAAGTTAAAAATCCTTCAAGCATCAATCACAAAATAAAAAAATATGCCCGGATTTCCGGGCATATTTTCAATTTAAAACTAGATTCTCTTTTCCAGGACAGGTATAAGATCAGGATTTAACATAAGGCGCATAATCTTCTTATTACCCTGTTTTTTATTACCCATTACTACAGAAACTAACTCATTACATATACTTTCTCTTTGTGCCTCAAATTCGTCGTTACTGAGGCTTCTCGTTTTATCCATTATCTGACTTACCTTTGCAACTTTTTTCTGAACCTCAGACCAGGAACATTTATTTCCCATTATGGCAGCAAGTTTTGCAAGGACTTCATCTTTTTTCTGCTTATATTCATTTTCAGGTGTTTCTCTCACTGTTACAAGAGCTTTCTGTAGTTTATTAAATTTCTTTCCTTCCTTATTCGCCTTATCTCTCTGTGGAGGTCCAGCCTTATCACCCTTTCCGGGTCTACCCTCTTTCTGTCCCCTATTTTCCTGCATTCCCTCTGACTTATAAGTAGCAAGGATATTTTTCTGCTCATCAGTCAGTATCTTATTTACCTTATCTACAAGAGCATTCATTTTATCTTTATACTCACCGGGGACAGCATTCATTTCCTTTTTCATTTCTTTTAAACCTGTTAAAGTTTCCTGAGAAGGTTCTACATTTTCAGCCAGATCTGCATTCACTTTATCTAACTTCTGAATTAACTGTGTTTCTATACTGCCTTTTTTACTTTCAATTTCATCTGATAAAGTCCGGGCTTCCTCTAAAACAGGAAGAAGAGACTTTACCTGCTCAGATGTTAGTTTTAATGAGTTTATCAGATAAAGTGATTGCATAAGATGAAACTGTTTTTTTATGTCCTTACCATTTTCCATTTCCTGAGCTATAGTTTTACCATGATAAGACATAATAAAACATAAAGTGGCGGAGAAGAATACTATTAGTGTTAAACTGACAATAAATTTAGATTTTTTCATAAAATCTACCTCCTTTTTATATTTTCTTAATTTTAATATCATTTAATAGAAAATACAAGTTAACGGGTATAAGAGACATAAAATCTGTCATAATATGCATTAAAAGAGTATCAAAACATTCTGAGAAAATAAACAGGAGCAAACCAAAGCTCGCTCCTGTTTTTAAAATACCTCTACATCATTTTCTGGAGGGCCCCTGTCTGAGGTATTCCTGCTGCCATTGGATTTCCACCCATCTGTGCATCAGGAGACAGACTCACCTGGTTCTGCATCATAGACTGTTGCTGTTTTTGCATCTGTTTCTGCTTCTCTGCATCCATCTGCTGTCTTATCTCTACAGCCTTATCAAGTACTTCCTGGTCATTTTTATCTGCCAGTTCTTCTACCTGTTTATTGCCACCTTCTTCTTCATCGGGTTTGGAATTGGATTTCTTCATTTCAGCAGCCTGTTGAAGTGTTCCCGAGTCATTATCTTGTGCAAGTTCCTGGGCTTTCTGCTGAATCTCCTGATTCTTCTTGTCATCCTTTCCACCACCGGCCTCTTTAGCTCCACCGGCCTCTTTAGCTCCACCGCCTTTAAAGACTGAACCAGCCTTTCCTGCGCCGGCTCCTCAGCCACCGCCTCCACATTTTTGTATTCCTGCCATAACAATTCCCTCCTTAATTTTTTAAAACATATTAATATCTGTAGTTAGCTCTATATTATTTATCACATCATTTTCCAAAAGGTAAAGGGTTTATAAAAATATATATATTTCAACAAATTATAAATATTCAGATGTTTATATAAACTCAAACCTGAAAATACTTGATTCCCGATAAAATTTCTGCTATAATTTTTAATAGAAAAATTTTTAAATAAAGAAAGTTTGACTTTCTTACCCGATAGTTCGGGTATCCCTGAGGGAAGATGGTGAAATAAAATGGACAGGGTTAATAAATTCTTTCTCCAGAATGCAATGAAAGGAAATGTAATATCCTCTACTATTTCAGCCAAAGACTTAAAGGGTGGTAAAACTGAGGAAAAAACTGATTCCAGATTCTCCACAAGAATGCCTGTAAAAGGTAAAGATGGTGCAAAGAAAGATGTAGATCTTCAGGATTTACAATCCAAACATGATCTTCAGAAGGATAATGTTGAACAGACTCCGGACAGAGCCATAAAGAAATTCTTCGGAAAAGCAGACGAATTATATGAAACTGCAAAAAAAGCTGACCCCAATGTTAATAAAAATGAAAAAGCCAGTCAACAGAAAGATAAGAATATAAGAGCCGGTGGCTATAGATTTAAATTTTCTACTAAAGGTGGTAAACTTCTTCTTTCCCAGGGAACAGTAAAGTGGCTCAGAAATGAACCGGGTAAAATGCAGGATTTTCATAAGATGCTCCAGGGGCAATTTATCCAGACACAGGACGTAGATATCAGAACGGCCCGACAGATTTTAGACGGTGTAACAAGACAGCTTAATGATATTGCATCACAGCTTTCCATGCCTGATTCGCAACAAATAATGAATTGTCTCAGTGTTTTATCTGACCTGCTTTCATCTTTTGTAAATTTTGATACAAAAAACAAGCTAAAAAAACTCAGAGAAAAAACAAAAAAAGCCATGAAAGGTTGTCAGTATGATGAGATGGAAGGACAGGAAGGAGAAGGCGGAAAATACGGTGATATGAAAAAACTTGGCCAAAAACTGTCATGGTTCCAGAATCTTGAAGAAATGGTTCAGGGCGAATTAGATCAATTAATGTATGATCCCAGGGCCGGAGATAGAAGGAAATTTCTCCGTAAAGCCTTAACCATAGTAGGTGATATAAAACTCAAACTACTGGCACAGAGTGCTAAAGAACTTGAGACTGCTATACAGGAACAACAGATGTGAGACATGAGGCGTGAGTCCTGTAATATTTAGACTTTACCCATCACCCATCATCTATTAATTACTCTTCCTCTTTCTAAAGAGTATACCCTTTGATAAGTCTTCCGATTTACTCCTGGCTATAAGCATTTGTCTTCTTTTTTGTATGACTTCTTCAGAAGATAAAGTTCTTGTCTCAGAATCAACAGTAGTTTTTTCTGGAGGCATGTATTTTTTAACTTCTATCATTACTTCATTTCCAACAAGAATTTTCTCTGAAGATATTTTTATATCTTCTCCCAGGTCTATAGTACTATAAGATTTTTTCTCTATACCCTCAGGAGATTTAAAATGAGATCGTAAAGAACTGGAAATAAGATAATCTATCAATTTTTGATTTGTAACTCTTAGCCTATGAGAATAAATTCTATTAAGATTTAAGCTTATTTCGGGGTACTTTTTCAGTATACATAGAAAGTCTTCTTTACCCATATAGTAAAGCTCGCAGGGTTCTAATACGGCTCTGGCATAAGCGGATCGACTCTCTTCATCTATAATACCCATTTCACCGAAGATATCACCCTTACACAGTGAAGCCAGGGCTTCAAATCTGGTTTTACCAGGATCTATATATCTATAAATAAGAACTTTCCCTGATTTAACAATATAAAATTCTTCCGAAGGATCTCCTTCTTTAAATATTATTTCATCAAGAGATACTTTTCTCTTTTTCAATAAAGGAGATATTTTTTTTATTTTACCTTTCGAAAGAAAACTAAAAAGAGGACTAAAACTTATTATATCAGATTTATTTGCCGAGGCAAGCAATCTCTCCTGTTCCTCTATCCTCTCATCCATTATTTTAAGGGGTATAAGCCTATCGCAAATACAAATAAATTTAGTTTTCTTATCCTGTTTTTTCACATATATAGTCCTGGGACTACACTCCTCACCAACTATATCATATATATAATCCTCTATCTGTTCTATGAGACCAGGTATTTCATCTATTTCTATAGAGGTAACCTGAACTGTTTTCATATCCTCCATAATTTTCTACTCCTCAAATTTATTTTTCATAAGCCTTTATTCAGATCTTATCAGTCAACTTTTACTCGATATTTAAAGATAGTTCTCTGGTATGCAGTTTAGCTAATTTCATCAGGTAAGAAGCTATACTCATAGTTTCATAGCTGACTTCTGGAGACTTAATATATTTTATTATAACAAAAAGATAATTTTATGTATATATTTTATATAAAAATCAGGTTATATTAGAGGAGCTCTTTCGACTATTGTAGAATATTTCTATTAGCAGGAGATATTACAATGAACAGAGTTCTTGTATTAATTACAATTTTATTTATAACAGGAACAGGTCTTTCTGCTTTTTTAAAAATTTCTCCTTATTTAATCTTCATTTTTTTATTATTATCTCTCTTCATTACAGTGGGAGCATATATAAAAAACTGGGATAAATTAAAGTACCTTTTATCTCTGATTTTTTTTTTCCTGGGTTTTTTTTATGGCCAGATAGGCTGGTATGAAATATCTTATAATTCTCTGAAAGGACTTGAAAATACCGAAGTCATTCTGGAAGGTATAATAGCAGGAGATAATAATGTTCATAATGACAGAACTTCTTTTGACCTTAACTCATATAGAATCTTTTTTCATGATAAAAAATACAGCATCAGAGAAAAAATTAGAGTCACTATAGAAGAAAAAGAAGAGTTAACAAGAGGCCAGAAAATCTTCCTGAAGGGGAAACTCATTCTTCCTGAAGGCCCCCGTAATCCCGGAGAATTCTCTTACCGTGATTATCTATTTAAAAAAGGTATTCATAATATCCTGAAGGTAAAAAGCCTGAAAGATATACAAATAACAGGTTATAACACAGGTAATTTTCTTTTAAGATGGTCCACAAGTATCAGAAAGAATTCCCTGAATATTATCTCAAAACTACTGAGAGAACCGTCTTCCTCACTTCTTGCAGGTATTATTCTGGGTACCAGAAGTTCCATACCTGAGAATCTTACAAAAGCTTTTCAGGAAACCGGCACAATGCATATTCTCGCTGCTTCAGGATCCAATATATCAATACTTCTGGTAATAATAGTTTTTCTGGGAGAACTTTTAAAGATCCCCTATCGTAAAAGTGCTGTAATCTGTATTCCCATAGTAATATTCTATGCCTTTATCGCCGGAGGAGAGCCATCTATAATAAGAGCTTCCATAATGAGTGTAATAGTTCTTACAGGTCTTATTATAGAAAAAGAGTCTGAATTTCTGACTTCTCTCTCAGGTGCGGCTATGATAATTCTTATAATTAACCCTATGGATCTCTATGATATCGGTTTTCAGCTTTCTTTTGCTGCTGTACTATCTATAATATGTTTTACTCCACCTTTACAGAAAATATTAAAGGTTATTCCCTGGAAAGGTGTAAGAGATTGTCTTGCTGTCTCAATAGCTGTACAACTCGGTGTAGGTCCTGTAAGTATTTATTATTTCAACCAGCTTTCCCTCATAGCGGTAATTGCAAATCTAATGATCTTTATGTTTGCAGGTTTTTCTCTTGCCCTGGGTGTACTTACACTGGCTATTTATCCTCTATTTTCCTATGGTGCCATTCTTTTATCGAGAATTACAGGTGTTATGGTAGAATATATAATATTTATTGTCCTTCTTCTGGCAAAAGTGCCTTTTGCTTCTATAAATCTGGCCAGACCTCATCCTTTTTCTATATTATTCTATTATGGTGTCATCTTTTTCATCTTCAATATACATCAAAATTACAGGCCCTGGAAGAGTTATTTTAAAAACAGATGGAATATAACTCTAACTCCAGCTAAAATTATTAATTCTATTCTTGTATTAGTATGCTTTTTTATCTGGTATCCCATACTTCTTCCCCCTTCTATGAAGGTAGTATTTTTAGATGTAGGCCAGGGGGACAGTATTTTTATCAAATTGCCTGATGGAAAATGCTTTTTAATAGATGGAGGAAAAGAAACTAAAGATTATAATACAGGAAAAATGATCATTGTACCCTTTCTTAAAAAAGAGGGAGTCCGAGAGATTACCGGTATATTTCTTACTCATCCTGATAAAGACCATCTCGGCGGATTATCTGAAGTTCTCAGGGAATTTAAGGTAAAGATGGTTTTTGACGGACTGGATTTCGATGAAACCAATAATTCTTATAAAGAATTTTTATATCTGGTAAATAAACGTAAGAGTGCCTATTACAGACTCCAAAAAGGTGACAGATTAATGCTCGATCAAGGTATAATTGATATACTCCACCCTTCTCTTCCTCTCCTATCAGGAGAAAATCATTTAAACGAAAATAGCCTTGTAATAAAAATTTTATGGGGAAAAATATCTTTTCTTATGACAGGAGATGTAGAAAAAAAAGGAGAAGAAAGATTATTATCATTAAATATTGATTCTGATGTACTAAAAGTCTCTCACCACGGAAGCCAGGGGGCCACATCTGAAGAATTTCTAAAGAAGGTAACACCTCTTATATCAATTATAAGTGTTGGAAAAAATAATCCCTATGGACACCCCTCACAGGATGTCCTGAAAAGATTGCATTCTTCATATAATTATATATACAGAACTGATCTTTACGGGGCCATAACAGTTCTCTGTGATGGTGAAAAATATAAAGTTATTACTATTAAAAAACCAAAAACAGGAGGTAATGATAATGAAACACAAACAAACTGAAGACGGTAACTTCTTAATCAAACTTGAACCAGGTGACAGGGTTATAAATGCAATAAATTCTATTATGGAATATTTAAATATTAAAGCCGGCCTCATTACAGGCATAGGAGCAGTAAATAATCCAACTCTTGGGTACTTTGATATAAATCAAAAAAAATATATAGAAAAAACACTTACTGGTAACTTTGAAGTACTCAGTTTAAATGGAAATATTGCTCAAAAAGAAGAAAAACCTTTCTGTCATATTCATGTAATACTGGGAGATAATGAGATGAAAACCTTCGGAGGACATCTTATAGAAATGGAAGTTACTGTTACACTGGAGTTAATAGTTATACCTCTAAAGGAAAATCTCAGGAGAACTCCTGATGAAACAACATCACTCTGGCTCTGGAATCTATAATCTCAGTCAATTTCTATGATTAAAAAATAAACTTACCTCTTGACAGAATCATTTCTTTATAGTGCTATATTAGTGTAAATAAAACACTTAAATAAGTGTAATAAAAACAAAGGAGGATGTTTACAATGATAGGTTCAATTATACCTGATAATATAACAGAATTCATTAGAAAGACCCTTATTTCTACCGGAGGTGATATTAAAGAAGTTATCCTGATTATAGATATGATTAATGATTTCCTCCATGAAAAAGGTACCCTTTACAGTGAAAGGCATAAAGCCATTGTTCCTGAAATGAAAAATTTTCTTGAAAGAAAATATAAAGAAGGAGCAGTTCTTATATTCTGCTGTGATGCCCATATAAAAGGTGATGAAACAAGATACCCGGAACATGCAATTGGAGGTACCTGGGGGGCAGAAATTATAGATGAATTCAAAGATTTTTTAAGGAAGGAACGGGTTATTACCATATCTAAAAGAAATCCCGATGCTTTCCTGGGAACATTCCTTCAGACCGTACTGGAATTCTTAAAACCTTCAATTATCACTGTCACAGGAGTATGTACCGATATATGTGATAAAGCAACCATTCAGGGAGCTGTCTACAGAGGATTTAATAATATAAGACTTATCACCGATCTGGTGGCAACTTTCCATATACCGGGAATACACGATGGAGAACTAAGCCATAAAATGGCACTGGAAGAGATAAAAAATGCTCTCGCTGTAGAATTAATTCAAATTCATAATATTCAGGTGTAAGTTAACAAAAATTTAACAATTTTATATTGCAATACCAGTCATAATATTTTATAGTTATGTAAATTATAAAATATATGAAAGGAGTCAGGAATTATGGATATGAATTTATCTCTTCCTATAAATCAGGGGCCTATTCAATCAGCTAAAAATCTTAAAGGAGGTACTCCTAAAGAAAAGTCATCTAAACTGAAGGATTCCTTTGCTGAACTCGAACAATTTGCAGATGCTTTTACCGGTCTGGCAACACAGATTGAAAAACATTCTAAGGATGCTCAGTTTCTGCAAATGTCAGAAACGCAACAAATAACACAGGTAATGCAGGAGTTACCTGAGTCAGAAATAAACAAAATGGAACAGGTTACAGGTATGAACTTACATGAACTTATGAATAAACCTACCCAGGAAGGTGTAGCCAAATTTTTAGAAGCTTTTTATGGTATTATGCTGGGAGGTCTTATGGGGGCAGTTACAGATGCTATAAGTGAATTCATGCAACCTACTACAATTACAAACGGTAATGTTACTACAACTATTACCTACAAAGATGCACCGGTAAAACTCGGTGATTTCAATATGGATATGAGCTCAGGTATCCGTCAGGCAGTAGCAGATAGCGATATTTCTGTTAATACTCAGGGAGACATACCGGTAGAACTCGGTGGTTTCAATATGGATATGAGCTCAGGTAT